>Ga0209281_1000264_pt1 | contig 101165 bp, 72 predicted proteins | sample MedtruBG_FD_187514 | JGI IMG/M metagenome (GOLD analysis project Ga0209281, IMG submission 187514) | Root nodule microbial communities of legume samples collected from California, USA - Medicago truncatula BG (SPAdes) (version 2) | ecosystem: Host-associated > Plants > Roots > Nodule | place...
TCTTCGCCAATTTTGGATTTAACATATGTTTTAGGATCAAACTCTAGCATTACATTTCCTATATCAAATATTATATTCTTAATCATGTTCTCCCCCTTTTACCCTTTCCACTTTTTAATTTATATTAAACATCAATATATTTCTAATCCTTATATTTCAGAAGCTAGCCTTTAAATATTTATCTCACTTCTAATTAGCAACAATTAATCGATAAGTCACCTTCACCAATAATAATCTCTATAGCAAACTTTGACTTAAAGACCAATTGATTCTGCTACATCTCTCATTCCCAAAATAGTGTTCTCTATTACTTTATCTAATTCCATATCAATCATTTTGCAGCCATTCAAAATAACATCTCTATCCACACCTGCTGCAAAACCTTTTGTTTTAAACTTCTTTTTTACTGATTTAACTTCTAGATCCATAACACTTTTTGAAGGTCTCATTAGTGCTGCTGCACTTATAAGTCCTGTGAGTTCATCTATAGTATAAAGTACCTTCTCTGCATTACTTTCAGGTTTAATATCTACAACTATATTGTATCCATGTGAGGCCACTGCCCTAATATAGCCTTCTGGCAAATTTTCTTGTTTCATTATTTCTTGTGACTTAATACAATGTTCTTCTGGATACATTTCGTAATCAATATCATGTAAAAGTCCTATTACTCCCCACACTTCTTCATCTTCTCCATAAAGTTTTGCAAAATATCTCATCGCCCCTTCTACTGCTAATCCATGCTTTCTAAGTGCATCACTTTTAATATATTTACAAAGAATCTCCCATGCTTTTTCTCTTTCAATTTTTTCTTCCATTATATTACCTCCTTAAGATATATCTAGTTATTGCTTTTTAATATATCTTATTTAAATAAAATAATATCACTATAGCAATTCCCAATCAATATCCATTTCTCCAAATTCACTTCCAATATCAATATTAAGGTTTATATGGTATAAAAAGTTAGATGTATAACGTAATGTATTATAAAAAATAGATAATAGTTGGAGCAAAAAACATCTAATCAATCAAAAAATGCAGATATTATTGAACTATACACAATATATAACCTGCACTTATTTCTGATGTTCTTCATATTCTTTTTGCAATTTTTTAATCACCTTGTCTTCATCATATCTGTTATAAGGCCACATTTTAGTTTCTACCTTACATCTAACCCACTCAGCTTTTAAATATATCTGTACAATCTTATCTATATCACAATTTAAACTTTCAATTTCGTTTTCATAATTTATTATCATATAATCAATTTCTTTAATCATTTGCTTAATTAATGTTGAATCACCCATATAAGCCAGCTTAACTTCATTTTTTAATTCCAGTAAACTTGGTGTTTCAGCTTTATTAATCGCTTCAATTTTCTTATTACTTATGGCTATATTCAGAAGCTGTTCCAGTAATTTCTTTTCAGTAATAACATCAATAACTTCTTTAAATTTCTCAATGACTTCATTATCATTCTCTGCCTTATTAACAGTGTTCTTGCAATAGTATGCTAATAAATAGCTATTGATTGCTGCCTTTAATGCATCCACCTTACATATTAACTGACAATCAAGGGGACCTGTGAAATTCAAGTGCATCTTTATTAAAGAAACAACCTTTTCTAGTTCCCTTCTATATTCTATCTTATTTCTTCCATCTTTAGTTCTTACATATAAATTCGTTATGTTACTTAGCTCTTTAAGGCATGAAATATGTGTTCTAAGAGTGGTTATCCATATTACTCTGAATCTTGTAATATTATTTATATAAAGAGTCTTTTTATTTTGGAACAAGTTTAATACTCCTGTTAAAAATGTAATTAATAAACCTATAAATGTAATTATATCGATTATTGCTAATTCTAATTCTCCTATTCTCATAAAGTTCTCCTAAGTTCTTTAACTTATATTCTCTAGTTTTCTTTATTCTTCATTAAGGTGCAATCAAAAAAACAAAAAAGAACTAAGGTTATATTTCTCAGCCTTAGATTCTATATTTATTTTATTCATTTTTTTTTCTTTTATTCTTTGTTTATTGTCGCCAAAGATACTTTATATAATATTTATAATAGTTAATTATTCTTTTTTGTATCCTTTTATGCCTAACTGCAATAAACTATATTAAAACAATTTATAGCAAGGTGGTTAAAATGAATCCATTAATAAATATGCTACTAGCTTCATTTTTTAACGGTATGGGTGGAGGCATGAGAGGCAATCCTATGATGCCTAACCAAAATGGCGGAAATAACCCAGGTGGTATGAACCCTAATATGATGGGTGGCAATCCTTTATTAAATATGCTCATGGGATCAATGGGCGGCGGTATGGGTAATATGAATGGTAATCCATTAATGAATATGTTGATGGGCAATATGGGTATGGGTAACATGGGTAATCCCAACAATAACCAAATGAACAATATGAACAATGCCAATAATAATCCAATGAATAACATGAACAATAATGGTAATGGCGGCAATAATATGAATGATATTAATTCCCTTTTAAGCATGCTAATGGGCAACCAAAACAATATGGGAATGAATAACAATATGAATAACAATATGAACAATGCGGGCAGACGTTCTCACCATTCAAAAAAGTAAAAAGGATGCCAGATAGGTAGCTTATAAATTAAGCTGCCTATTAAATTTCATGGATAAATAACATAAAACTTAAGTTTAGGATATAACTTACCGAAAGAGAGTAGACTCTGTTATTTCGGTTGCTATAGAATAGTACTATGGATTTCTAACATTAGAAGTTGCACCATATATGCTTGTTCCCAAGGAAACCTTGTGACAAGCATATATGGAACAACTTTTAATGAAGCCACTAAAAAAGTACCCGTATTTTTGCATAAATTATTTAGAAAAATAGGTAAGGTTTCAAAATGCCTTGTAACGATTTTTACAATATATTTGTATTACCGTATAAATCCATATAGAGATTTAATATCTATAGTAATCTTAGTGCTTTAATTATAGTAAGCCTTTTCTATATTATCTTTTGTATATTTCTACAAAATTTAATTATGTGAGGAAACAGGATAATTTTTCATATTTTCTGCGAACCCGCTTAAATCAAGTATTTCCTTTATAAAAAGCAGCAATACTCTAGTTTTATATGATAAAAATCCAGATAATATCGTTATAATTTTATAAAATTCCCTCTTTACTTTTTTATAGTAATCGCTTACTATAAAGATAAGAAGGAGGAATGAAATATGGAAGATATCAATGTATTAAAAGGTAATTTTAACGAACTATTTAAGAAGGATGCTGAAAATGTTTTCTTCTCACCTGGTAGAGTTAACTTAATTGGTGAACATACTGATTATAATGGAGGTAATGTTTTTCCTTGTGCTCTTACTATAGGAACTTATGCTTTAGTAAAACAAAGAGATGATAAAAAAGTATTAGTTAGCTCTTTAAATTTTAAAGAATTAGGTATTTTAGAATTCAGCCTAGATAACATGGTATATGAAAAGCAACACGACTGGGCTAATTATCCTAAAGGTGTAATCAAAACATTTGAGAATCATGGGTATAATATTCCTAACGGTTTTGAAATACTATTCTATGGAAATATTCCAAATGGTTCTGGTTTATCTTCTTCTGCTTCAATAGAAGTTTTAATGGGTACAATATTAAATGATTCATTTAATTTAAATATTGACATGGTAGAAATAGTAAAAATGTGCCAAGAGGCTGAAAATAAATTTATCGGAGTTAATTGTGGAATAATGGATCAATTTGCTATCGGTATGGGAAAAGAGAATTGTGCAATTCTTTTAGACTGCAACACTTTAAAATATTCTTATAGTAAGCTATCTATGGATGGTTATAAGATTGTAATAGCAAATACAAACAAGAAACGCGGACTCGCTGATTCTAAATACAACGAAAGACGTAGTGAATGTGAAACTGCATTAGCTGAAATTCAAAAAGTTAAAAATATTAATGCTTTAGGTGAACTTACAGAAGAGGAATTTGAAGAAGTTAAATCTTCTATTTTAGATCCTATTAAAGCAAAAAGAGCTAAACACGCAGTATATGAAAACAGAAGAACCTTAAAAGCTGTAAAAGCTTTAGAAAATAATGATTTAGCTCTATTCGGAAAACTTATGAATGACTCTCATGTTTCTCTAAGAGATGATTACGAAGTTACTGGATTAGAATTGGATACTTTAGTTGCTCTTGCTTGGGAAAGCGAAGGGGTAATTGGCGCTCGTATGACAGGTGCTGGTTTTGGAGGATGCACAGTTAATATTGTAAAAGAAGACTGTATAGACTCATTCATCGAAAAAGTAAAAGCTGAATATACAAATAAGATTGGGCATGAGCCAAGTTTCTATGTAGTTAGCATTTCAGATGGAACTAGAAAATTAAGTTAAAAATCAATCTAAACTATATTAGATAATCAGATTTTAGAATATATATTTCTTTAAATAAAGGAGATGTTAATATGTCAATATTAGTTTGTGGTGGTGCTGGATACATTGGTTCGCATACAGTGTATGAGCTTATAAAACAAGATAAAGACGTTATAATAGTAGATAACCTACAATCAGGTCATTTAAAAGCTGTTCATCCGAAAGCAAAATTTTATGAAGGTGACATACGTAATGCAGAATTCTTAGACAAAGTTTTTTCTGAAAATAATGTTGAAGCTATTATACATTTTGCTGCTAATTCTTTAGTTGGTGAAAGTATGGTTAAACCTCTGCTTTACTTCAATAATAATGTATATGGAATGCAGATATTACTTGAAAGCATGGTTAAACATGATATTAAATATATAGTGTTCTCTTCTACTGCAGCAGTTTATGGAGAACCAAAGAGAATTCCGATTTCTGAAGATGATGAAACAAATCCGGCAAATACTTATGGTGAGACAAAGTTAACTATGGAAAAAATGATGAAATGGGTTAACAAGGCTAACGGAATAAATTATGTTTCATTAAGATACTTTAACGCTGCTGGTGCACTTGAAGATGGAAGCATCGGTGAAGACCATTCACCTGAAAGTCACTTAATTCCACTAATCCTTCAAGTTCCACTTGGAAAAAGAGAGGCTATAACTGTTTTTGGAGAAGACTATGATACTCCAGACGGTACTTGTATAAGAGATTATATTCATGTACTTGATTTAGCGGATGCACATATAAAAGCTGTTGAGTATTTACAAAAAGGTAATGAAAGTAACATCTTTAACCTAGGTAACGGATTTGGATTTAGTGTTAAAGAAATGATTGATTCAGCAAGAGAAACTACTAATGAAGAAATTAATGTTGTCATAGGTGAAAGACGTGCTGGAGATCCCGCAAGATTAATAGCTTCAAATGAAAAAGCTAAAACCCTTCTAGGATGGACACCTAAATACACAGATGTTAAAGCTATTATAAAAACAGCTTGGACATGGCATAAAAACAATCCAAATGGCTATGATGATAAAAACTAATATTTGTTTCTAAAACTAAGGAGGTCTTAACATGATAAATATAAATCATGAGATAAGCAGACTTATAAATTTTGCATTAAAAAAAGAACTGATAACTGCTGATGATGTAATATATTCTACTAATATGTTACTTGGTACTTTAAATATAAATGAGTATGAAGTTTCTGAGGTTAATGAAAACCTCGAAACTCCAACTCCTATTTTAGAAAATATTTTAGATTATGCTTGTGAAAATAAATTAATTGAAGATACAGTAACTGAAAGAGACTTGTTTGATACTGCTATAATGAATTGCGTTATGCCAAGACCTTCTGAAGTTATAAGTAAGTATAACGAATTATATAAAGAATCTCCACAAAAAGCTACTGAATACTATTATGCTTTAAGCATAGCATCTAACTATATCAGAAAAGACAGAATTGATAAAAACGTAGTTTGGAAAGCTCCTACAGAATATGGGGATTTAGATATTACAATTAATTTATCAAAACCCGAAAAAGACCCTAGAGATATTGCAAAAGCTAAATTAGTAAAATCCAGCTCATATCCAAAATGCTTATTATGTAAGGAAAATGAAGGGTTTTATGGACATATAAATCATCCTGCAAGACAAACTCACAGGATTATACCTCTGGATTTTGATACAAAAAAATATTTCTTGCAGTACTCCCCTTATACTTATTATAATGAGCATTGTATTATATTTAATAGCGAACATATACCTATGAAAATCAACAAAGATACCTTCAGAAATTTATTAGTATTTACAGATATACTGCCTCATTATTTTGCTGGTTCTAATGCTGATTTACCTATTGTTGGTGGGTCAATACTATCTCACGACCATTACCAAGGCGGTCATTATACTTTTGCCATGGCAGAAGCCCCTATAGAAAAGACATATACTATAAAAAATTACGAAGATATTGCAGTTGGAAGAGTTAAGTGGCCTATGTCTGTTGTTAGAATTTCAAGTACTAATAAAGATAAATTATTAGATTTAGCTGATTATATTTTATCTTCTTGGAGAGGCTATTCTGATGAATCTGTAGATATAATAAGTCATTCTAACGAAGAACCACATAACACTATAACTCCTATTGCAAGAAAAAGGGATGGCAAGTATGAGCTTGATTTAGTTTTAAGAAATAACAGAACTAGTGATGAACATCCTCTTGGTATTTTCCATCCTCATGATGAAGTACATCATATTAAGAAAGAAAATATAGGATTAATTGAAGTTATGGGACTTGCAGTTCTTCCTGCAAGACTAAAAGACGAATTAAATTCCCTAAAAGATTATTTAATTAATAGAAAAGCTGATATTTCAGATGACGAAATGGTAGCAAAACATTCTGATTGGTATAAATACCTTTTACAAAAACATACTAATATCTCTACAGAAAACGTTGATGAATTATTAAAAGAAGAAGTCGGCTTAAAATTCTTGGAAGTATTATGTCATGCAGGTGTTTTCAAAAGGAATGAATTAGGATTAGCTGCTTTTGATAAATTTATAAATATATTGTAAGGTGGAATAATTATGAAGATAACTATAGTAGATGTGGCTAAAAAAGCAAATGTATCTGTTGCAACAGTGTCAAGAGTAATGAATGGAAACTATCCTGTAAAGGAAGAAACCAAAAAAAAGGTATTAGAAGTAATAGATGAACTAAAATATATTCCTAATATGCAGGCACGTGAACTTACGCAGCAAAAGTCAGCTACTATAGGTGTTGTAGTTCCTAGTATTAATAATATGTTTTTCCCTGAGGTTATCAATGGTATTGAAAATAGCTTAAAACTCAACTCTTTGTCTTTGGTTTTAGTTTGTAGTAATAATGATAAAGATGATGAACAAACATGTATAAATAATTTATTATCTAGGAATGTATCTGGAATAATCGTTATAGATCCTAATACAGAAAATGTAAAATCTAAATTTTATCATAATATTTCAAAGCAAACTCCCCTTGTATTTGTAAATGGGCACTCAGTATCTACTAATATTTCATCAGTGATTAATGATGAAGCTATGGGTGCCAATATGGCTTTGAATCATCTTATAGATAACAATCACAAAGACATACTATTTGTTAGAGGAAAAGATAGTTATTCTTACGATGTAAAAGAAAAAGTTTATAGAGAAATAATGCAAGAATTAAATAATTATAAACCTGAAAATATTATCAACATTGGTAATGGTAATAGCAGCGAAACTGTGGATAATACTCTTAATATGTTCTTAGATATCCTAAAAACAACTTCAGCAACTGCAGTTTTTGCCTGCAATGATCTTATGGCGGTTGGCGTTCTCAATGCTTGTAAGAAATTGAATCTAGACGTGCCTTCAAAATTATCAATCATTGGATTTGATAATATTGATTTAAGTAAATTTGTGGAACCCAAACTGACTACAATAGATCAAAACATGTTTCTTCTTGGAACAAATGCTGCAATGTTGTTAATAGAAAAAATAGAGTATGACAATTCATACAGTAAGCGAATAATCCTTATGAACTCCTTGATTGAGCGCGATACTGTAGGTCCTGCTTAAAATAAATATTATCATAACTTAATTTTATGTATGAACCAAAATAAATTAGATACATGTTAATTGTGCAAACATGTATCTAATTTTATTTTGCGTCTTAATAAAAAGGCTTACACTATTTAAGTTTCATTAAAAGTTACACAAAATATTAATACCCCGTTGCACCAGAACATATATTCGTATATAATATTATTACGAATATATGTTCTGGAATACTATTCCTTAAAACTTATATATTTTTATTTCAAGGAAGTGTAATATATGGATTTAATGAGCAAATTGAAAATTTTATCTAATGCAGCAAAATATGATGTATCTTGTTCTTCTTCTGGATCAAAGAGAAAAAATTCTAGTAATGGAATTGGGAATGCATCTGAAAGCGGTATCTGCCATAGCTTTACCCCTGATGGACGTTGTATTTCTTTGCTTAAAATATTACTTTCAAATGACTGTGTTTTTGATTGCAAATACTGTATTAACGGATTATCACATGATTTCTTAAGAGTCAGTTTTACTCCTGATGAAGTTTGCGATCTTACAGTTAATTTTTATAAACGTAATTATATTGAGGGATTATTTTTAAGCTCTGCAATTGTTAACAATCCCAATCATACAATGGAACTTTTACTACAAACTGTTAGAAAGCTTCGCGAAGAAAAAAAGTTTAATGGATATATCCACCTTAAAGCGATACCTGGTGCAGATGAGGTGTTAATTGAAAAGGCCGGTACTTATGTGGATAGAATGAGCGTAAACATAGAGCTTCCATCAAGCGACAGCCTAAAACTTTTAGCTCCACAAAAAAGCAAAGATAAAATTTTGAGTCCCATGAAGACTATTAAAAATTCCATAATTAACTATGGTGAAATGAAAAAAAGTATAAAAAGTACGCCTCTATTTGTCCCTGGTGGTCAAAGTACCCAACTAATTGTTGGAGCTACTCCTGAAAGTGACGGAAAAATAATAAAGCTTTCAGAAGCTCTTTATAATAAATTTAGTTTAAAAAGAGTTTATTACTCTGCTTATGTTCCTGTTATAAAAGATAATAAACTTCTTCCTGACATAACTCATCCTCCTATGCTTCGAGAACATAGATTATATCAAGCAGATTGGCTGCTTAGATATTATGGTTTTAAGGCTGATGAGCTTTTGAAGAATGAAAATGATAATTTTGATTTAAATTTTGATCCCAAAACCCATTGGGCATTATCAAATTTAACCGAATTTCCAGTAGAAATTAATAAAGCTTCCTACGAAAAATTATTGCGTATACCCGGCATAGGAGTTACTTCTGCCAAAAAGATTCTAAAAATCAGAAGAGTTCACAATTTAACTTTTGAAGATTTGAAAAATATACGCGTGACTCTTAAAAGAGCAAAATACTTTATTACTTGCAATGGCAAATATTATGGTGATGTTTTATTTGACGATATTAGAATAAAAAATAAACTTCTAGAGCAAAACGTTCCAAAAGGTGCAAATTTAAATCCTAATCAATTATCCTTTTTTGATATGTACCCCTTAGAAGAAAAAACAACATCTTCTGGCATTATAATTCCTAAAGAAATTGATTCATCACTAAATACTATATACAACAAACCGAATCTCTTATTACCTGAACATAATGTTTCACTAATAAATGATAAATTTACTTCTATAAGCGGAGAGTTTTAATTATGAATATTTACATATATGATGATACTTTCGAAGGTTTATTAACTTCAATATATTATGGTTTTTATTCTAAAGATAGTCCTACTTCTATCTATGGAATAAGTGAATCAAACACTCCCCTTTTGCTTGGAAATATTATCGATGTTCCTACTGAAAAAGATAAATTTAAGAAGGTAAAAGACGCAATAATAAACAAAATAGATTTTCTCGCTTTAAAAAAGATATATCTAGTATATTTAAGTAGCACTGAAGAAAAAGCCATGATTATTTTTAAATATTTAAAAGCTGCATTTAAACTGGGGCATGATGTTCATAGTTTTCTTAATATAGATATAATAAGAAAAGTTGATAATATAACTAGAAGCGTCTCATTAGAAAGCCATAGATTTGAGGGCTTTGTTAGATTTAATTATATAGATGAAAAGTTCTTATATTCTTCAATCGAACCTGATAATGATATTCTTGAACTTCTTGGTGATCATTTTAAGAGTAGATTTTCAGATGAATATTTTATAATTCACGACATTTTAAGGCAGAAAGCTTTAATATACAATAAATTTTCCTACGAGATTGTTGATATGGATAATCAAACCTATGAGGAACTTAAGTCTCATAGTGATGAGTATTCAACGCTTTGGAAAACTTACTTTAAATCAACAACTATTGAAGAACGGAAAAATTTAAAACTTCAGTCTAGAATGATGCCCAAAAGATATTGGAAACATATCTTGGAAACTTAAAATTTAATGATAAATGCCCCTAGATTATCTAAGGGCATTTAATATTTTATTTATTTTCATTACCATTTATTATAATTTCTAATTCCCCTGTATCTGGAGATATAATCAAACCATGGACTTTTACATCCTTTGGCATTAATGGGTGATTCTTAATCATTTTAACACTTTCTTTTATGGATTCTTCAACTGATTCAAACCCATGAAGCCAACCTTCAACATTTATACCTGCATTGTTTAACGTTAATATGGTTTCTTCTTGTATTCCCCTGTCTATCATCTTATTAACTAGACTTTTTGTGTCTAAATTACTCATTCCACAACCATGATGTCCTACTACAAAAACATCTTCTGTTCCAAATTCATATACCGCAACTAATATACTTCTCATTACCCCTCCAAATGGATGCATAACAGTTGCTCCTGCATCTTTGATGATTTTAGCATCACCATTCTTAATATTCATTGCCTTTGGCAATAATTCTGTCAGTCTAGTATCCATGCAAGATAGTACTACCATTTTTTTCTTAGGTATTTTGGTTGTCACATATTCTTCATAGTCCTTATTTTGTACAAAGTTTTCATTGTACTTTATTATTTCTTCAATTTTACTCATTAGCCCCACATCCTTATAATTTTATTTATAAAAAGTTCTTGATTGCAGCATAGCTGCTTTTTTATTTGTGAATATTTTATTAATATATATACTAATTTAACTTTATGATAATGTAAAGCTAATTATTTTACATTTTATCCAAAAATAATTATTGAGGAATATATTCTTCATATGGTAGACGTATTGAAACTCCTGTTTCATCAAATTTATATTCTGTATCATAAATAGGATTTCTGTTATACACTAAATTAGTTCCAACTTTATAAAGTGTTTTAGCTAAAGCATCAGGATCTTGAAGTACAGAACCTGCCATAATCCCTTCCTTTATTAATTTTTGAGCTTCTGGTATTGCATCCACTCCAACCACTGTTATTGTTTGAGTTTTATCCCCTTTGTTATAACCATACTCTTGCAATGCTTCAATTGCACCTATTGCCATAGAATCATTATTAGCAATTATTGCTTCAACTTTATTTCCAAGTTGTGAGAGTAATGCTTTTGTAGCACTTTTAGCTTCATCTTTATTCCAATTACAAACCTTTAAAGCAAGTTGTTGTGTTTTTATTCCTGAATTATTAATTGATAATATAGAATATTTTGTCCTTGTAACTGCTTCAAGATTATCACTTTCTCCCATCAACATAATGTATTGTAATATTCCATCATTATTTTTATCTATGGGTGACTCTTTGCTATTCCAAGCTTTTGTAATAACTTTTCCTTGAAGCACACCAGCTTCAGCTACTTCTGTTCCTATGTAGTACGATTTATTATAGGATTTAATAGCTTCTATAGAAACTGGTTCCCTGTTAAACAAAATTCCTGGAATATTTTTCTCTTTAATTTTATTTATTACATCTCGTGTACTATTAGTATCTACTAAGTTTACCAATAAAAGATCCATATTATTTTTTTCAAGTAATACATCAAGAGTTTTATTTTGAACTGATTGTTCATTCTTTCCATCATAAAAAGTAAATTGGACTTTACCTTCATTTTCCTTTTGGATTTTTTCTAGACTTTGACGCACCAAAGAAATATAAGCATCGTCAAATCTATATAGTAATACTCCTACATTAATAATTTCCCCCTCAGTAAGTCGCATATCAGCCTCCGCTAAATTTTCACTATAGCTTAACATTATTGTAACCATAATAACGAAAAGTCCAATAAACTTTAATACCTTTTTAAACATCTTCCTTCAATCCTTCCCTACTTTTCTAAACATAATTTTTACTATAGTTAGCTTTAGAAAATTTTAACTCTTCACTGTATATTCTCTATAAGGAAGACGTATTGCAACTCCTGTTTCATCAAATTTATATTCCGTACCCTCAAGAGGATTTTTATTATGACCTAAGTTCATTCCAACAGTATAAATAGCTTCAGCCATAGCAGAAGGATCTTGAATAACAGAACCTGTCATAACACCTTCTTCAATTAATTTTTGTGCTTCTGGTATTGCATCAACTCCAACTATTGGTATTGATTTTGTTTTATCCCCTTTGTTATAACCTTGCTCCTGTAAAGCTGAAATAGCACCTATTGCCATAGCATCATTATTTGAAATTATCACTTCAATTTTGCTACCTAATTGTGAAAGCAGTGCTTTAGTAGCATTTTTAGCCTCTTCTTTATTCCACATGCAAACTTTTAATGAGAGTTCGTACGTTTCTATTCCTGCATTATTAATTGTTAAAACAGAATATTTTGTTCTTGCAATAGCTTCTAAATTTTCACGCTCACCCATTAACATAATATATTGCATTATATTATCTTTATTTTTATCTATAATTCCTTTATTATTATTCCATGCATTAATAAGAATTTTTCCTTGTAGCTCACCAGCTTCTTTTGCATCTGTTCCTACAAAACAAGCTTTATTATAAGATTTTACAGCCTCTATATCAATAGGTTCCCTATTAAATAAAACTACTGGAATATTGGCTTCTTTAATTTTATCAACAACTGATCGTGTACTTGTTACCTCCACTATATTTAATAATATAAGATCTACATCTTTTTTTTCAATTAATGTATCAATACTCTCATTTTGTATAGACTGATCATTCTTACCATCATAGAAAGTAAATTTAACCTTACCTTCATTTTCCTTTTGAATTTTTTCTAAACTTTGACGCACTAAGGAGATATAATCATCATCAAATCTATATAACAATACCCCCACTTTAATAATTTTCCCTTCACTAATCCGCACATCAGCCTCTGCTAAATTTTTATTATAGCTTAATATTATTGTAATCATAATAACGAAAAGTCCAATAAACTTTAATACTTTTTTAAACATCTTCCTTCACGCCCTCCTTACTTTTCTAAACATGATTTTAAAATTTTACTATAATTATTTTTAATCATATTTTAACTACTAACTATATATTCTTTATAAGGTATACGAACTGCAACTCCTGTTTCATCAAACGTATATTTAGTACCCTCAAGTGGTGGTCTGCCAAAAACTAAATTTAATCCAATATCATAAGTCGCTTGAGCCATTTCATTAGCATCCTGCAAAACAGTACCTGTCATAACTCCTTGTTTAATCAACTCACGAGCCTCCAGAATAGCATCTACACCTACAACAGGTATCATCTTGCTATTACCGCCTTTATTATAACCATATTTTTGCAATACTTCAATTGCACCAATTGCCATAGCATCGTTATTAGCTATTATCGCTTCAATTTTATCACCATTTTGTAGAAATACTTGTTCCATAGCATCTCTAGCTAAATCTTCTTTCCAATCACATACTCTTAAAGCAATTTCTTGTGTTCTTATACCTGCATCATTTAGGGTTAAAACAGAATATTTAGTTCTACCAATCGCTTCTAAATTATCACGAGGTCCTGTTAACATAACGTATTGTAATGTATTATCACCATTTTTATCTATAGATTTTTTACGTTTATTCCATTCATTAACAAGAATTTTTCCCTGAAGTATTCCTGCTTCTGCTGGATTTGTTCCCACAAAATAAGCTTTGTTATAGGATCTTACAGCATCTATGCTAGGTGGCTCTATATTAAATAGACCTATTGGGGTATTGCTCTGCTTCGCCTTGTCTATGATATATTGCGATCCTCCAGAATCCGCCAAATTTAACAATATTAAATCTGCGCTATTGTTTTGGATCACCATATCAAGATTCTTATTTTGTATTGATTGGTTATCTTTACAATCATAAAAAGTCATTACAACCTTACCTTCATTTTTTTTTTGAATTTCTTCAAAACTCTGTTTAAGTAACAAAGTATATGGATCTGTAACGTTACGCAATAGTATACTTATTCTAACAGGCTTTTCCTGACTAACACCGCAATATATTTCTCTGTTACAAAATAATATATTAGTTATAATCACAGTAATTATAGTTGCTATCAATGCTCTTATAAATCTTTTCATTGTTTATCCTCCAGTATTTTTATAACAAAAGTCATGGGATTTTAATATAATAATCTATATTGCTTGTGATTAATACAAATTGAAACTCCTATGTCGTCAAATTTGTATTCTGTTTCTATAAGGGGATTTCTTCTATTAACCAAATTCATTCCAATGATATAAAGTGCAGTAGCTTCAGCATCTTGTATTACTATTCCATAACTCTATATTAAACATTTCATGTATTAGATTCTCTAAATTACTGATAATTTTATTATGTGTCTAATGTATAAGTTTATACTTATCATTAATACTAAATTCCAATAGATTGCATAGTTCAATATGGGTAATAACATATAACTGAAATTTATATGATAAATAACTGAAATTATAAATATTTTTATTCCGAAAACTATGAAAATATTTATAATTTCTAGTTAAGATATCAATTTAAAGATTTCGCAAATTTGTAGATATGTTTAACTAATAAATCAAATATTTATTTGTCATAACTAAAAAATAGAACTATACGCTAATACAAAAATTAAAGTAATATAAATTCCGAAAAACTTATATTACTTTAACTTATATATAGGTATAATTCTATATTTAGATACCATAGTTCATTATTTAACTTTCTACATATATAGGAGGGTGTGATAAAGTCCTTTTTATTCACTAGGATATTAAAACTCAAACGTTCAATCTATTGATTAATAAGTGCTTATCCGATGTGAGATTTTGATTAATCACATCCTCCTATGGATAAACAAACTATGATCTTCGCTTATGCCTGAAGATATATCTTAATCAGAAAGGGAGTAGACTCTTTTATGCAGTGTTGCATTTAGAATAGGACTATAGGATTTCTTCATTAAAAGTTGTTCCATATCTGCTTGTCATAAGGTTTCCTTAGGAACAAGCAGATATGGTGCAACTTCTAATGTTAGAAATTCATAGTACTATTCTATAGCAACCGGAATAACAGAGTCTACTACCTTTCGGCAAATCACATAATAAATCTAAGTCCCACGTTGTTTATCTATGATTATTTCTTATTTTCTAAGTATAAGTCTACATTTTCACTTGTAACCTGAGTATGTTGAGTTTTAATATATTTTCCTTTTTCTAATCCTTCTACAGAATTTACATCTCCATTGGTAGCAAGTGTATAAGCAAGATTAAAAATTGAATTTGCTTGTTTTTTCGAATCATTAATAATAGTACCAAGCATTGATCCATTTTTTACTGCTTCCAGCGCCTTAGACAATCCATCAATTCCTACAACTAGCGGCTTTTCAGTCAAACCTGAATTTTCTAATGCCTGTATAGCTCCAAGTGCCATATCATCGTTATTACTAAAAACAACTTCTATTTTATTACCATAATTTTTAATCCATTGTGTCATTTTTGTATTTGCCTGAGCATTCTGCCAATTTGCTGTGTCATCAGCTAATTTTTCTAACTCAATTCCCTTTTGAGTTAAAGTTTTTATACAGTACTCTGTTCTAATTAGAGCATCTTGATGACCTGGTTCTCCTTCAAGCATTACGTATTGAATTTTTCCATCTCCATTTTTATCTACGCTTCTATTATTTTTTTCATATGCATTCATTATTATCCCTGCTTGTAACTCTCCAGATTGTTCTGCTTGAGCTCCAACATAATAAAGCTTATTCCACCTTTCCATGTCTTCTTCCACGGGTTCTCTGTTAAAGAAAACAATTGGAATATTTGCTGACTTTGCTTTATCAATAATCATTGAGGCTGCAGTTCTGTCAACCATATTAACACAAATAACATCATAGTTTTGCGCTACAAATTTGTCTACCTGGTTGCTTTGATTAATCAAGCTCCCTTTTGCATCTACAATATTAATTATTATTTTATATTTCCCCTCATTCTCTTTTTCCTTTGCTATCTCCTCAAGATTTTTAGTAATTGTTGATACAAAAACATCATCCTGCTTATATAACGTTACACCTATCTTTATCTCTTTAATATAGTTATTCTTATTTCCAACATTTACATTTACATTACATGCTGCTAATGAATTAATAACTAATGTCGTTGTTAAAATTCCACATAACCTCTTAATCAATTTCACTCAAAATCCCCCCACCATATAATTTTGTTAGGTACCAAAATTTAAAACATTAAGGTAAAATATTAGTCTTTGAAGTAATACTTATCTAACAAATGGGAACAGTAATCTTTGATTCTCTTCAGAATACATATTATTTCTATTAATTACAGTAGAAGAAATAATACTTTCATCTATTTTATTTCCATTAATTTTATTCACTGCTGTTTTTACGCCCAAATACCCCACATTAAATTCATTTTGAATAGCCGTCGCATTAATCACTCTGTCTTCTAAAAATGATATAATTTTACTCGTACTTCCTGTTCCATAGATTTCAATATTCGCCTTTTCTTTATTTGTATTTGTTAAATCCTTTTTTACTTTAGAAATACTTTCTAATATACCTGTATCAAATGCAACCACTACATCAACATTATTATCTTCTAACAATTTTTTAGCTCCATTATAATAGGTCTGCTGTTTGTCATTAGCTATTTCCCATAACATACAGTTGTTTTTTGTTCTTTGCATAACACTCATAAATCCATCATATCTCTCTTTTATACTGCTACACTCTAGATTATTCTTTACGATAACAATATTACTAATACCATTTCCATTCCTTGTTACTTCTTCACCTAAGCTAACTCCAAGTTTGTAATTATCACAAGAAATGCTTGGTAATACCTGGTCTGATTTAACAGATGATTCAAATAATATAACTGGCACTTTTTTCATTGCCTCTTCTATCGGTTCCACCATTTTTTCATAATCTACTGGTGATATAATTATAGCATCTGCTTTATTTTTAATTTCCCGGGAAATAAGTTCAGTTTGCTCAAGAGTGCTATTTTCTTCGGATAAAGTAATAAAACTTATATTTACATTCATCTCAGAAGCGGCTTGATCTATACCTTGTTTCATTATCATTAAGCTTTCACTATTTTTCCCTCTAGTTATAACTGAAATATTATAAATTTTTTTATCCTTTTCATGCCATAATGTATCACTTAAAAGAAGCAGGAATGATAGCACTAATAATAATAACACAACAAAAAATGTTTGCTTTCTTCTCTTCCTCACTATCTTAATTCCTCCTCTTTTTTTATTTTGCTATACTCCTTAACTGGCATATGAATACGAATTGTTGTGCCTTCATCTGGTTCACTGTATATTTCAAGGCCATAACTAACGCCAAAATATAATTGTATTCTTTCATGAACATTCTTTAGTCCAATCCCTGAACTTTTCTTTTCAATTTTACTTTCATTGGTCAAAAGAGTATCGGCTACTTCCTGCAACATACCAAGTCCATTATCTATTACATCTATATATAGATTATCTTCCTTAGCATATGCTTTTATTAAAATTTCTCCATCGCCTCCCATAAACTCCATTCCATGATAAATAGCATTTTCGATTAATGGTTGAATTATTAACTTAATACTTTCCAAATCAAGAGTTTCTTCATCTACCTCAATGCTATATGTAAATTTATTTTTATAACGTATATTTTGAATTGTTAAGTAATTACGAGCATGTTCAATTTCATCTCTGACTGTTATTATATTTTTTCCTTTACTTAAGCTTATTCTAAAAAGTTTAGCTAAAGCTGTTACCATTATGATAGCTCCATCATAATTTTCATTTTCTATCATCCATATAATAGAGTCTAGTGTATTATACAAAAAATGTGGATTAATTTGTGCTTGAAGTGCATTCAGTTCACTTTTCCTTTTTGATTCTTGTTGAATCATTATATTTTCCATAAGTATATGCATCTGATTTACCATAGATTTTATTGCTTTCCCTAAGTGTTGAACTTCATACGAACCTCTAACTGATATATCTACATCTTTCACTCCATTTTCAAGTTTTTTTACGCATTTCTCCAATGATCTTATAGGATTTGCAATACGAGAAGAAACAAACATATTAAGAAATACAAGAATGAAAATAGCAAAAGTCATAATAAATACTGCAAATATGCTCATCTGAGAATAATCTGATGTGATATCTAGCATTGGAGTAATCCCCACAATTTTCCATCCTGTATAACCAACAGTTTTTACAGTAACTAGCCTTTTTTCTCCTTGAAACGTCTCTACGTGATTTCCATCCTCATAATCTGCCTCAGCTTTATTATTCTCTTCAATTAAATTAGAGTAAATTAGCTGTTGCCTAGGATGATATATTATTTCCCCTTCTCTATCAATCAAATATACGTATCCGGACTTACCCATATTTACATTTTTACAAATCTGCTCAATTCCACTAAAATTCATATCAACTAACAAAACACCAAATGCAGTCTTCTTATTATTTGTAAGTTCAACCGCACGGCTTAACGATACAACCCAACGATACTTAGAGTCTGGATCCTGAAATAGATTTTGTACATGAGGTGTTGAAAAATGTAGGTTTTCTTTCTTATTTCCTGCAATAGTAAACCAATCGTTTTCCCTCGGATCAACTGAGCTTTTAAGCTGCCCAACAGGAGATGCTGCTACAACTTCACCATTTTGTGAAAAAACGCATATGCTTATAAGTGAATCTTTATTTGTTTCATACAATAAGTCCAATTCTTTATCTATACTATCAGATGCCAAGTCTTTCTTCTTTATTACATTATAGTAAGTTGCATCTGATACCTTCATCATATTTCTTAAATAGTTATCTAAATTCAAATTCACCTGATCCAGCATTGATCTATTGTTTTCTGATACCATATCTTCCGTAGAATTAATAAAACGTAAATACAGCGCACCTCCAACAACAATCATTCCTATAACTGCAATCCCTGTAAATGAGATTGATATTATATGCTGAATACTTGCGTTTTTAAAATATCCAACAATCCTTTGTACACTTGCTCTTATTAATTTAAGCATAGTAAATCAACTCAATTCTTTCTATACTTTGATGGTGATACTCCAAATTTCTTTTTAAAAACATAACTAAAATAGTTAGCCTCTGGATATCCCACTTTCTCAGCTATTATATATGTTTTATCATCAGTGGTATTTAAAAGTTTTACTGCTTCTTCTAAACGAAGCGTCGTGAGGTAATTTACAAAATTCATTCCTGTCTCACGTTTAAATATTGTAGAAAAATATGTCGGGCTGACATGAAGTTCTGAACAAAGTTTCTCTACTGAAACATCATAATCACTATAATTATCTTTTATATATTGCTTTGCTTTCTCAATAAGCAGCATTGATGAATTTATACGTTCTCTCTTTATATAAATATTTACCTTAATAGCCTTTTGAATAAGCCATTCTCTAACTTCATTTATAGAATTAAACCCTTCCAAGAAACTGTAACAATCAAAATTTTTCCCAAAAAGTTCTTCAATCTCTAAATTATACGTTTGAACAAGTTTTAGAATAGAAGTTATAATTTCCATAAAATAAATTCTATATTGGTTAAATGGTAAGAGCAAATCTTCAATATTCTTAAATAAATTCTCTATTGTTATTGCTATTTCATCCTCTGAGGATATCTTAATAGCATTGAGCATTGTTCGTTCTTCTTGCTCATCAAATTGAAGCTGGATAGAATTATCTGGTTCGACATCATCTATATAAATAGCTTTTCCTGTACCAAGAACAAACCTATAATCTAAAGCACTTTGGGCACTTCTATAGGAGTAACGTATTTCTGAGGTATTATTATAAACATATCCTATTCCAGCTGATATAGTTAAATTCATAATACGCTTATAGATCTTACAAACTTCATTAATTCCTTTTATAAATAGCAATATATCTTCCTTCTTTTCCAAATTCCCTATAACTACAACCATATCAGAATAGATGAAGCTGACAAACTTACAGTATTTCTCCATATTCTCGTCAATAATTTTTTTAATTGAAATAGGTGTTAATGTTAATTCATTTTGAATCGACATATTATTTTCACTTTCTTCAATATTTATTGTGCCATCAGCATGGATTAGTGCTACAGAAAAATTTTCATACTTAAAATCTATCCCCAAATTTTCAGCCTGTTCATTCCATTGGCTTTCAGTTATTTTTCCTTCGATTGCACCAACTAAAAATTGCTCCCTAATTACCGGCAAACTATTAATATAATACTTATAAAGTGTCTCAAGATTTCGTTTTTCATTATATTCACGGTCTAATTGTTCTTTTAATCTTACTAATACTTCAGTAAGTTCAATAGAGTTAATCGGTTTCAAAACATATTCCACTACATTTATTTTTATAGCTTTATGGGCATACTCGAAATCATCACACCCCGAAAATACAATTATCTTTGTAGAAGGCATTAATTCTACAAGTTTCTTTCCTAGTTCCAATCCATCCATAAAAGGCATTTTTATGTCAGTCATTATAACATCTGGCTGAAGTTTCTCTGCTTTTTCCAAGGCATCTTGCCCATTTTCTGCATCACCAACTACTACAAATCCATTAGCTTCCCAATCAATTTTTTTTATAATTCCAAGTCTAATTTCTTCTTCATCATCTACTATCATAATTCTATATAAACTCATTTGATCTCCTCCAATAGATGAATTAATTATTTAAAATATAATTCACCTAAACTAGCTATATAAGGATTTTTACTTTATAATAATAACCAAAATTATTAGTGATATCTTACAATATTCAGATACTATTATACATTAAGTATTATATTATTTCTAGTGTAATTGCAAACATTTCCAATTGCTGATTTTGAACAATAAAAATACAGATAAATCTTCTGCCTTTAAACGCATATGATTTACCTGTATTTGTATTAATTAGTTTAATATTTTATTTTCTTCTATATTTTGCAAGGTCAATTGCAACTGCAACTGCGATTATTACACCTTTGATAACTTGTTGCCACATAGGACTTACAGCTATAAATTGTAATCCGTATTGAATAACAGTGAAGATTAATACTCCGACCACTATTCCGCCTACTTTACCAACACCACCATTTAGTGAAACACCACCAACTACGCAGGCTGCAATTGCATCAAGTTCATAACCATTACCATAGTTGTTCGTTGCGCCGGCCGTTCTAGCTGCTTCAAGTACACCTGCTACACCGTATAAAAGTGATGCAAAGATGAATATTCCCATAATAGTTACGAATACATTAACACCTGAAACTACAGCTGCTTCACGATTACCACCAATAGCATATACATTCTTACCAAATATAGTTTTATTTAGAATAAACCAAACTAAAATTATGAATACAATAGCAATTGGAACTAGAATTGATATTCCAGGAAAACTTCCTATTTGGAATAACTTTGTTTGTCCAAGATCTATAAAATCTTGACGAATACCACCAATCGGTTGTGACTTATTTGGAGGTAAATCGAAGTATAAAGAATTTACACCATATACTATAACTTGTGATGCTAGTGTTGCTATAAATGGATGCATATCGTATTTAGCAACTAAGAATCCATTAAGTACTCCGAATATAGCACATGCAGCTACTGCTATTAATATAGGAATAATAACCGCTAATTGTGGCATATCAGGGAAGAATCTATTTGCATAATCTGGATTTTGTAACATTGAAGTTGATACTACGGCTGCTAATCCAACCATACGTCCTGCTGATAAGTCAGTACCTGCAATAAGTAATGTAAAACAAATACCAAGAGCAACAATCATTCTTGTTGATGATTGTGTTAAAATATCAAGAAATACAGCGTATTGCATGAAACGTGGTTGAATTACCATAATTACAACTACTAGTAGCAATAATGCTATAATGATTGCATTATCTGTTAAAAAGTTCTTTACAGTTTTATGAGAAAAAACAACCTCCATATCTGCATTATTCTTATCTAAAAATTGTTTTCCTCCGTAAATCAATAATGCCAAACCAATTCCATCAATATAAATTGGTAAATCATAAAATACTTCTGGATCTAAAATAAAATTAAATACAATTCCTAAAGCTACAAAAAGAGCACCAATACCTAAAAATATTTTTCCAAACTCTTTTCGTGAAACTATCTTTTCTCCGTTCATATTATATACCTCACTTTCTTTCTCCTACTAAAAATCATTTGTTACTAAAATATACTTATCCGATAGCTAGCATCCGTAATACTCCCACTTCTTTAAGCAGTCGTTAACGGCTGCACACTCCTGGATAAGCTCAACTAAGATTCAGCTGTGGGTTTCCCACCTGAATCAAGTTTCACTTGATAAAGGAGATATCTTTTATTGCATAAATTTTGTTGCAAGATTCATAACCTTTACTGAGTCTGCTTCGCTTTGTTCTAAAATTCCAGTAACCTTTCCTTCACACATAACCATAACTCTATCTGACATTCCAAGTAATTCTGGCATTTCAGAAGAAATCATTATAATTGACTTGCCCTTCTTAACCAGTTCATGCATGATAGAATAAATTTCGTACTTAGCTCCAACATCTATTCCTCTAGTTGGCTCATCTAATATAAGAATATCCGGATTTGTAAGAAGCCAACGTGCAATTAATACCTTTTGTTGATTTCCTCCAGAAAGATTCTTAATTAATTGTTCCATACTTGGTGTTTTAGTTCTTAATTCTTCATTAGACTTTTTAGCTGCTTTATATCTTGGTCCATCTTGCAGAACACCAGCTTTCGCATAATCTTTCTGACTCGCAATTACGGTATTATCTAATACTGAAAGGATACCGAATATTCCAGTAGCACGTCTTTCTTCAGTTAACAGTGCAAAACCGTTCTCCTTTGCATCCCTTGGAGTCTTAATTTTAATATTTTTCCCGTCCTTTTCTATAGTTCCAGATTGTATTTCACGAAGCCCAAATAAAGCTTCTACTAATTCTGTACGTTGCGCACCAACAAGTCCGCCTATCCCTAATACTTCACCTTTATATAAATCAAAATTTACATTTTGAAATGATTTAGGAATTGGAGAACTAAGATCTTTTACCTTTAGCACTACATCCTTACTTGGTGTATATGTTCTTGGTGGAAATCTATTTGTCATATCACGACCAACCATACGATTTATAATTAAGTCTGTTGTAAGCTCCTTGGCTGCCCAAGTCCCTACATATTGACCATCTCTCATAATTGTAACTTCATCTGATATTTTAAGAATTTCTTCCATCTTGTGGGATATATATATAATTGCGCATCCCTTATTTTGTAATTGCTTTATTATCTTAAATAAATGCTTAGTTTCATTTTCAGTTAATGATGAGGTTGGCTCATCCATAATGATAATTTTTGAATTATAACTAACAGCTTTAGCTATTTCAACTAATTGAAGGCTTGATGCCGAAAGCGTTCCAGCTAATACTTCTGGATTAATATCAAGTTCTATTTCTTCAAACAATTCCTTTGTTTTTTTTATCATTGCTTTTTTATCTACGGCAATTCCCTTCATAGGAAATCTACCTAACCAAATGTTTTCCATAACTGGACGGAAACGAATTGGGTGCAATTCTTGATGTATCATTGATACTCCTAAATCTAATGCCTGCTTTGAACTATTTATCTCCATTTTCTTTCCGTCTAATATGATTTCTCCACCATCTTCATGATAAATACCAAAAAGACATTTCATTAAGGTTGATTTTCCAGCACCGTTTTCTCCCATAAGTGCATGGACACTTCCCTTACGAACTTTCAATGAAACACCATCTAATGCCTTTACGCCTGGAAATACCTTGGTTATATTATTCATCTCCAGTACATATTCACCCATACAACCATCCTCCTTTACAAATAATAAATTAGGGATGAGAATTTTAAAAATTTCACATCCCTATATAGTTTTAATGTCGGGTATAGCTTATTTCATATAGTTTTTGTAGTTTTCTTGAGTAACTTTTACATAGTTAATCCATACATATTTTCCATCAGTTACATCATATCCAATGTTTTCTTTATTGATTTCTTTACCTTGAGCTGCTGCTATAGCTATATTTACAGTAGCTTTACCTTGGTTTTCTGCGTCATTTAAAACTGTTCCAAGAAGTGATCCTTCTTTCATAGCTTGTAATGCTGGTGCTGTTGCATCTACTCCAACTACTGGGATATATTTAGCTGCATCACCTTTATTATAGCCTTCAGCTTTTAGAGCTTCTACTGCTCCAAGAGCCATATCGTCGTTGTTACAAAGAACAGCTTCTATCTTATCAAGACCTTGACCTGTAATAAATGCTTTCATAAGGTCAGTTGCTTTTGCCTTATCCCACATTGCTGTATCTGCTGCAAGTTTTTGTGTCTTAAGTCCAGCAGCTTCTATAGCTTTTATAGAATATTCTGTACGAAGAGTTGCATCTTGATGTCCTGGTTCACCTTGAAGCATTACATATTGCACTACTCCATCCTTGTTTTTATCTGCTTCTGGATGTGCTTTGAAATAATCAGATATAATTTCACCTGATTGAGTTCCTGATTGTTCAGCTTTAGCACCTACATACCAAACTTTATCATAACTATCCATATCAGCCTTTTCTGGTTCACGGTTTAAGAATACAACTGGAAGTTTCTTCGCTTTAGCTTTTTCTATAATTGGACCTGCTGCAGTTCTATCAACTGGATTTATAGCTAAAGCGTTTACACCCTTTGTAATAAATGTATCAACTTGCTCATTTTGAGTAGGTTGTTTATTTTGTGAATCCACTAATTCAATAGTTGACCCTTTTTCTTTTGCATCTGCTTCCATCGCAGTACGAACGCCTGTCATGAATGTATCATCGAATTTATAGATAGCAGAACCAACTAACACCTTAGAGCTATCTGCTTTCTTTCCTGCATCAGCTCCAGAACCACCACTTTTACTTGCTCCACATCCTGCCATTGTTGCAGCAACTACTACTACTGACATAACTATTGGTAATAATTTTTTAAACCTTTTCATATTTACCCCTCCATATTTTTATATAAATCCTCTCAAACAAACACCACATAATAAACAAATTACTTAATAGTTTAATTTATTTGTTGTTCGTTTACATTCTTAATTATAAAGATTTTATTACACACTCTCCATACGAAATTCTTCACTCTTTTATCGAATTTCTTAGATAATAAGTAAAAAGTGAGTAGTAAAATTAACTTTTTAATCCTTAAACAAAAAAGCTATGGCACTAATCCCACAGCTTTTAAACTATAATTTTATGTATTTGTAGTAAAATCTAATAAAAAAGTCAAACAGTACTATTTTCTCTCCTAATTTGCATATATATCTGAAAATTCAATTCTTATCTTTTCTACATAGTTACTTAAGTTATTATCAACTAGTTTAAAATTTTCTCTACTATTACTGATATCTACAACTTTAACTGGAAATTTTAGAATAAATTTAGTTCCAATCCCATACTTACTTTCCGCCGAAATGCTTCCTCCATGCATCTCTAATAATGATTTTGCAAGAGATAATCCTATACCGCTTCCTTCTTGGTTTCTCGTAAATGATTTATCTACCTGCCTAAATCTATCAAATATTATGTCTATCTTATCTTGTGGTATACCTATTCCAGTGTCTTTAACTGAAATTGTTATATATTCTTTTCCATCCTTTATATGTACAAATATATTCCCCCCAGGTTCTGTAAATTTTATAGCATTAGATAGAATATTAAGCATTATTCTTTCAACTTTGTCTAAATCACAGGCTATTACTTTTTCTTCTATATCAGTATCAAATGTGAGATTTATGTTATTGCACTCTATATATTCTGCTACTGATAGAGTTATTTCTTCTATTACATTTATAATATTACAATTCACCATATTGATTTCAAGAAATCCTGAATCTAACTTCGTAAAATCAATAAGATTATTAATTAGCCTTATTAATCTATAACAATTTTGTGTTTGAATATTAAGATTCTTAGTAATTTTCTCCTTATTAATTACTGTTTCTTGTATATTCATATTAATAACCTTTGTTGTGCAAAGCAATAGATTTAAGGGGGTTTTTAATTCATGCGAAATATTTGCAAAAAATTCTGTTCTTATCTTTTCTAACTCTAGCGCCTCATTTTTCAATGTCAATTCTGCTTGTTTTCTTTCTGTTATATTGCGAACCGTTCCTAAGATCCTATCATCTCCATCAATGTTTATTAGTCTAATATTTGCCTCCACCCAAAATTTACTGCCATCTTTTCCTCTGCAGACTACTTCTAAAACTAATTTGTTTAATTTCTTCACCTCATAAACTATCTCACTCACATTGGCATAAGGAAATGACTCTTTAAACCAAATAATTTGTCCCACATTCATATGTAATAATTCTTCTTTGCAGTAGCTAGACATAGAAACTGCTGTTTCATTTACATCTAATATATTTCCCTCTAAATCTCCAATAAATATTGCATCATTAACTAAATTAAAGATTGTATCTAAATATTTTTTACTCTTTTGAAGCTTTTTCTGAGAATTCTCGTACTCTAGTTGTCTAACCCCACTTTCGACTATTGTCATAATAAGCCCTTTATAATATTCAATTATATGAGCAACCTTTTCTCTAGAGAAAATAGGAACTCTATTTAATGCCTCTAAGTATTCTTTCTCATTAAACCCGTATTTTTGTGCTTGTTTACGAAAATATTCTATATTTATAACTTCATCATCATAAAAAAATTGCCCAAAGAAAAGTGTAGCTATATGTACATCCGATACAATAATTGGTATTGCTATATCCCACATATCATTCAAACATTTATAAGCTATGTGATCATTCTTATTAATATGTGATTTAATATAGTCATTACTAATAGCACAATTTTTACAAGTTATTTCATGTGCCATATGATACCTAGTGCATATATCCTGCCACCCTACTGCAACTTCAATATTCCCATCTGTTCCAATTATACCTATTGGAATTCCTGCAACTGCGTAAATATTCTCAGCAATTTTTCTTATAGAAGCAATGTTTATCAATTCCTTAAAATTAAACATCCCAATAACCCCTTTTTATCCACCTATTAACATAAAATTTCTGTTATTTACAATTATTAGATATTATACCATTACACTTTTATCAAAAAAACATTATTATTCCACTTTAAGGTTAAAAATTAGTAATATTTTATTATATATTTCCACTTACAATTTCTTATGTATCTGCATTATACTATTCTCATAATTATTTGTTAAGATATTCTAAAAACCTAGAAGAAAGTATAAGCCAAGAAGCTCATACTTTCTTCAGTAACTCTATATAAGTCTTTAACAATTATTCTTAGTTTCTTCTTTATATTTTAAATTTTTGCACCATTTCATTGAGTCTTTGCGCAAGTTCAGCTTGGCCACGAGCTGTTTCGGCCACCTGGCCTATTGCCTTAGTAGTCTCATCCATACTTTCCTTTATTGTATCTACTTGTTCATTAGATTTTTGTGCTGTAGTAGCAACTTCTTGTACTACTTCGCTAACTTGTCCCACAGTCGCTGTTATTTCTTCTGACATAGATGCAATTTCCTCTGACATAGTGCTCACAAAGTTTGAATCACTATAGTATTGGTTTCCAGTCTCCTTATAAGCATTAAATTGCTCGTTAACTTCATTATTTATAAATCTTAAGATATCATTTCCAGTATCAATACTATTATTAAACGTATCCTGAACTTTTACAATTGTTTCTTGAATAGCAGTTACTGCCTGTGATGATTGTTCTGCTAGTTTTCTTACTTCTTCAGCAACTACAGCAAAGCCTTTACCTTGTTCTCCTGCTCTTGCAGCTTCAATAGCAGCGTTTAAGGCTAATAAATTTGTTTGTTCAGCTATTCCACCTATAGTATCAGCCATAATTTTAATGCTATCTACTACTTTTCCATTTTCAATAACTTGCAGCATCTTACTTTCTTTTTCAGAGTATAGTTCTTCTGTTTGTTCTAGTGCATTCTTGCTCTTTAACTGAACCTCAGTGGCTCTTTCCTTAGATTTATTTGCATTACTGCTACCTTCCATAGCTCTTTCTGAAAGCTCAATAATACTTGCATTAATTTCTTCTACTGATGCACTCATTTCTTCTGATGCCGCACTTGATTCTTGCATACCTGCTGCAATTTTGTTTATGGCCTCATCTATACTTACAGCTTTAGAAGCTAATTCTTCTGCTGTAGCTGATAGTTCTTCACTTGATGCACTTATATCCTGTGAATTCTCCATTATTTCTTTAACTAATATATTTACATTTTCTTGTGCTTTATTTAGAGATACACCAGTTTGTCCAAATTCATCTTTCCTTGTAATAATGATCGGAGTTGAAAAATTATATTTAGCTAATCTCTCTGCATAGTCCTTTATTTTATTAAGAGGTGCATTTATATGCTTTGACATATACATACCAAGCATCATTGCAATTGTGAATCCTAATATAGTTAATATTAGGATAGTTGTGCTTGAATTTTGATATATTGAATTAATATCATTGTTAGCTGTATCTGCTAAATTTAAATTTTCTTCTATAATTTTATCAAGGCTACTCATCATTTCATTTTCAATTGGCTGTAATATTACAAATTGATTTTGTGCCTCATTAAAATCGTTAGACTTAGCTGCACTTATTATCTTTTGCCTTACATCTCTATATTTTGTCACATTGTTTTTAAATTCTGTAAAAGCCTTTTTTTCTTCCTCTGTTGTAGCCAATTTTTCATAATCAGCGATATATTTATTATCTTCCTCTACCATTTTAGCAATATTTTTTTCTGCTTCTGATACTACATTCTTATCCTTTTCATACATTATAGTTAATATTTGTGATTTAATTTCAGACATATTTGATTTTATAGATAAGTTTTGTCTAATACTTTGCAAGTTGCTACTATACATGCTTTCAGCATTATTATTTACTTTCCTTAATGAAATTCCTCCAACTAAACCCACTATTCCAATAATCACAGCTACTATTAGAAATGCTAAAACTAGTTTAGTTTTTACTTTGTTAAATAAGTTCATCTATTATTTCCTCCTTAAGTTAAAATTAATATCTTTATTTTTAATCTGATTACAATAATCACCTAACAAATTCTCCATTTGCTGCCAATGAAGCGGTTTACTAAAATAAAACCCTTGAATTATATTGCACCCTAATTCAGATAATAACTTCATCTGCTCTCGTGTTTCTACACCTTCAGTAATTATCTTATACTTTAAATCTTTAGATAAATTAACAATATTTTTTATTAGAACTTTATTTTTATAGTTCTCAATATTGTCAATAAATGTCTTATCTATTTTTAGTGTGTTGATTGGAATATCAACTAAATAACTCAGTGAAGAGTATCCTGTTCCAAAATCGTCAATTGCTATATTAATCCCACTATTCATAAGTTCATCTAAAACTTGTACTCTTTCTTTACAAACATCTATCAAAGTTCCCTCTGTTATCTCTATTTCAAATAAATTAGGAGGAATATTATGTTTAAAACAATAATTTAATAAAGTATCCTTAAAATCTATTTCTCTCATCTGAATTGGCGATATATTAACAGAAATATTATTAAATTTATAGCCTTTCGCTCTCCATTTAGAAGCTTGTTCCAATGCTTTATCTATTACCCAGTCACCAATTTTAATTATGTATCCAGTCTCTTCAGCAATAGGGATAAATTCTGCTGGTGAAACAGCTCCAAGTTTTTTACTACTCCATCTTAAAAGCGCTTCCATCCCTATGATCTCATTACTTACTATGTTAATTTGTGGTTGATAAAAAATATCAAATTCTCCATTATTAATTGCATTTTCTAATTCATTTTTTATTAATACTTCTCTATAATAACTATCTAATGTTTCATTACTAAAAAAAGTATACGTACACTTTCCCATATTTTTGGACTTGTACATTGCAAAATCGCAGAATTTTAGCAATTCATCAGCATTCAAACTGTTATGAGGAAATATTGATATTCCCATACTTACAGTAATCTGTATTTCTTTACTAAGTATTTTAAAGGGCTTCTTTAACTCTCTATAAATTCTTTGGCATAGGTTCTCTATTTCTACTTCTGAATTATATTCATAAACTATAATTGCGAACTCATCGCCATTTAGTCTTGCCAAATCTGATTCTTTTCCAATGCAACTATAAAGCAATTCGGAAAATAGCTTTAAAATCATGTCACCTACATGGTACCCCCAATTGTCGTTAATAACTTTATAATTATCAATATCAATATAGATAACTGCTCCTTTTTTGTGGTCAATTTTATTCTTTTCTAACGCCAAATTAAGCTTCTCAAAAAAATACATGCTATTTGGAAGCTTGGTAAGTGTATCATACTTATTAAGCATGTTAATGTATTTTATCTCTATATTACTCTTCTCGTTATTTTTTCTACCTTTTGTTTGGTAAAGAATTTCCTTATTTTTCTCAAAACCATGCTGTTTGTTTAAATTTAATACTTTGACCCTATTCATAAATAAATTCCTCTTTTAATTTAAGATTGTTACGTATGCTGTTCTAAAATCATCACCTCATTTTACTTATGTTATTTACTTTATAACAGTAAAATAGACTACGTATGGTGTAATTTTTTTCCTCTTGATTCTCTATATTAAACAACTATAATATTTATTGGAACATAATAAATATTTTGTATAATTAAAATGGTTATTTTTTGCTTTACATAACCATAACTCTCAAATTATTACATACTTTTAGATTTAAAATATGACTTCATTCAACAATACATGTTTAAGTCCAGCTTTTTTATACAATATTTACATATGTTGCAATGTATATTATAATAAAATTGGACAAAATATTTATTATGTATCATTATTTTGTGAAGGGGAATATAAATGAGATCATCTACTGAAACTAAAATCAAATATTTAACACAAAAGGAAGCAATATCACTATTTAACGCAATAGAGAATTCTGGTAGTTTGCATTCAATACGTGACTTAGCAATATTTAGATTAGCTTATAGATGTGGTCTTAGAGCTTCTGAAATATCATTATTGAAATTAGAAAATTACAATATTATTAAAGGTGAAATATATTGTAAGAGACTAAAAGGTAGTAAAAATAATACTATAAGACTTGATGAAAAAACAAAAAGCGCATTAGAGAAATATATAAATGAAAATAATATTGAATCTGAATCTCAGACTATTTTTACAAGTCAAAAAAATAATCCAATATCACGTCAAACCCTAGATTATCTCACAAAAAAATATTGTTCAATGGCAAAAATTGAAGATAGGTCAAAACATCATTTTCATGCTATAAAACATACTACAGCTGTACATCTTGCAGAATGTGATATGGATATTAAAGAACTTCAATGGTGGCTTGGACACAAATCTGTTTCTAACACAGAAATATACTTTCAATTCACTACAAAACAACAAGATAGGATGTATGCTAAACTCGAAGGCAAAAGTGAAATGGTGTAGTTTTACAAATCCTTAAAATAGAAATTGGAGACATGTTTTTGAATCAAACACGTCTCCAATTTGCTTGTTTATAACTAATAATTAATTCTATTTATATAATTTAGAATCTAAAATCACGTTTTCCTTCATTTAAATTTTCAAGATTTTCTATTACAATCTTTTTAACTTTTTCATTTGGAATATTAGGGATTTCATTTTTAATTACTTCTTCTCCTTTTTTCTTTGTATCTTCTGAAGCATAATCCTCTAAGTATTCTTTTAAAGTCATAAGTGCATTAGGCTGACAACAGTTTGCTATTTGCCCTGATTTTACAAGCTGCATAAATCTATCACCAGTTCTTCCTTCTCTGTAGCAAGCTGTGCAGAAACTTGGGATATGTCCCTTTTCAAGCAGCCAATTTACTATTTCATCTAACGTTCTAGTATCACTCACATCAAATTGAGCCGAATTTTCTTCTTCTTTTTCTTTTTCCGCATATCCTCCAACACTTGTAGATGATCCTCCACTTATTTGAGAAACTCCTAGTTCAAGTACTTTTTCTCTTGTTTTCTGCGATTCTCTTGTTGAAACAATAAGACCTGTATATGGAACTGTAATCCTAAGTACTGCAACTATTTTAGCAAATATCTCATCTGAAATTGCATTAGTAAATTCATCTGGATTTATATCATCAGCTGGTCTTATTCTTGGTACACTTATTGTATGTGGACCAACTCCCATAGCCGCTTCTAAATGCTCTGCATGCATTAAAAGACCAACGAAGTCATATCTGTACATATTTAACCCATACAATACCCCTAGACCAACATCATCAATTCCGCCTTCCATAGCTCTATCCATAGCTTCTGTATGATAAGCATAATCATGCTTTGGACCAGTTGGATGAAGTTCTTCATATGTCTTTTTATGATATGTTTCTTGGAATAAGATATATGTTCCAATCTCTGCTTCCTTTAGTTTTCTATAATTCTCAACAGTTGTAGCTGCAATATTTACATTAACTCTTCTAATAGCACCATTTTTATGTTTTATGCTATAAATTGTCTTTACGCTTTCTAATACATACTCAAGTGGATTATTTACTGGATCTTCTCCTGCTTCTAATGCAAGTCTTTTGTGACCAAGATCTTGAAGGGCAATAACTTCCCTTTCAATTTCTTCTTGAGTAAGTTTTTTTCTTGTTATATGTTTATTCTTATGGTGATATGGGCAGTAAGTACATCCATTTACACAATAATTAGAAAGATATAAAGGTGCAAACATTACTATTCTATTTCCATAAAACTTTTGCTTAATTTCTTTAGCGAGCTTATATATTTTTCCGTTTTCCTCATCTAGTTCACATTCAAGTAAAACTGCTGCTTCTCTATGAGAAAGACCTTTAAACTCTTTAGCTTTTTCTAAAATTTCATTAATTAGTTTCTTATTATTCTTATTTTGTTTAGCATATTCAAGACTTTCTAATATTTCCCCATCATCAATAAATTCTGTTGCTATTTTTGATTTAACATTATACATTTTCAACTCTTCTTTCTTTAATTGGATTTTTGCTCGTTCTGACTGTTTATCCAATTTAGACAAGGACTAAACTTTACTTTCCAGTTTTAGAATACATTGTTTTCACATTTATACCTTGAATCATTCCTAGCTTACCTGATAATGAACTTATTACATCATTTGTAGCATCTATAACGACACTTATTATTCCTACATTCTTCTCTCGATAAGGAATTCCCATTCTTCCAACCATATATTGTGAATATTCATGTAAAATACTATTAATCTTATCTGTTGAATTCATATCTTCTACTATAATCCCTATTAATGCAATTCTTGTTTCCATGCTAATTATTCCTTTCAAGAACAAAATTTCTCCAGTTTTTGACGTACTAATTAACAATTATTGCTATCTAATTGTTATAGAAAAACAAAAACCTGCATCCAAAAAAGGCGCAGGGATAGTATATCTCTATCTTATAATACCGCCTTGTCATTTGGGACGAACCCTCATGTATTTCAGAACGATTATTTCCTTGAAGTCTTTCTCCTTGGAATTTTCCTCTAAGTCAGACTATAATTTTATTTTAACACAAAGGCATACTTTAGCAAAGCTTTCTCAGTGCTCTACAAAAAAATAAAATTATTTAGAATAGTCATAAAATTTAAAGTATCATAGTTATTACAACCATGATACTTTAAATCATCAATAATAAATATTTTTGTTTATTACAATATAATCAAGCAGTAATAATTTTCTTATTCTTTTTTATTTGATTTATCACAAACTTGATTAAATATCCACCACCTAAAAATGCACCCATAAATATTAACATTATTCTTATATTCTCACTAAGCACTGCAGAATTTATTCCTGAAATTATCATTCTGAGAGTACTTATTGCATAGGTCATTGGGAATACTTCACTAATAATTCTATAAAACTCTGGTGCTGTTTCTATAGGGAATGTACCACCTGCAGATGATAGCTGTAATAGAAATATAATGAACATAATTGGTGCTGAAACAATTCCTATTGCATGTGAAAGTCCATACATCACACTAAAAAATACTATAGCTACAAACATATTGCTCATATAAAAATTGCTAATACTTGTTACATTTATCTTCAAACCGCTCACAAGTACAAAACTTAATATTATTGATTGAATAGCCGCTAATCCTGAACCTACTAGTAATTTTCCTGCGAAGCTCTTTAAAAATTTATTATTTACTACTTTTAATGACTTAGTAATTGATAATATTAAATTTATAAACATAGCTCCAAGCCATAATGATAAAGAAACGAAATATGGTGCCAGCCCTTCACCATAATGCTTAACATCATTTATTGAACTTTCCTTTAATGTTACAGGGTTTGATACAAACTCTGACATATTTTCAGAATTGAACTTAAGATTTTCATCCATCTTATCATAACCACTATTTAATCCATCACTTAACTTGTTAACTCCATCTTTTGCATCTTTCAACCCATTACTTAACGAACTTGAGCCGTTACTTAATTGTTTTAAGCCATCTGATAATTCTCCTGTTTTTAACGCAGCAGTACTTATACCATTTTCTAAACTGATGGTTCCATCATTTACGGACTTCAACCCGTCTCTTAGTATAATTGAACCGTTATTAAGACTGCTTAATCCATTTGAAAGTTCTCCACTCTTTTGCGCAACCATATTAAGACCATTTAAAACATTATTACTTCCATTTTGCATTGATAATGCTCCATTTATAAGTTGATCTAATCCAGCAGCAGCTCTTGTCTGACTCTCAGTTATACTGCTCGATAATTGACCTACTCCATTTGAAACTTGTTTAGTTCCTTCTTTCAATTGTTTTAAGCTGCTAACTAACTGCTTTGATGAACCAGCTGCTTCTCTTAGTGGAGCTTCAATCTTAGCACTCATATTAGAATTATTAACCTTATTAATAGTTGAAATTGCAACCTTTAACTTTTCTTTATCAGTTTCACTTAAATTAGAGTTATCAATACTAGCTAGTTCTTCATTTAATATTGTGCTTGCCTGATTTATGCTGTCATTAGCTTGTTTCACGCCATCCGCCAAGGAATTCAAACCAGCAAGAGAACTATCTAATTTTTCTGCACCTTGCTCGATTAGCTCAGAATTATTACTAATATCTGAAGCTCCTTTTACTAAGGCTGAAATTTGATCATTAGGCTGTACTAAGTTACTCTTAAAATTATTTAATCCATTAACTAATGCAACAGAACCGTTGGCTATTTGATTCTCACCATCACTAAGCGTATTTAACCCTAATTGAAGCTGCTTTGAACCACTTGCCGCTGTACTCATTCCATTTGATAAGTTAGTACTTCCATCCAATAATTTTTGCGTACCGCTTTGCAGGCTTGCAGTCCCACTATTAGCTTGCATCAATCCATTCTTTAATAAAAGTGATCCATTAGCAGCTTGACCTATTCCTGTTGTCAATTGATTACTTCCATCATAAAGCTTTTGTGTTCCTGCTTCAAGCTCACCTGCACCATTACCTGCATCTTTAATAGAAACTTTAACATCATATAAACTATCAACTAATGCTTTGGAAATTTCTTTCTGTATATTTGAACTCACCTCTGTTTTTAGACTCTCTGCTACTTTTTCAGATATTTGAGAAAAGACAAAATTTCTTCCTTTATTTGCTGTATAAACTATCTCAGGATTTTCTATTTCGCCGTCCTTTGAATTTGCGATTTTTTCCGAAAAATCTTCTGGTATTTCAATCATAGCATAGTAGGATGTTCCGTTTACTCCCCTTTGAGCTTCTTCTAAATCTACAAACTTCCATGCTACTTTATTATTATCTTTAAGGTTATCTTCTAGTTCCTTACCTATTGCATACTCTTTCCCATCCTTTGTAACCGACTTATCTAAATTAACAAAGGCTACTGGAACATTGTTTAGATTATTATATGGATCCCAAAAGGCACCCAAATAAATAGAAGAATATAGCATTGGTATGAACATTACAGCGACAATTGATATACCTAAAATAGCAATTAAAAATTTTTTATTTTTCTTCTTATCCTTTCTTTTCATTTGTTTGTCTCCTTTTATTCATCATTTGTAAATAATGTTAATTTCTTATTAGTTAATTTTAACCTGACTATTATATGCTTATATGTTTAATCATTTAAACCGATTGATTATAATTATTCACCAGTATAGTTATCTTCTATGGTATTTACAAAATGCTTTAATTTCTCTATAGTTTGTTTTAAAGTTAGAAAATAAATATTTTCTGTACCTTCTTTTCTCGAACTTACTATCCCTACTTGTTTTAACATCTTTAAATGATGAGAAATTGCTGGTCTAGAAAGTGGCATCATTTCTGTGATCATATTTACACTTATTCCGTTCTTATTTTTTGCAAGAATCATAATAATTTTTTGCCTATGTTCATCCGCTAATACTCCTAAAAGGGGTATACACTCCTTAAATTCCTTCAATACAATTTCTACCTTTTCATCTCTATCCATATATCCACCTCCTATATAAGTTTATTAGTTTAACCTTTTAAACCTATTCTAAATAAATTTTATTATTGAATCAATGATGTGTTAGTGGAATGCTGATCACATTCTACCACCTCAGAAATTTATATCCATAACCTCGTAGTTTCTGAGCACTATAATACCTCCTCTTTACTTTAAAAACAAAAAATAGTTGATTTTACTTCCTATAAAATCAACTATTTTATCATTAAAATTAATAGCAGACTACAATGCCTCCATCGTCAGCATATACTGTACTAAGTCCGCCCCCTTCAAAGATAATAATATCTTTAAAGTTATACTTACTTCCTATTTCATCTTTGAGCTTTTCTGCTTTTTCTTTTGCATTTACATGCCCTATCCCAAGAATTTTATTTTTAAAATCAGTACCTTCTTCACCTATTAGATCTATCAACCTATTAAATGCTTTTTTCTTTCCTCTTACCTGTTCCTTAAGAATAATCTCTCCATCATTTGCAGTCATAATTGGAACAATTTGTAGAAGTGATCCCATTAATGCTTTAGCACTGCTTATCCTTCCGTTCTTAACCAGGTTGTCCAACTTTTCTAAAACAAATAACGTCTTCATATTTTCTATGTATTGAGTAACTTGCTCTACAATCTGAGTATTATGTACTTTTTCTTCAATTAGTTGTTTTACTTTTAAAACAACTAAATCCGCTCCAGATACTGCCGTCTTACAGTCAAACACATGAACAAAGCTGTTAGGAAATTCTTCTTGCAACATTTGCTTAGCCAGCATAGCACTATTATATGAACCGCTTAATTTACCTGAAATTGTTACAATAAAATTATTTTTACACTTTTTTAGAGATTCTAAAAAATCATGTGGTGATGGGCATGCTGTTTTAATTTTATTTTTGCTATTCTTCATTTTTCCAAGTAATATACTTGTATCTAAATCTTCATCAATGATTTCTTCATCATCAATTATAATTTTGAACGGAATTCTTTCCATGTATTCTTCATCTCCAAATATTTTCTCATTAAAGTCAACACAGCTATCCACTATTATTCTAGTCTCCATTGTATTCCTCCATTTTACTAATTCATCTTTTGAATGTTTTATATCTATGTTCTTAACTCATTAAATTTTCTTTTTACTCGATTTGTATTGTCCACTAAATTATATATTAATTCTTAATTCATTGATAGTTATTTTTCTTACATAAATATATCTTATAAATTTCTTTTCTAATCTCTTACAAGCTGCTTTAAAATAAAAACAAGTCTTGTTATTTAATAGTTTATCAAATACAAAACTTGTTTTTCTGATTAATATTATAATTATATTATTATAAATATACACTTTGAGAATTGAACTTATGATATAGAATAACTCTCCATACTTGTCAACTTTGAGCGTATCACTTTACTAGAAATAAGTAACATATAGGTCTAAGTTATTTATATTATTTAAGATTATCTACTGCTGCTCTTTCAATTGCAAGTCCCTCAGTATAACGTTTGATAAATTCATTAAATCCTTCAACATCCTTAGTATCCGGATCAATTCTTGTACCCATTTTCCCTGCAAATACTTTATTTGTAAGGTAATCATCTAATGTTTCATCTTCAGCTTTATTTATCATATAAGATGCAAGCACTGCAATTCCCCATGCTCCACCTTCCCCTGCAGTTTCCATAACAGAAACCGGGGCATCTATAGCTGCCGCCATAATTTTTTGTCCTACACCCTTAGTCTTAAATAAGCCGCCATGACCTAACATTTCATCAACTTTAACGCCTTCCTCTTTAAGAAGAAGATCTAACCCTGTTTTTAATGCGCCTAATGATGTAAATAAATGTACACGCATGAAATTAGCTAAGTTAAATTTACTTTCTGGTGTACGTACAAATAGCGGACGTCCCTCTTCAAAACCTGTTATATGCTCGCCTGAGAAGTAATTATAAGCTAATAAACCGCCACAATCTGAATCACCTTCAAGTGCCTTATTATATAAAGTTGCAAATAACTTATTCATATCAACTTCTACTCCAAACGACTCTGCAAATTCTTTAAATAACCCAACCCAAGCATTAAGGTCCGAAGTACAGTTATTGCAGTGAACCATAGCTACTAGATTACCGGTAGGAGTTGTAACTAGGTCTATTTCTTCATATGCTTTTGATAAGTCTTTCTCAAGTACGATCATTGCAAATACAGATGTTCCTGCTGATACATTACCAGTACGCTTTGCAATACTATTAGTTGCAACCATTCCTGTTCCTGCATCACCTTCTGGAGGGCAGAATGAAATACCTGGTTTTAATTGTCCTGTAACATCTAAAAGTTTTGCACCTTCTTCAGTAAGTACGCCCGCATTTTCTCCAGCTAACAATACCTTTGGTAGAATCTCTCCTAGTTTCCATGAAAAATTCTTAGAAGCAATTAATTCATCAAACTGCTCAATCATATGTGCATTATAATTTTTTGTATCTATATCTATAGGGAACATTCCAGATGCTTCTCCAACACCTATAACCTTTTCACCTGTTAATTTCCAATGTATATACCCTTCTAAAGTTGTTTGGAAGTCTATATCAGTTACATGCTCTTCACCATTTAATATCGCTTGGTAAAGGTGAGCAATACTCCATCTCTGAGGGATATGGTAGTTAAACAATTTGGTTAATTCTTCTGAAGCTTTTTCAGTAATAGTGTTACGCCATGTACGGAATGGTACTAAAAGCTCTCCATCTTTATTGAAAGCCATATACCCGTGCATCATAGCACTGAATCCAATTGCGCCTATTGTTTGAATAGTGACTCCATATTTTTCTTTAACATCCTCGGCCATCTTCTTGTAACTGTCTTGAACACCAGTCCAGATATCATCTAAACTATACGTCCAAATATTATTAATATATTGATTTTCCCAATCATGACTTCCTGAAGCTATTGGTGTATTATCTTCATCAATTAAAACCGCTTTAATTCTAGTTGATCCCAGCTCTATACCAAGCACTGTATTACCATTGATTATAGCATTTTTTACATTATTTATATCCATGCTCATAAAAACCTCCATTATATATCTACTTTTTAATCGTTTACTTATTATTTAATAAACTAATTTATTTTTTAACGAAAGCAAGTTATGCAAATGATATTACTAAATGCAAAACTTGCCTTCATAATTATATTATCTCTTTATTACACACACTTTTTCTTAGTTCGTATTATTAATATTGTTATCCGATTCGCCATATTTATTAGTATTTTTTATTTGTGTTATTTTCCTACAACTTTAACTGCTTTTTCTATTACATTTTCTACTGTGAATCCAAATTGTTTAAATAATGTTTCTGCATTTCCTGACGCTCCGAAAGTATCTAATGAAATAACTTCTCCATCAAGCCCTACATACTTATGCCATCCAAAGCTTGTTAATGCTTCTACTGCTACTCTAGCTCTAACTGCTTTTGGCATTACTGATTCCTTGTAAGCTTCATCTTGAGCTTCAAATAATTCAAATGCTGGCATACTTATAACTCTTGCATCTATTCCTTTAGATGCTAGTTCATCAGCTGCTTTGTAGATTAATTCTACTTCTGAACCTGATGCCATTAATAGTACATCTGGAGTTTCTTTCTTAGAATCTTTAAGGATATATCCGCCCTTTAATGCTCTCTTAGCGCATCCATCATATAGTGGTAACTTTTGTCTTGTTAATACTAAGGATGTTGGAGTTGTACCATTAGTTACAGCGTAGTACCAAGCTGCTACAGTTTCTTTTGAATCTGCTGGTCTAAATACTGTCATGTTTGGCATACTTCTAAGTGCTGCTAATTGTTCTATTGGTTGGTGAGTTGGACCATCTTCTCCTACACCAATACTGTCATGTGTTAAAACATAAGCTACTGGAAGGTTCATAAGAGCAGATAATCTCATAGCACCTTTCATGTAATCACTGAATACAAAGAATGTTGCACAGAATACTTTAAGTCCTCCATGAGCATACATTGCATTAGCTATAGCTGCCATTGCATGTTCTCTAACTCCAAAGTGAAGGTTTTGTCCACTTCTGTCTTCTGCTGAAAAATCTCCTTTACCAGCCATGTAAGTTTTATTTGAAGGAGCAAGATCAGCTGATCCTCCAATAAAGTTTGGAATAAGTGCTGCTAATCTGTTTATTACTATTCCTGAAGATTCTCTTGTAGCCATTTCTTTATCGAAGCTCCAGAATTCTTCATTGTTTAATAAAGCTTCTTTATCAATTTCACTGCTCATCCATTTAGTGTATTCTGCTGCAAGTTCTGGATAAGATTTTTCATAAGCGCTAAATAATTCATTCCAAGCTGCTTCTTTAGCTGTACCATTTTCAATGTGTTCACTCATATTTGTGTACACTTCGTCTGGTACGTAGAATGCAGGTTCTGTCTTCCATCCTAAGTTTTCTTTCATTGCAATTACATTTTCAGCACCTAGTGGCTCACCATGAGCTGAAGCTTTTCCTTGCTTTGCAGGGCATCCAAAGCCAATTTGATTTTTAACTATTACAATAGATGGTTTTGTAGTTTCTGCTTTAGCCGCTTCTATTGCTGCTTCTATTGCATCTATATCATTTCCGTCAGCTATGTTTAATACTTGCCATCCATAAGCTTCATATCTTCTTCCTACATCTTCTCTGAAAGCTATATCTGTATGTCCTTCAATTGAAATGTTATTTGAATCATATAATACAACTAATTTTCCAAGACCTAAAGTTCCAGCTAATGATGATGCTTCTCCTGAAATACCTTCCATAAGACATCCGTCTCCAACTATAGCATATGTATAGTGGTCAACTACGCTGTAATCTGGTTTGTTAAATTTTTCTGCAAGATGTGCTTCTGCTATAGCAAATCCTACTGCATTACAAATGCCTTGTCCAAGTGGTCCTGTTGTGATTTCAACACCTTTAGTATGGCCATACTCAGGATGTCCTGGTGTAAGACTACCTATTTGTCTGAAGTTTTTAATATCTTCAACAGTAATTCCATAACCGAATAAATGTAATAATGAATATTCAAGCATTGAACCATGTCCTGCTGATAATACAAATCTATCTCTGTTATCCCACTCTGGATTTTTTCCATTATGATTCATTTTTGACCACAATGTAAATGCCATTGTAGCTGAACCAAGAGGTAGACCTGGATGTCCTGATTTTGATTTTTCAATAGCATCTGCTGATAATACTCTTATTGCATTAATAGATAATTTGTCTAATTCCCTACTCATTTTCTTCCTCACTTTGCATCATAGATTTTAAATATTATATTTTTCTTAACTTCTATTTACCAAATGCCGCTGCCCAGTCTGCTTTGAATTTTTCAAGTCCTTGATCTGTTAATGGATGTTTTACCATTTGTAATATCAAGCTGTGAGGAACTGTAGCTATATGCGCTCCTGCTTTTGCTGCTTCAATTACGTGAATTGGGTTTCTTACACTTGCTGCTATTATTTCTGTTTCTAATCCATGAATTTCAAATATTTCTGCTATATCTCTAACTAAATCCATACCTATCATTGAGATATCATCTACTCTTCCGAGGAATGGACTTACATATGTTGCTCCTGCATTTGCTGCAAGTAATGCTTGTGTTGCTGAGAATATTAAAGTTACGTTTGTTTTGATTCCTTCACTAGCTAAAACTTTAGTTGCTTTTAAGCCTTCAACTGTCATTGGGATTTTTACTATCATGTTTTTATGAATTGCTGCTATTTCTCTTCCTTCTTTAATCATTCCTTCAGCATCTTCACTTACAACTTCTCCACTTATTGGTCCATCAACTATTTCTGTTATTTCTTTTATAACTTCATTGAAGTCTCTTCCTTCTTTTGCTACTAGTGATGGGTTAGTTGTAACACCACAGATAACTCCCATTTCATTTGCTTCTTTAATGTGTTCTACGTTTGCTGTGTCTAAAAAAAATCTCATTTCCTTAACATCTCCTCTTTATATATTTTGTTTGTTATTTTGTCCGAAAGCTAGCATCCGTAACACTCACTCTTCTACAAGTGTGAGATAACGGCTGCACGCTCCTGGATAAGTTCAACTAAATTCAGCTGGAGTATAAAACTCCACCTGAAAAGTTTCACTTTATAACAAACTATTGCTTGCACTCAAGAGAATTTCAAAATAGGAGTTCCAATCATAATTTTGAAATTCTCCTCCAAAATATAGATTTATACCATGCTATCTTATTGACCATAATATGCATTTGCACCATGCTTTCTAAGATAGTGTTTATCTAAAAGATGCTGCTTAACACCCTTTACATCTTTATTTAAAGTTATTGTTTTATATGCCATTTCAGCAACTTTATCTAGTACTACTGCATTATAAACTGCTGAATCAGCATCTTTTCCCCAAGCAAAAGGACCATGATTTTTAACTACAATAGCCGGAACTTCTAATGGGTCTTTATCTCCAATAGTCTCAACTATTACATTTCCTGTTTCTTTTTCATATTCTCCACTAATTTCTTCATCTGTTAAGTCACGAGTACAAGGAATATCCCCATAAAAATAATCTGCGTGGGTTGTCCCAAAAGCCGGTACAGATATTCCTGCTTGGGCAAAAGTTGTTGCCCAATCTGAATGAGTATGAACAACTCCTCCAACATTAGGGTAAGTTTTATACATAACTAAATGAGTTGGAGTATCAGTTGAAGGTTTATATTTACCTTCTACAACATTTCCATCTAAGTCTACAACTACCATATCTTCTGGTTTCATAGTATCATAATCAACACCACTTGGTTTTATGACCACTAATCCAGTTTCTCTATCGATCTCACTAACATTCCCCCAAGTATAGATTACAAGACCTTTTCTTTGAAGTTCCATATTAGCTTCATAAACTTTTTCTTTTAATTTCTCTAACATTTAAACACCCCTGCCTCCTTGTTGTATATATGTACGTACAAGCATACATAAAAAAATAATTTATCTGTTTATATATCATTAAAATTCATCTTTGCTTCAGTTACTTCAAATCAAGTCACTAAAGCAAAGATAAAATTTAAACTCTAGAACAAGAATCCCTAACAATAAGTTCTGAATTGTATGTATACTGAGGTTTTTCTATTCTTCCCTCAATCATATCTATAATACATTTAGCAGCTCTTATTCCCATGTCTTCTTTTGGATGCTTTATTGTTGTAAGTTTAATATCTGATGAAACTGCTAAACTGGAATCATCAAAACTTACTATTGATAAATCTTTTGGTATTCTTATATTTTCTCTTCTACAATTATCTATCACCTTCAAGGCAACTTTATCATTATAGCAAACAATTGCAGTTGGTTTTTCTTCAAGATTTAAAATCTTCTTTGTAAACTGATCTATATACATCTCTTGATTATCAGTTATGTATTCCCCCACTATGCTTTTATTAAAACTTAAATCGTATTCTTTAAGAGCCTTTATGTAACCTCTTCTTCTTTTTTCCCCTTGTAAATCGTCTGCTTTAAATAATGCAGCTATATTCCTATGACCAAGTTCTAATAAATAATTTGTAAGCTTATACCCGCCTTGTTCATCATCAACTACAATATACGCAGAGTTTTCTTCATCACAGTTAGCATTTATTGCAATATATTTTATATTATTTTTTTCTAGTTTCTTAATGCTGTCATGATGCAGGTTATTTATTGTACTTTGTGCAGGTTCAACTATTAATCCTGCTATATCTTGGTTTATGATATCCTCAAAACATTTTCTTTCGTTTTGAATGTCGTTATTGCTATTAAATAATAATAAATTATATCCCTTGCGTCTTAATTCTTCCTCTATACCTGATATAATTTTAGGAAAAATATAATCTGATATATAAGTTGTAAGAACAGCAACATTTTTTTTAGTTTCATTACCTTTTTTGTTAGAGTAAAAGCTTCCTTTTCCTCTTTCTTTATATATCCAGCCTTCTTGCACCAAATAAGTGAGTGCTTGTCTCACTGTATGCCTACTTACATTGAATAAGTTGGCTATTTCATTTTCAGAAGGTAATTGGTCTCCTGCTGAAACCTTGTTTTCTTCTATCAGGCTGATATAATATTTTTCAATTAGTTCATGCTTTGTTTCAGCTTCTTTCATTTTTATCAACTACTTTCATCAAATTACTATGCAATAACTTCTTAAAATACAATTTAATTTCTCTAATAAGATTCTAAAAAGTTGTACGCACTTGATGATTTGATTATATATCTATTCCTTCTATATATCAATAGTTTTTTCTAAATTTATTTAGGTGCTAAACTTAACATACATCATGTGCTTTCATAATTTTTATCCTAATCATAAATACAGATTTTACTGGAAGCCTGCCCTTATCTGATTTAATCCATAATAATATTTGTCTAAAAAATTATTATTGTTAATATTTTTTATTTTTTTCATTTTACATCTTGTATGTACAACATTATTATACTATAATAAGCTTGTACATACAACAAAGTTTGTTTGTACTCATGAAAAGGTATACTGATTTAGACAAGTATTTTTATTTATCCGATAGCTAGCATTCGTAACTTCCCCTCTTTTTAAGCTGGAGATAACGGCTGCACGCTCCTGGATAAGTTCAACTAAATTCAGCCGGAGTTAAAACTCCGCCTGAAAAGTTTCACTTTATATATGTAGGAGGAATGTTAAATGTTAAAGGTAAAAAATTATGAATTTTGGTTTGTTACAGGAAGTCAACCTCTATATGGTCCTGAAGTAATAGATCAAGTATCTGATAACTCAAAGATAATCGTTGAAGGGTTAAATACTAAAGATCTACCTTATAAAATCGTATTTAAAACAGTTGCTACTGATTCTCCTTCAATCAGAAAAGTATGTAATGATGCTAATAATGATGAAAACTGTGCTGGTATAATTACTTGGATGCATACATTCTCACCAGCTAAAATGTGGATTCATGGTTTAACTGAACTTAGAAAGCCATTACTTCATCTTCATACTCAATTTAACAAAGAAATTCCTTGGGGAACAATTGATATGGACTTCATGAACTTAAATCAAGCAGCTCATGGAGATAGAGAATTTGGATATATTGGAGCTAGACTTGATATAGCTCGTAAAATAGTAGTTGGTCACTGGACAGATGCTTCTGTTGCTACTGATATAGCTAAATGGATGGCTCCTGCTGTAGCATTTACTGAAGGACGCAGTATTAAAGTTGCTCGTTTCGGAGATAACATGAGAGATGTTGCCGTTACTGATGGTGATAGAATTGAAGCTCAAATCAAGTTTGGTTGGACAGTTGATTATTATGGAGTTGGTGACTTGGTTAAATCAATGAACAAAGTTACTGAAGGTCAAATCGATGAACTTATGGCTGAATACTCTAAATTATACGATATAGACCCTAAAGCTCCTATAGACTCTATACGTGAACAAGCTAAAATCGAAATTGGTTTAAGAACTTTCTTAGATGCAAAAGGATATACAGCTTTCACAACTAACTTCCAAGCACTTCATGGAATGAAACAACTTCCTGGTCTTGCTGCTCAACATTTAATGGCTGAGGGCTATGGCTTTGGTGCTGAAGGAGACTGGAAGACTGCTGCACTTCTTAGAGCTATGAAAATCATGGCAGGAGGGAAAGGCACTGGTTTAATGGAGGATTACACTTATAATATGGATTCAGAAAATGGATTAATCCTAGGAGCACATATGCTTGAAATCTGTCCAACATTAGCTGCAACTAAACCAGTAATTGAAGTACACCCACTTGGAATTGGAGATAAAGAAGATCCAGCTCGTTTAGTATTTAAAGGTGCTTCAGGTCCTGCTGTTGCTGCTTCACTAATAGATATGGGTAATAGATTCCGTTTAATAGTTAATAGTGTTGATTGTGTTGAAGTAACTGAAAACATGCCAAACTTACCAGTAGCAAGCGTTCTTTGGAAACCACAACCATCATTAAAAGAAGGTGCTAAAGCATGGATTATGGCTGGCGGTGCTCACCATACTAGTTTCTCATTCTATGTTGACGAAGAACAATTATTAGATTGGGCTGACATGGTTGGAATCGAATGTGTAGTAATAAATAATGATACTAAACTTTCAACATTCAAAAACGAATTAAAATTTTCTAGCACTGCTTGGAAATAATTTTTAAATGCTTATAACTTATTTAAATAGAAGTAATAGTAAATTTTAGTTATTAATTTTAGAATATGCAAATCGTTATATCTCTAAAAGTAGTATCCTCTCAATTAATACTACTATTTACTATTCCCCTCATTAATTAAAATAAAAAAGATAAAGTCTGCTCCCCAGACTTTATCTTTTTTGCACATAAATTTTTATATAGACTTTAACTGTTTAGCTGAACTCAACTATTGGATGCTTAAGCTCAACTATTGTACCTTCTTCATAAATACTTTTATAAGTTAACCCATATTCTTCACCGTAAATAAGCTTTATTCTTGCATTAACATTAAAAATACCGTATCCTATTTCATTTTTCTTTTCAAATCCATTTTTTAACATACTATTTATTTTATTTAATTTTTCTTCCTCTATTCCTTTTCCATTATCAATTACAGTAAAACATAATGAATTATTCTCAATTTTACCTGTAATAAAAATTTTTCCATTTCCCCTTTTTTCTTTTATTCCGTGATAAATAGCATTTTCTACTAGAGGCTGTAATATTAGTTTTATCAACTTATAACTTAATATACTTTCATCAAAGTTAATTTCATAATCTAACTTGTCCTCATATCTTATCTTCTGAATTGTAAGGTAGCTTTGCACATGGCTCAGCTCCTCTTTGACACTTATTATTTCCTTACCCTTACTCAAACTTATCCTTAATAAATTAGTAAATGCTTCAATTATTTCTACTATATCCTCTTCATTATGTTCTTCTGCCATCCACCTTATTGTATCAAGTGTATTATACATAAAGTGTGGTTTTATTTGTGCTTGTAGAACGTTCATCTCCGCAATCCGCTTGTTTTTTTCTTCTATTTGAACTAAGTTTATTAGATTATCTATTTCTTTCACCATGGTATTAAATGAATTGCCAAGCTCACCAATTTCATCATTATATTTTGCATTAAAAGAAACTGTCAACTCCCCTTCTTGAGCTTTCCTCATAAGTTTCTTTAATTTTTGAATTGGATTGACTATTGATCTAGTAAAAATTATAACTAAAATTTGGGCTATTACTAGCGCCAAAATCGCTACAGCAAGTGAATAATATCTTGTATACTTAATTACCTGTAAGCTTTCACTTTCAGGGAATACCCCAACAGTTTCCCATCCTGTATATTTCGAATCAACCTTTGTTAATTGATAGTTTTCTCCATTTATATTTTTTATAATTTTTTCATTATTGTTATTATCAATCCATTCTGTTTTAATCCTATATACTATATTATTTACAGGCGTATAAACTATTTCTTTATTATTATCCATAATATAAATAAATCCTGCTGTCCCCGGTTTTGAATTTTCAATAATATTTTTAATAGCATCTAGTTTTATATCAATGAGAATTACACCTTTTATTTCCCCAGTAGATTGATTAATAACTGCCTTAGAGATTGAAAAAACTTCATCAGCTGAATATCTAAAAATGTTATCAATATTTCTTCCTATTGGTTTAGTAAATAAGTGTATATTCTCCGGCTTATTGCATGCCTTAGAATACCAATCTTCATTAATTAAAGAGTCTCTTGATACCTTGTTCATAACATCACTTATATAACCACCATTATTATTTACCACCATTATCCCAGCTATCTCTGGATTAAATTTTATAAAATTATAAATTGACTTATATGCTTCATCTTCCATATCATTATTTTCTGGTTTATTATCATTTAAGAACTTTATTATTCGGGGATCACACGACATGTAATTTATAATATTCTCAGTATTTTTAACATAAGACTCTATATTGCTATTTATTTGCTTTATTATTTGATTTGTATTCTCATTTTGTGAGAAATTAATTGAATTTTTATATAACAAATTTCCTAGAGTAGTTATTGTGATAGTCACAACCAAAATTACCCCAAAAAAATAAAATATGAGCTTATCTCCTATACTTTTATTCATAAAATACAATTTTATCGTGTTCAAAATTTATCCTCCTGGTTCTTAATATACAATCAGCCTTTTACTTAATTATAATTTCTCTTAAATTACACATACAACTATTCTAATTTATAGAAAATATATTTACAAGTTTTTCATATTTTCTTCACAAATTTTTTCTTTATGTAATTCTGAAAAGAGCGAGTTCTTAGAACCCACTCTTTTCATTTTGAAAGAAATATCCATCACATCTAGCTAATTTTTACTTAATCCAAGCTCCGTTTTCATCTAATTTATACCCATTAATAACTGTATTACTTGCCATAGCCCCATTGCTATATAAATAGTACCATTGGCCATTTGATTCTATCCATCCTGTCGCCATTGCTCCACTTTCTTTCAAGAAATACCAATTATTGTTCCATTGTTGCCAATCTGTCAACATGATACCAGTTGGACTCATGAAGTACCAATATCCATCTATTTCCTTCCATCCATTTACAGGTTGTCCATTTTCAATATACATCCAAGTATTATCTTTCTCATTTTTCCATCCACTAAATATCGTAGTAGATTCATTATTTATTGAACTACTATTATCTGTAATATCATTAACTGATGAACTTAAATTACTATTACTTGATGATGAGCTTGAAGTTTCATTGTCATTTGATGATGAATTTGAACTCCCACTACTACTTGATGATTTTTTTGCAATCCTTGAAGTGATATCTTCAAAAGTTTTTTCATTGCAATTTACTTCCAATCTAATGTATTTCCCTTTGTCACTTGAAACCAACTTATAAGTTTCATCATCTCCCACTAACTTACCATCATCTGAATCTTTACTTGATAATCTATACCATTCATATGTTACTGCTGAAGATGTAGTAAACTTAGTTCCACTTTCTGTTAACAATTGAGCCTCTAAAGTCTTTCCAACTCTTTCTGTTCCTTTGATACTTACTCTTGCTAATTTTGATTCTTCTGTTGGGTTCGTTGGTTCAACTGGATCAGCTGAAATATATATATAATCTGATACTAAATTATATTGTAGTACACCAACTTTAATCTTTTTACCTTGATCATCGTTAGATAAGTTATATGTGTTGCTATTTTCATCCTCTACTGGTTCACCATCTCTATACCACTCGTATTTTACGGCTGCATCTGTAGTAAATTCGCTTCCATCTTCATTTAGCAGTTCTGCTGTCAAGATATCGTCATTTCTTGAAATCTCTACTTTTGCGGGTTTATCACTATTTCTTGAATCATCAACAATATATATAGATTCAGATGTTAAACTATATTGAGGCACACTTACTTTAATCTTCTTACCTTTATCACCATTTGATATGTTGTATGTGTTGCTATTTTCACCTTCTACTAATTCATTATCTCTATACCATTTATATTCTACTGCTGCATCTGTGGTAAATTTACTTCCATCTTTATATAATAACTCTGCTGTTAAAGTATTATCATTTTTTACCATTTCCACCTTATTTAGAGACTCTGGATAATTAGTTGTTAACGTTACAGGTTCAGTAATCCCTTCTAAAGTTGGAGTTATTACTTTCATCAAACCTGTATCATCGTCAAATTCCAACTTATCAATACAAGTTTCTCGGTGATATCCAAGTCCACTGCTATATTGTCCTAATGGTGTCACAAATCTGTGATATGCAATATAATATTCATCCTTATTTGGAATTTTTAATATTGAGTGATGTCCAGTTCCTAAAATATCTTTACTTGTATCCTTTGATAATAAAGGGTATTTATAGGTAATAGGTCCATAGAGATTATCCGATATACCATAATTAACATGATAATTTTCACTTCCGGTATCATCACAGGACCAAGTAAAATGATAGGTACCATCTCTTTTTGTTACTATCATAGATTCTCTAAAATCTTTTGCTCCTATAAGATTTTTCATAGTTCCCGATTTAAAACTTATCATATCATCATTTAGCTCAACTATAGCTGGTGATCCATTACCAAAAGTCATATAAGACTTTTCATCATCATCGGTAAATATTGATGGATCTATCGTTTGTCCTACACTAACGCCTTCTGCTGAAGCTATTTCTGGTGTAATCAGAGGAGTATCTTTTACTTTAAAAGGTCCTGTTGGACTATCAGCTACTGCTACTCCAATACAAGATTCTCCACCTGAACGCTTTGCACAGAAATAGAAATAATATTTCCCATTCTTCTCTTCAATCGTAGGCGCCCATGCGCTTCCAACTCCCCAAGGAACATCTTTGTTTGCTCCTGCATCTACAATTACTCCTTCATCATTCCAATTAATCATATCACTAGATGAAAATGCATGAAATTGTGTTCCGCTCCAGCCTGAATATCCATCTGTTGTAGGATAAATGTAGAATTTATCTCCAAACACATCAATATCTGGATCAGCAAATTGTCCTCCTAAAACTGGATTGTTAGCTATTACTCCTTCTACCGTCCATTCCTGAGTACTTCCATCCGGTAAAGTGATTGTAACTGGAATAGAATCTGTTAAATCAACAACTTGTCCGTTTAGTATATTTATTGCACACCCATCTGATAAAATATAATTTAGAGGTATTGCTGTTAAGCTTGCTTCTGAACTATTACTACGGCTGAAATATACTTTAAGTTTCTTATTTACCACATCATATTCATTTTTAATAACAGTGTAACCATCTGCTGACACACCTTTTAAAGCTGAAACATTTGCACCAAATTCTTTCGCAATTTCGAATTCACTAAGAGCGTGATTATATACTTTTATGTTATCAAAATAACCTTTAAAGTATGCATCTCCTGAATAAAAGGATTTCCCTAAGTACGCTAATAAATCTGTTCCTAAATCTGACATAGATACTGCCACATTACTATTTTTGCTCAATAATATTCCATCTTTATAAACAGCCATACTTGTAGGTGTAATTACAAGCTTGATATTCATCCATTTATTCGCTATAGAAGTTGTAGTACCTTTAACCTCCTGCTCAGTAGACCAAGAGCCTGTTGTAATTGCATTTCGTATCGTAGTATCCATTGTTTTTAAGAACATATATTTATTGGAGTCCTTTCCTATACCAAAAGTGAAGAAATTACCAGATACTGTTACAGGTTTAATATCCATAGAAACAGTTACAGTGTCTCTACCTTCAAAGAAACCTTGTGGTAACGACGCAAATGTATTTGTTGTTCCATCTAAATATAATACTTGCCCTTTTTCGCTGTCTTGTACATAAGTAGCATTTCCATTTAAAGTACCTGCTCTATCATTGCCTGAAGTATCTTCAATTGTGCTGCCTGTTTTTGTTTCATCAAACTTATACTCAAGTATTGGGTTTGTTTGAGGCTCTTCAACAGGCCTTACAACATTCTCTCCCCACTTTGCCTGAACAGCATCATATTCAGCTTGAGTGATTGGTATTACTGTTCCATGACGTGGCCCAGATGGCAATTTATATTCTGAAGTACTGAGTTTCCTAAATACTCCTGAAGCAATATCATCGGAAACAAGTGGATAATAACCTGTACTTCCAAAATTATCTACGAGTAAACACCATTTATTTTCATTATTAAATTTAAAGACTGCTGGTCCCTCAACTCCTTTTTCAGCCTCAACACTTGGAGATGAAATGCTTGTATATGACTTACTCAAGAATTCATCACTTTTATCAATTACAATGTTCTTATTCACTTCATCTTTAGAAAACCTGTAAAATATTCCATTATACTTTATTACATCGGTATCTATTACATCAAGTGATCTCTCCAACCATACTTGTGGTTCAGTAAAAGTATAAAAATCTCTTGTCTTAGCTATATAAATTCTTTGTTTTGCATAATTATCTGATGCTACTCGAGATGCCCAAAACATTACATATTCACCAGTTTTGTCATCATATACTATCTCCGGAGCCCATGTACATCCAGCATCATCTGTAGCAACCTTAACGAGTCTTTCTTTTGACCAATTTACTAAATCCGTAGACTCCCAAATAACAACTGATTTACTTCCTGCTCTTTGACAAGTCCCCCAATCTGTATCTGCTATTCTAAGATCCGTAGCTATAAGATAAAATTTATCACCTTCAGGGGATCTCATAATAAATTGATCTCGAACTCCTTTTGTACCTACTGTTGAAGTAAGTGTAGGATTATTATCATTTAATTCATCCCAATGAAGTCCATCTTTACTCAAAGAAAAATAGGTCTGCTCTGCATCAGGCCTGTTCGCATTAGTAAAATAGGTAAATAGGTACCCCTTGTAATCGCTCTCATTTATAGGTGCAGGCTTTGCTTTTACTGTAATTATTATATCCTTAGTTCCAGATGCTGTTCCATAAGTTATATTTGCTGTTAATGTTACCGCTGTATCTTCGTTAGGTCTTTTAACAACGCCCACTGGTGTACTATCATAGCCTTCATTCATTTTTTCATTAACACCTACAATGTCACTTCTATCAGTTGTCCAAATAATATTTACAGTCTTTGTACCAACATTCAAAGTTTTTGGTAATGTTATATTTCCACGCACATCATCTGCATTTTGAATAGTTAATAGATTTCTTGCTTCTGATATTGTTGGGTCTTCTTCTCCTGCTTGTAAAGCAATTACAGTTGTAGTAAATACTTTCATATCACTTATTCCTCCCTTTGAAATTGTTGCTGTAAGTGTAACAGTTTTATTGCCATCACTTTCTGATGGACGATTCACACTACCAGCTGACGAAATAACATCTTCATCTGAAGATGACCAAGAAATTTCACTGCCATTTACTCCAATTGTAGGTAAAGTAATATCTTTAGTTATTTGAGTTAAATCTCCTAAGTCAAGAACTACTGTATCCTTTGTAACAATATCGCTTGACATACCATCACTTATAGTTTTAATTTCAGATCCATCCAATGCTCTAGTATACATACGGAAATCAGAAATTTTACCTTTGAAGTACTTATCTCCTGAATATGCTGGTTTTCCGATATAGTTAGCAATTGTAGCTTCTATAACACTAGGATCATCAGTTACATTAGTATTTTCAGAAATTTTAACACCATCCTCATACAACGTTGCTGTAGTTCCAGACAAGGTGTATACTATATGTTTCCATACTCCTCTAGTCAAAGCAGCTCCCTTAGACACAGTCTGCTCGGCACTCCATCTATCTGTTGTTATCGATGCTCTGAGTTTTTTACTGCCATCTTCAAGTAAACCTAAATATTTTGTACCTGCTGTAGCTCCAGCATTTGAAGAAGAACCAAATGTCCATATCCAAGCTGGATCTACATTGGAATTATCAACATATACTTTAGTAGATATAGTAATATCAGTTATGCCTGAAAGAATTCCATTTGGTATTGCCACGTATCCACTACTTCCGTCAAATTCTACTGCACCTAATCCATCTAGTGCGGTAGTCCTAGCATATCCGCCATTTAAAGTTCCATTGTGATTTTTTCCTGAATAATCAATAACTGTTGTACCGCTGGCTTCATCAAACTTGTACCACAGCATCAAACTGGCATATTCTTCTGCTAATGCTATGCTGACAGGCACTAATGGAAATAGACCTATAGTAATCACAAAAATCAACAGTACTGATGCAATCTTCATTTTCATATGAATTCCTCCTATAATATACTTACATTAGGTTAAAAATTACTCTCTAGCTTTTTTTACCTCTCACACCCTTTACTATGAGTAAATAGGCTTTATGTTGTTCTGCAGATATATTTTAAAGGATTTCCCCCACTAAAAATCGAAATTTATATATGCAAAAAAAAATCTAATTTAAGGGAGTAATATCCTTGCTAGCAAATACGATCACTTTCCATTAATTAAATTTCATTCTAATTTAAATTAAGTAATCTTTTACAAAATTTTCAAATATTTTAATTTTATTATAAAAAAGATATTTTTTGAGAAATTTTTTACCTTTAAATCAAATTTATATGTATAGAACAAATTTTAATTTGAAAGTAATCAATCCCTTCTAGTATTAAAATTATCAACTTTATTATTTTAGCATTTGATCTATCCTAGTACAAAAATGGTACTAAAAAGGTATCATTCTCTTAAAATTGCATCTTATAAATTACATTGTTGTATTATTACACTATGCTTTTCTTAAAACAATAATTTTTACAGTACCATTTTAGTATTCAAGTATAACTTGTCTAATTCAAAAAAGCTATACGTTCATATATCCTATGTTTTATAACATATTTTTTAATAATATACCTTTCAATTATGGCATCAATGTTTTCCTTGTTATTTATTAATTCACGAAAATGTTACTTATGAGCTCATAACACTTTTTTTCTTTTCATCTCTAATAACTATAATTCTTTGAAGTACAATAAACAAAAATAACAACATACCAACAGCTATTTTAGTCCACCATGAATTCAATGTTCCATCAAACATTATAAGGCTTTGAATTATTCCTGTTGTAAGTACTCCAAATAATGGCCCTATGATACTTCCATACCCACCAGTTAATAATATCCCACCGATTACACATGCAGCTATAGCATCCATCTCCATTCCGTTACAATGAAGCCCATAGCCCGAAAGTGTATATATGGTAAATAACAATCCACCTAAAGATGAACAAAACCCTGAAAATGTATAGACAAGTATTTTGGTTCTTTCTACAGGTAATCCCATTAGCTTCGCTGAGTTTTCATTACCACCAATTGCATATACTGTTCTTCCAAATCTTGTGAACTTTAGCATATAAAATGCTGCAGCTACAACTATCAAACTTATAACAACATTAATTGATATAAATGCATCTGGTAATATTGCAATTCTATATGATGAAATGGCAGTGAAAAAAGGATTATCAATTGTAATTGTATCAATACTTATAATATAACTTGCTCCCCTTGCAAAAAACATACCTGCAAGGGTTACTATCCATGGATGCAATTTAAATTTTTGAATTAAAAATCCTTGTACTGTTCCAAAAACAATGCCCACTAAAAGTACTATAAATATTACAAGAATTGGGTTTACTCCTTTTTGTAGTAAGCTTGCAGTAATCATACTTACAAAGGCTATCATTGACCCAACTGAAAGATCTATTCCACCAGTTAGTATTGCTACTGCTTCACCAATTGCTACAACTATTAAGTACGCATTATCAATAAATAGGTTAGTAAATACTTGCGGTGATAAAAATCCTCTATATAAAACTGAACCAATTAAAAACAATCCTATAAACAATGCGATTGTAGCATAAATTGCGATATAATCTTTGTTTAATTTAAATAATTTCTTTTTTTCTATTGATTTATTCATGCTCTAATCACCTCTTTTTCCTTTACCGGAGCTTTTGCAGTTTTCTTTACTTTCAATATTTTTCTGAATTCTGGAGATTGAATAATGCATACAACAATAACAACAATTGCTTTTACAACTAGCGTAATTTCTGGCGCAACTCCTAAGCTATATATAGTTGTCGTTAAAGTTTGAATAAATAGTGCTCCAACAACAGTTCCAGAAAGATAAAATCTTCCTCCAGACATAGAAGTTCCTCCAATAACAGTTGCAAGTATTGCATCAAGCTCTAGCCATAGTCCTACGTTATTAGCATCAGCACTCTTAATATTTGAGCATAATATTATACCTGCTATTCCAGCAAGTACTCCACATATAACATAAAGTGAAAATACAACTTTCCTTGACTGAATACCTGCAAACTTACATGAATTATTATTTACTCCTATAGATTCAATAAATAATCCTAATGCGGTTCTTCTAATCAAAACGTACATAATAAGTGCTACTATTAGTGCAATAAATATAGCTACTGGAAGTAATATATAGCCAGTTCCTATAAAAATAAAATCTTTATTATTAAAAGTTAGTATTTGTCCTCCTGTTATAAGTTGAGCGATTCCTCTTCCAACTATATAAAGAATTAGTGTTCCAACCATTGGTTGAACTCCTATATATGAAACTAAAAAACCATTCCATATTCCACAGGCTAGTCCACTAACTATACCTATCGCAACTGCTAATGGAACCGAACCGCCATCAACTATTACAGTTGCTGATAGAGCTGCACTTATTGCAATTATAGATCCAACAGAAATATCTATACCTTGAGTTGCTATTACAAGAGTCATTCCAAGTGATATTAGGATTAATGGTGCTGCACGATTTAATATATCAATAGTATTACCAAATAAATGTCCATTTTTCATACTTATGCTTAAGAAGCTTGGTGTCATTGTAAAATTAAATAACAACAATATAATTAAGCTTGTTAATGGCCAAAATATTTTAGCGTTATAAATTTTATGAAAGATACTTGTTTCTTTCCTATTTTCCATACTACCTAGCACCTCCCGCTATAGTTTTCATAATATTTGATTCCTCTATTTCATCTCCAACTAATTCTCCAATAACATTTCTATCTCTAAGTACTATTACTCTATCGCAGCATTTAACTACTTCTGGAAGTTCAGATGAAATAAATAAAATTGTCATGCCTTGCTTAGCTAAAGCCAAAATTAATTCTGTTATTTCGCCTTTTGCTCCTATATCTATACCTCTTGTTGGTTCATCTAATATTAATAGTTCGGGCTCTGTAGCCATCCACCTTGAGAGTATTACTTTTTGTTGATTGCCTCCACTTAAATTACTGATTTTTTGCTCCATACTTGGTGTTTTAATTCTAAGCAAATCAATGTATTTTTGCGAAATTTCTTGCTGTTTTTTCATTGGCAAATATTTAAATACACCTTTGTTTGCTTGAAGAGCCAATATTATATTCTCCCTTATGGTTAAATCTCCAACTATTCCCTCAACTTTTCTATCTTCAGGACAGAATCCCAGTCCTTCTTCAATTGCTTTTTTAGGATAAATGTATGAATATGTCTTTCCATTTATAGTTATATTTCCACTAGTAGATTTATCTATGCCAAATATTGCTCTTGCACATTCACTTCTTCCTGAGCCAAGAAGTCCAGCAAAGCCAAGAATTTCTCCTTTTTTAATTTCTATATTAAATGGACTAATTGTTCCAGATCTACCGAATTTATTAGTGGATATAAAATTTATTCTCTTTAATTTTGAAGTTTCTTTTTTAACTCTAGTGCTTTTTTCTATTTCACCATAATCTTTACCTATCATTTTGGAAACTAATTCAATTCTTGAAAGCTTATCAGCATCATATGTTCCGACCAATTCACCATTTCTAAGTACTGTTAGTTTATCTGAGACCTCATATACCTGGTCTAAAAAGTGAGTAACAAATATTATTGACATTCCTTCTTCTCTAAACTTTTTCATAATTTTAAATAACTGTTTAACTTCTTTGTCATCTAAACTTGATGTAGGTTCATCAAGTATTAATATCCCTTGTGATATATCCACCGCACGTGCAATTGCTACCATTTGTTGAACTGCAACTGAATAATTATTTAAGGCTTTTTTCACATCAACTTTTAAGTTCAGTCTTTCTTCTAATAATTTTTCTGCATCATTATTCATTTTTTTCCAGTCGATGCCGCCATTTTTCTTAGGTTCACGCCCAATATATATGTTCTCTGCAACAGTTAAATTTGAACATAAGTTTACTTCTTGATACACAGTGCTAATACCATGATTTTGAGCTTCCTGTGTAGATGAAATTTTTATTTCTTTACCTCTTAATGTAATTGTACCTTCGTCTATTTCGTAAACACCTGTAAGAACTTTTATAAGTGTTGATTTTCCTGCACCATTTTCCCCCATAAGTGTATGAATTTCGCCTTTTCTAAGAGTAAAGTCAACCTTTGAAAGAGCTCTAACCCCCGGAAAGAACTTGCTAATATTTTTCATTTCTAAAACTATATTAGAATCACTCATTTATATCACTCCTCTTGTTTTCGCACAACTCCAAACATGTACGTACTACTCTTTTTTTAACATAAGAGCATGGACTAAATCCAAGCTCTTATGTTTGTTACTACTAGTATTTTCTATTTGGTAATTCTGCTGCTGCATCCTTTTGTAAGAATTGACTTTCTTTTGAGTTTATTGTTCTTTCAACTTCTTTTCCATCTAATATATTTTTAGCAACTTCTAATAATTGTGGTCCAAGTAGTGGGTTACATTCAACTGTTGCATTAGCTTTTCCATCAACCATTGCTTGGAATATATCCTTAATACCATCAACTGAAACTATAAATATATCTTTTCCTGGTTTCTTACCATACTCTTCAATTGCTTGAATAGCTCCCATTGCCATATCATCATTATGAGACCATAATACATTTATCTTATCTCCATCAGATTTTAAGAAAGCTTCCATAACTTCTTTACCTTTTGCACGAGTAAAGTCACCAGTTTGTGATTTTATTATCTTGTAATTAGGACAATCTTTTATTGCATCATTAAATCCTTGTTGTCTTCCAACCATTGCTGTAGATCCAACTGTTCCTTGAAGCTCTGCTATATTAAGTTTTGCATCTTTACCGAATTGATCAATTAATATTTGTGCAGCCTTTTTACCTTCAGCAACCATGTCTGAACCTAAGAAACATTTATAAAGTGAATCGTCTGAAACTGTAACTTTTCTATCAACAATTACTACTGGAATCTTAGCATCCTTAGCTTCTTTAAGTACAGTATCCCAACCCGTTTCAACAACTGGATCTAAAGCTATTAAATCTACTTTTTGTGCAATAAATGATCTTATTGCTTTTATCTGATTTTCTTGTTTTTGTTGACCATCTGAGAATTTCAAATCAAAATTTGAATCTAAAGTTGGAATTGATTTTATAGAATCAGTTTCTGCTGTTCTCCAACCACTTTCTGCACCCACTTGTGCAAATCCTATTACCTTTTTCCCTGAAGACTTTTCACTTGATGTCTGTGCTGATCCATTTCCGCCTCCTGAACCTCCACATCCTGCAAGCATCCCAATACATAGAACTGTACTTGCCATTAATGCGATCATCTTTTTTAACTTCATAATTAATTCCCCCTGTATTTTATGATTTCGTTTTCATGAGTTCATTATATATCCTCAGTTTAAAATTGTATTTGCATTAATCAGCACTTTTTTATACTTTTACGAATTTTGGAAATTCATTTTTAATTACTCAACGTATCTTTAACTATTTTATTACATTCTAATATTATCTTCTTAGGAATATCGTCTTCCTTATTTAAAATTTTTAGAGCATACTCTATTGCCTCTTTCCCTCCAGTCCTACATGTAAATGTTCCTTGTAATATTCCGTTCTTAACTAATTCGATTCCGCCCTGTGGTCCTTCAAGCCCATCCACTCCAATTATCTTAATATCCTTTGAACTAGTACTTATTGTTGCATAATATGCTCCGAGTGCCATGTAATCACTATGAGCAAAAATTATATTTACACTTTTATCTTCTTTCAGAATTTCTTCTAGCTTATCCTGAGTTTCATTCTTTTTCCAATTGCCTACAATAGTCCTATCTATAGAAATATTTTTATATTTACCAATTGCATCTTTAAAACCGCTAGTTATTTCCTTATCTGTGCTTGAATCTAGTATTCCCTGAACTTCAATAACATTAACTTTATCATTTCCAGATAATTGTCCTATCAACTCTCCGGCTTGAACCCCAATAGATTTTGTATCGGCACCTATATACAAATTGTAATCGTATCCATCAACTGCTCTATCTAATAGTATTACCGGAATCGATTTATAGGCCTTTCTTACTGTAGATGTTAACTCTTTGGAATCATTAATTGAGACAATAAGTAGATCTGCACCAAAATTAATTAGGTCCTCTATATCCTTTTTCTGTTTTTCTACATCTCCGCCTGCATCTTTGAAAATTATTTTTATATTACTATGTTTTTTCGCCTCTTCTTGTATCTCCTTATTCATGTATATTCTCCAAGGCTCATATAGATTAGCTTGCGACATCCCAATTATGAACGTATCTTTCTTTTCAGAGCTTTTCTTGTATAAGTAAACTGAAAAAAACATTAATATAATTATAAAAATTATAATTACAGATAGATAGAAAACTTTTCTCCTATTTTTCATTCTATTTTCCCCTCTTATAATCTGTTGGCGATATTCCAACTACTTTTTTAAAGGCTCTACAGAAATAATGTTGATTACTATATCCAACTAATTCAGCTACATCATAAATTTTTATTGTTGGATCTTCCATGATATACATGGCTTTCTTTATCCTTATATTAGTTAAATAATCAATAAAAGATAATCCTGTTTCTTTTTTTAATAACTTGCTTAAATATGATGAAGTTACTTCTAATTTTTCTGATATATCATTGATGTTTAAATCATTAAAATAATAACTATCTTCTATATATTTGATTGTTAGTAAAACAATAGGACTACATTTCTTTTTTTCATTTACGCTATTTCTAATCTTTATATATTCTTCTTTTATTTTTAATACACCATCAGAGACATTAGCTTGTTCAATTATAACATTACACTTTAAATATTTTGATATATCTACTTCTATAGTATTGCTTGCAGCAAGCCATTCCAACATATCGTCTATTTTGCTTATTAGTATTATATTATGTTTCTCATCAGAAAAAATAAATTTTGAATCTGATTCTTTGAATTTATCTTTTAATAGATTTGCAATTGCAAATTCTAATAATTCCGAGTCCCATTTCTCACCTATAATCTCTATATTTAGCTTTTCAATAAGCTTTATAACTATAATTCCAACGTTCTTTCCAAATTCAATACCGAAAAAACTTATCTCTTTTAAAACCTGTTCATCTGTTAATTTATTATTAGACCATTCACTAAAAAAAGTCTTTTGAAGCATATCTTTATTTTCAGTCAGCTGTTCTTTAACCCACTCTAAATAATTATTTTCCTTTTCTCTTTCATTAAGTTTGCAAACTGCTTTGATTATTATTTCTTCCATATTCTTTTTACTTACTGGTTTTAAGATGTAGTCAAAGACATTAAATTGCAATGCTTTCTGCGCATAAGAAAAATCATCATATCCACTTATTATTATCACAATGCTTTTGTTGTTAATCTCCTTTAATTTCTGTAAAAGATTCAGTCCATTTAGAAATGGCATATTTATATCTAACAAAATAATATCTGGATTTATCTTCTGTATTATTTCTAATGCAATTTCTCCATCTTCTGCCTCTCCTACAATCTCAATACTGAATTCACCCCAATCCAAAACTTTTTCGATTCCTCTTCTAATTTTAGGTTCATCATCAGCAACAACCAATTTCCACATAAAAACCTCCATTTTTTATATTTATTAGCTCTTAGTGATATTTCCAGTGTTTTAACGTGTTACTTTACCTAATAATACTATATTAGTTATATATTTATATTATTTCAATATATTTCGGAATTATTTTTCAAAAGAATTGTATGTACAATACCATTGTATTATAATATACTTGTGCATACATGAAAACAATATTGACTATATGTAAATGTATACTTAACAAAAGTAATTGTTTGATTTAATTTGGAGGTGTTTAGTATGGCAATAGAAAGAAAAGTTTTTGGAACAATGCCTGATGGGAAAGAAATTTATATTTATACTCTAAAAAATAATAATGGAATGACAGTTGATATCACTAATTACGGCGGTATAATTGTTTCATCACTAATTCCGAGTAAAAATGGTGAATTTATTGACGTAATGTTAGGATATGATAGTTTAGAAGGTTATTTGAAGGGCGATAAGTTTTTTGGAGCACTAATAGGACGTTTCGGAAATAGAATACAATATGGCAAATTCACTCTTAATGGACAAGAGTATACCTTAGCACAAAACGATGGTGAAAATCATCTTCATGGTGGAATAAAAGGGTTTGATAAAGTAGTATGGGAAACTGAAATAGCTAATACTTCTTCAAATGAATTAGAACTTTCTTATTTTAGTAAAGATGGTGAAGAAGGATATCCTGGCAATCTTAATGTAAAGGTTACATATGTTCTTACCGAAGATAATGCAATTGAAATAAACTACAATGCAACTTCAGATAAAGATACAGTTGTAAACCTTACAAATCATGCTTATTTTAACCTTTCTGGACATTCTTCTGGAGATGTTCTTAGTCAAAAATTAATGATAAATGCTGATAAGTTTACAGTAAATGATCAGTACTCGATCCCTACAGGAGAGATAAAAGAAGTTTCAGGGACACCTATGGACTTTAAAACATTAACTCCTATTGGTAAAAATATAAATAGCGACTATGATCAAATTATTTTTGGAAAAGGTTATGATCATAACTGGGCATTAGACACTAGTGGCTCACTTGAAGTAAAAGCCGCTCAAGCGGTGGATGAAAATTCAGGCATTGTAATGGATGTATTTACTAGTACTCCTGGTATACAATTTTATAGCGGAAATTTCCTTGATGGATTAGATGCAGGTAAAAATGGCGCTACCTACAATATTAGAAATGGCTTCTGTCTTGAGACACAATACTTTCCAAATTCTATAAACTGTGATAAGTTTGAATCACCAGTACTTAAAGCCGGTGAAGAATATAATCACAAAACTATTTATAAATTCTCTATTTTATAGCCTTTATATATTTAAAATTAAATATATTTTTAATGTACTAAATGTCTATTATATTTTAAATATTAGTGATTGATATTCAAAATAACTACCAAATTTGTTTTAAATTATTTTTAAAGCAAATTTGGTAGTTAGCAACAAATATTAACTGAATTAATTTATACATATTTTAAATCGTTATAATAATCAAATTTAAGTAAACGTTTAAATAGAATTTATGATTTAGCAGCCTTGAAAGCTAATGAATTTTCAAAAAACACCAAAGCAATTGTAGAAAATGGAAATAGTAAGATGCAAGAACTAATGAATTCTATGCAACAGATAAGTATATCATCAAAGCAAATTTATGAAATTATTAGTGCAATCGAGGAAATTGCCGAACAAACAAATTTACTGGCATTAAATGCTGCTATAGAAGCTACTAGAGCTGACGAAGCCGGAAAAGGTTTTGCAGTCGTTGCAGAAGAAGTAAGACATCTTGCTGAACAATCCTCTCTAGCAGTATATAACACTACAAAGATAATAGAAAGCTCGTTATCATTAATATCTAATGGTGAAAAACTAGCTGAAGAAACTGCTGCATCTCTAGATACAATAGTTAAAAATGTTGATGATACAGCTGAATTAGTAAGACAGATAACTATAGCCTCCGAAAATCAAACTGAAGCAATAACAGAAATGACTGCTGGAGTTGATCAAATATCTCAAGTAGTTAAAACAAATTCAGCAACAGCTGAGGAGTTAGCAACCTCCACTGAAGAATTGGTATCTCAGACTCAGCTTATAGAAAGTGAAATGTATAAGTATAAATTTAAAAAGTATTGACACCAAATTCTTATCTTATAAAATGTAACTATTTAAGGCAACAGATTTAACCTGTAGAATCTGTTGCCTTAAATAATTTATTTTATAAAACATAACTTAATATAAATTAGTTATTGGTTAAGCAAAATGTATATTCTTTATTTCTGTTCCTCTAAAACCTTGTAAATTGCCTTTGCTACTCCAAGATTATCATTTGTATCAGTGATATACTTTGCTATTTCTTTTATTTCTGGAATAGCATTACCCATAGCTACTGATTCCGGAAATTCTGTAAACATTGAATAGTCATTAAAACTATCTCCAAGTACTAATACTTCATCTCTTTTAAATCCCATTTTTTCAGATACTTTAGCAAGTATTATTCCCTTTTGTGCCGTAACATGAGTTACTTCTATATTATCTCTGAAAGAAGATGATACAGCAATTCCTTCTATTTGTCCTATTACCTTTTTCATCTTATTTATAAGTTCTACCTCTTTATGAAAAGCTACAAATTTTCTAATTTCCATACCACTCTTTAAAAATTCCTCTAAATTTAAAATATACTTAAGCTGCACAAAATATGGTTGAGTTTTAGCAATTTCTGTTGCTTCTTCGTAAGTAAGATTAGGCTCAAATGATAATGTTCTATATACCATTTCTTTTAATGCCTCTTCTTTGGTATCTGTAGTATATATTCCTTTATTAGTAAATATTCTTGCTGAGACTTTTTCTTTTTGAAGTATACCAATTATTTTAGTTGCGGTTTCAAGCTCTATATTTATATCCTCTAATATATTGCCATCTTCATCTCGATACTCAGCTCCATTCATAAGAACACATTGGCATCTTATATTATTCTCTTTTAAAAGCGGTTCAACGGTATCATATTCTCTTCCTGTAGAAATAGCAAATACTATACCTGCCTCTTCTGCTTTCCTTATAGCTTCAACCGTCTCCCTATCTATTTTATGTTTTTCATTTAACAATGTCCCATCCATATCTGATGCGATAAGTTTTATCATCTGGAATCATCCCCTTGATCTTTTTTATTAAACTTCCCATACTATCTATTATAGCAAAATCAAACCAATAATGCTAAGTTAGTCTTGATCTCAATCTTTCATTATTATAAAACATCTATTTGATATGCTTATATACTAAGTATTATCCTACATAAACTTATATATATCTGTATTTTTTCTATTATCTTAACTATAAGTATATTTTAAATTTAGATATACTTAACCGTTACACAATATTTAGTATGACCTTAATATGTTACATAAATTTATCTAAAGATAATTCCTAATTAAGATATACTATAAAATCATTAAATATAGTCTATCATTTAATTTAATTAGTCCCCCCAATGGTTACAAAATTGAAAATGTCATCTTTCTTCATTGAATATACTCTTTCAAAACTTCTCCAATACATTTTATTCCTTCAACAATTCTTTCATTAGGCATATTAGAAAAATTAATTCTAAAAGTATTTTCATGCCCACCATTGGGAAAAAATGAACCTCCTGGAACAAAAGCAACATTCCTTTCAAGGCACTTTTCAAGTACATCTCGTGCATTTATTTTATTTGGAAGCTCAATCCACATAAATAATCCACCTTGAGGCTTTGCAAATTTAACCTCTTTAGGGAATTCTCTTTCCATTGTATTAAATGCTAAACCACATCTTTCCCTATAAACTTCACGAATTTTTTCTATATGCTTATCAATATCATAAAGTTCAAGATATTTAGCTATATCCCTTTGAGCTATTGTGTTGCATTGAAGATCTGTGCATTGTTTTACTAATATATACTTTTGTATTAATTCTTTATTCCCAGCAATCCATCCAATCCTATATCCTGGGCAGAATATCTTTGAAAATGTCCCCATGCACAATACGTGTCCACTATTGTCAAAAGATTTTATGGATGGCAGAGTCTTTCCTTCAAATCTTAATTCTCCATACGGATTATCTTCAAGGACAATTACATTATATTTTGATGCAAGTTCAGCAAGAGCTTTTCTTCTTGCAATACTCCACGTTCTTCCTGTTGGGTTTTGAAATTCTGGAATGACATAAATCATCTTAACATTTTTCGTAGTTTCCAATAAATCTTCTATTTCGCTTATGATCATTCCATCGTCATCTGTTGGAACTTCTATAAAATTACATTCATAAGCTTTAAATGCACTTATTGCTGCAAGATATGTTGGGCTCTCACATAAAACAATATCTCCTTTGTTTAGAAATACTTTTCCCGAAAGGTCTAAAGCCTGCTGAGAACCATGGGTAATTAATATATTGTCATATTCAAAATTTGTTCCCAATCTCTTATTCATTCTATCAGCACACCATTCTCTTAGAGGATTATACCCCTCCGTTGTTGCATATTGAAGAACACTTTCACCATCTTCTTCAAGAACAATTTTATTAACCTCCTTTATTTCATCAATAGGAAATAACTCTGGTGCTGGAAGACCTCCAGCAAAAGATATTACCTCTGGTCTTTGAGTAACCTTTAATATTTCTCTAATTTCTGAAGCCTTTAAATTAGACATTCTTTCTGCATAATTAAAATTCATACTTTTCCTCTCCTTTATTTATATAAAATAAAAGAATCCTGTCCTCTGATTAATGCAAAGGACAGGATTCTGATTCCTGCGGTACCACCTTAATTGATGAAAATACACCCACTTTATAAGAATGCAAACACATTCCGGATTTATAACGCAATCCAAACGTTGTGAATTACTGAGAACTTCAAATAATATTTATTCATTACACAAAAAATTTTGCTCCGAAGAATTATTATAAATTCCTTTTACCCACACTCTCAAAGGCTACTTTTACTATACCGCTTTCTATCAACTTTTCAGCACCGTTGATTCTCTGTAAGTGCGCATATAGTTTTATTTCCTTCTCAACAATTTAAAATAATGTATTTAGTTATATCGATCTTTTTATATACTTCAATATATTAATTACTTAATCTCACTTTATATTGTTTTATAATTTACCACTTTGTGCTTTAATTGTCAACCACTTAAAATTGTTTAGTTAAAGAACTCGTATAATTTTTCTCGAATCTACTTATCAAATAGTTTATCTATAGATAAACCATTTAAGAAATATACTTATACTTCGAAATATATTCCAGCTAGAAATTAGTAATATACTTTTGTGGAATGTTTCATTGGGAATTTTGATGGTTGTGATTCTTGGTCATAAGTTGTTCCAAATGTGCTTGTTCAAAAGCTTGTTCTTTGAGGCTAGCGCTTTGGGCACAACTTATGGCCTTAGAATCACCCATCAAAATTCCCTAGAAACTGGAACAAAAGTATATTACTGATTTCGGCGGGTTATATGCATAAGTCTAAGTTATAGTTGGGTTATCTATATGGTAAATTAATCTTTAGCTTTAATTTAAGATATGTATAAAATATTATTTAATGCTTGTTAAACTTATTATTTTCATCTTGCTGTAATTATATTTTTCTTTAGATACATCAAATACTACTCCGCTACTGAGGAATATGACATTATTTAATACTAAAGTTGGATCATCTTTATTTAAATTTAATAGTTCTGCTTCTTTTTCATCTAATTTTTCACAATTTATAATTCTATCAGCAAAACCAATTTTTAATTTCAAATCATTTCTAATATAGTTAAATATCGAACTAGAGCATATTTCCTCATTCAAATATGGAATTATATCTTTATTAAAATATGATTCTTCTATTTCCAACGGTTCTCCATTAAGATATCTTACACGCTTAACATAGTATACTTTTGTACCAACATTACACTTCATACTTGATGCAATTTCTTCATCAGCCTCGATCAATGAAAATTCTAATACTTTACTTTCAAGCTTTTCACTTGAATATTGTTTTGTTAAACCATTCATATCTCTCATGTCCACGCAGCCAAGTTTCGAGAATTCTCTTAAAAATATACCACTGCCCTGTACTCTGTAGATATAACCTTTACTAACTAATATATCTATTGCTTTCCTTATTGTATTTTTACTTACATTCAGCTTCTTCATTAATTCTTCTTCTGTAGGTAATTTTCTTGAAGTATTATATTTACCTTCCATCATTTCTTTTTCTAATGTATTTACAACCATTTCATATTTTGTTTCCATACTTATTAATTTCCCACCTCAATTCTTATATACAGTATTAATATAAATATACCAAACTTTTATATTCTTATCAAAAATTATCAACATATTATTATATTTTTCTTTTAAACTTTCTTCATCATTTTTATTGAAATATGATATAGAAAAACAATAATTAAAAAATTTCTCCACTGCTAACATTTCGTAGTAGTAAATAATATTCTTATTAATGTCTTCTTTTATAAAAACCCAATATTTCTTTCATATAAAGGCATTCAGAAATATTGGGTTTACTGATTAAAATTTATATATTTTAATATTAAATTTATACATTTAATTTTGTTAAACATTTTCTGCTGATAATGGTTCATGTCCTTTATTTTTAGCATAGGTATAAGCTATACCTATGCTAAAAATAAATACAATTATAGGGAATGTAGCACCATAAGCTTGGAATAATGGTTCTGCCCACCCTTTTGTTCTAGCTGACTTACCATCCAGTCATTAAATATCTGATAAGCTACTTGTGCAGAGTAATAAGAATACTCACCCTATCATAATAAAAGATAATGTAAATATAATACCGAATAATAGATAAAATATGGTATAATATAAAAATAATAATAAATGTGTTAGATTTATTATTATTTTATCTTTTCAAACAACTTTCCATGTGGTTTTGCTACTACCTTTATAGCCACATGGACCTTTGTACAATAATTCTTTTTAATTATGCAAATTGTTCATCAAGTCTTTTTCATAATGTTTTTAATATTCTCTTATTATTCTCTATTTGTTAGCTAATTTTAATGCAAAATCTAATACTTTTGCACCATTCATCATTCCGTAATCAACCATTGGTATAATATCTACTGGTATTCCTTTAGGTTCACAGGCTTTTCTTGCTTTTGCAATTGTGTATCCAACCTGTGGTCCCAATAATGCAACATCCACATTATCTAGATGTTTATCCATTTGGCCTTCTGGAAAAGCTTCAATATCAACTTCAATTCCTTTACTTTTTGCAGCCTCTTTCATTTTACTAACCAAAAGGCTTGTAGACATTCCTGCTGCACAAAATAATCTTATTGTTAACATAACATATCCCTCCTAGAAACACATATTGAATTGATTGGTATGAATTTATTATATATCACTTTTTATTTTTTGTAAAGGTTTAAGTTAATTTACTTTATCAAATTAACAATTCAAAACCTTTTCATTTAGCAGCAAAGTATTATATTCTATCTTTTTTTATATTATCTACAACATATAGGAATTATATTTATATTAAGGTATTTATAACCTTTCTTAACTCAATTATTTGTTCTATTAGATTTTTTTCAGTTATTGCTGTCATTAAATGATCTTGAGCATGAATAAATAAAACTGACATATCAATTTTTTCTCCGTTAGCCTCTTTATGAAGAAACATCGTTTGTCCATCATGCGCCTTAGCTAGCGCACCATTAGCTAATTCCATTTCTTCATCAGCCTCAATATATTTACCTTCGTTCACTAAATTCAAAGCCATATAAGCATGATTCTTACAGTCTCCTGCATTTATTATAATATTCATTATTGCCATTTCCATTTCATTCATTTTGAACTCCCTCTCTTCTGATTAATCATTGCTAGTAATAAGATTCTAATGAAAATGATATTTTAAAGTGATATTGATATCTTAATTAAAATCCGTGCTTTTTATACTATACTTTGAGTAAATAAAAACTGCTAATTTTAAAATCAGCAGTTTTTTTCTTACTCAATACCTTTTAATTATATTGATTTTAGCTCTTATTTTTATTTGATACCTAATTAGAAAAAGTTTGCGTTCCCATATATTTATCATTTCCATTTAAAACTCCTACACCCACTCTATTGTAAGAAGGGTTCATCATATTTGCTCTATGACCTGACGAATTCCACCATTGTGTAAATAAATAAACTGCATCATAAGTATTATATGCGATATTTTCTCCAGTTGCAGTATATTGGTATCCAATTGTTTGCAACCAGCTTGTCCAGTTATTCCCCTGAGGAGCTGTATGATCAAAATAGTTATACTGTATCATGTGATTACTCTTATATCTCGCAACCTGTAATAAGGTATTATCCATAATTAATGGCTTTAATCCCGCTTCAGTCCTTTTTTGATTCATTAATTCAAGAATTTTATTTTCAGCAGTTGCTTGTACATTTACTGAATAATTTTTAGGTAAAACTGGTAATCCGCTTACTGATATTGTAGTTCCTGAACTAGTAGAATTACTATTCTGTGTAGTTTGCTGATTGCTGCTTGGAGCCGTCGTTGATGTTGTCACTTCACTTACAGTCGTGTAATTTCGTAGCCTACCTGAGCTATCAAAATAATATGTTCTGCTACCAAGCTCAACGGTCCCTGTTTTCATTCCATCTTCATAATCCAAGTAATACCAGTATCCATTCTCTTTAATCCACCCGGTCTTCATTGCACCAGTGCTATCAAAATAATACCAAGTACCTTTAATATTAACCCAGCCATCTTCCATTGCACCTGAACTATCTAAATAATACCACTGTCCTCTGTCATAAGTCCATCCTGTCTTCATATTTCCATCTGAATTAAAATAATACCATTCACCTGAAATATACCTCCAGCCTTTTGCTATTGTATTTCTTTCAGTATAGCTCCATGTTCTATCAATGTTTTGTTTCCATTCTGCAGATGCTCCTAATGGTAATAGCGTTGTAATTGTCGCAATAATAACTGCACTCACTGTTTTTGTTAAAAAAGCTTTTTTCATTAGTTTGTCCCCTTTACCTTGTTATTTAATTCTTTTTTACAGTTTTAATTCAAGGTTGTCTTTTGAAATTGTTTTCATATTTCTAAAGACTTAGTATATTTATCCCTATAACAATTTTAGCATATTTTCGACATTTTACAATCTCGTTTCCACTTTTCACAATGTAATAGTTTAAAATAGCTATATTTTTCTCTAAAATACTATAATATTTCTCTTATTTACTATGCTATACTAGCCTCCCCCTATATCTAAAAAATCAAGCTGTCCTTATATCCCTAATAAATTAATCTCTATTAAATATACACTTTAACAATTAATATAAAAATCCATATATTGAAAGGTAGATAATATTTAATAGGAGTTATAATGTATACAAAAGGTGATTTTCATATTCACTCCACTTTTTCAGATGGAGGACATAATCCTAAAGAAATAGTAATGTTATCTAAAAAAAGGAATGTAGATATTATTTCTTTGACGGATCACAATAATACTGATGGTATAGATGAAGCTATTTTATCTGGAAAACAACTTGGAATAAAAGTTATTCCCGGAGTAGAACTTTCTACTAGATATAATAATTCTCGAGTACATGTTTTAGGATATTTTAAGGATGATAGCTATAAAAATGAACTTCTCATAGAAATATTAAGAAATGTTAAAGAACATAAAATCTCGGCTATCAAACGTCTATTGGGGAAATCTATAAATTTTAGCTATAGAAAGGATAGACTCTCTGTAGAAACTGGAATTGAAATTTTAAAATTCTTTGGAGCCACAGTAATATTGGCACATCCTGTCCTTTTAAATAGAAATGATTTTCAAGAAATAATAAAGCTAAATTTTGATGGTTTAGAAGCAAAATATTTTAGTAATACCGAGGAAGATACTGAATATTTCTTAGAAGTGGCTAGAAATAGAAATTTGATTTACACAGCTGGTTCAGACTTTCATAGTTGCAACGAACCTTTTAGAGCACACGGAATGATAGGTGATATATTTCTAAGTGAACAAGAAATACTAAACTTCTTGGTTTATGGGAACTTATTACACGTATAAAGATTACCTCTTAAGTTATGGTACTAAAATTAGATATATATTTACATGATAAGAACTGTTATAAGTTATTGCAATCCTCAGTTATTTTTATTATTATTTTGTAAATATATATCTAATAATACAATATAATAAAGTTATTCTACTAAACTTCGTTCTTCTTCTTTGTTCTTTTTCTTTTTCTTTTTCTTTTTCTTTTTCTTTTTTGATATTATTTGGGTTATTACATATACTGATGCAGTAGCACACAGCACGCATGCAACAGTTGGTACTGCTGCAATAATTCCAGCCGCCCAAATCCCCTTCCCCGTGCATTTAATATCAACATTCTTATCATTTGATTTAATATTTACATTTATGCAGTCAATACTTTTGCTTTCCTTATTGATTTTATTAAATGAACCATTTATTATTTCCTTTTTAAATTCAAGCATATAATTCTCTCCTCATCTCTATTAATAGTTAAATAAGTTATTCTAATTATCCAAATATGCACTTCAAATTTTTTACATTTAACAATTAGATTATAACTTAAAAATCCATTATATTAAATAAATTAATAAAAAAAAATTGTAACTATACTATAGATAAATCTATATATAGCTACAATCCTAATTATAACGCTTCATTACTATACTATCCCAATTTTCAAGTACACATTCCGCTATCTTAGAGTCGTACATTATTCCCTTGTTTTTTCTTATTTCTTCTTTGCATATTTCATCATTAATTGATTTTCTATAAGGCCTATCACTTTTCATTGCATCTATAGAATCACAAATTAATAAGATTCTTGATACAAGAGGTATCTCTTCTTCCTTTAAGCCCTCTGGATATCCTTTTCCATCCCATCTTTCATGATGATGCAAAACTATTTTAGAAATAATTTCAAAAGCGTTTGTCTTACTTAATATATCATATCCAATATCCGAATGCTTTTTCATCATTTCCCATTCGTCAGATTCTAATCTATCTGGTTTATTTAAAACATTATCTGGAATTCCTATTTTTCCGATATCATGCAGGCCCCCCGCAATATGTATTATATTTAAATCTCTATCTTCCACTCCCAAAACTTTTCCAAGATTATATGCCATATCTCCTACCCTAGTAGAATGTCCGTATGTATAAAGATCCTTTGCTTCCAATGTAGCAAACATACTATTTATAATTTCCTGATGCATACTATCATTATTTTCTTCCAGCATCTATTTTCCCCCCTAATTAGCTTATTTTATTTTTCTTATTTCATATATTACCATAATCTTAGCACTGTTTAAACAACTATTAAGTAAAATTAAATTGATTTTACTGTTTTAATTATATTAATTTAGAAATATATAAATATATAAACTTATTCCTTATAACAAATCGCTGATTTTACGTTTTTTTAATTTAAGATTGAACATCCATTGGGTAATGCATTACTACTATTCTATCCCAATTTTCAATAATACAATCAACTATATTAGGATCATACATTATTCCATTATTTTTAATAATTTCACAACGACAATCTCTATCACTTATTAACTTTCTATAGGGCCTATCGCTTCTCATAGCGTCTATAGAATCACAAACAGATATTATTCTAGAACACACTGGTATCTCTTCTTTTTTTAAACCTGCTGGATAACCTTCTCCATTCCACTTTTCATGATGGTGTAACACTATTTGAGATATATCATCCAAACTTTTTACTTTACTTAAAATATTATACCCAATTTCAGGATGTTTCTTCATAAGTTCCCATTCCTCAAAATTAAGCTTTCCAGTTTTATTTAAAACATTATCAGGAACTCCAATCTTTCCAATATCATGCAAATGACCTGATATGTGTAATATTTCCAATTTCTCATCTTTTATTCCTAAAAATTCACCTAATTTGTGAGCCATATTTCCAACCCTAGTTGAATGACCTGCAGTATAAATATCTTTTGCATCAAGCGCAGCAGCCATACTTTCTATTATGTCATGATAAATATCACTATTAAATATATTACTCATCTTTTATCCCCCCCAAAATAATGTTCTTGAAAAAATATTTCACTTTTTAAATATCATCTATTACTTAGCACTAATTCCAACTTCCAGTTTGTATTCCTTATTTATATATAAATTACCTAATCCAACTTGTATTGAAAATTATTATCAATTATATTATATCTTATTTATTCTATTAATCAACATAGCTTTTATGTAACTATATTATTTTTTCTTAGAAAATTCCTCACTTCAATAACAAAAAAGGTATTCTTTTATGCATCATTGCACAAAAGAACACCTCTTCTTCAACTATATTTATTATTTTTTTACTAATCTCAACATAAATTTTATAATTTCATTTATTATTATTATCATAAAAGCTAACCCCAATACTTTTCCCCACATTAGTGGCGATAATGCAACTGAGTTGAAAAAAGTAGTAAATATTTGTGTAAATAATATTTGTGCTAAACCTGTTATTATTATTACCTTTATTGCTATTGCATTTTTAAAGAAATTAGGTAATATACTATCTGTACCAAATTCTCTGCAATTAAAAGCATTAAACAATGCACTGAATGCGAATAATCCAAATAAAACAGTTTCCATTTCACTCGCTGTTCCCACTTTTTCTGTTGAAGCTCCTAAAATATTAAATTTCATTTGTAAAAACAGAATTAATGTTACGTATATAGCATTTAAAATTATGGATGTTATCATAGTTTTTGTAATGATACTTGCTTTTCTATCTACTGGTTTTTTATTAAATACATTATTCCTAATTGGTTCTAAACCTAGAACTAATGCCGGAGGCCCATCCATAATTATGTTAATCCATAATAGCTGAATTGTAGTAAATGGCATCTCAAAATTTAATATTTGAGATATTATTGCAACTAAAAATGCAACTATGTTTACTGTAATTTGGAATTGTATGAACCTCTGAAAATTTTGATATACTCCTCTTCCCCATTTAATTCCATGAATAATCGTAGTAAAATTATCATCTGTTAATATTATATCAGCAGCGTTTTTAGAAACTTCCGAACCTGATATTCCCATTGCAATTCCCACATCAGCTTTAGTTAATGCCGGTGCATCATTTATTCCATCACCTGTTACTCCAACCACGTCTCCATTTCTTTGAAGGGCTTCAACTATTCTCATCTTTGTTTCTGGTTTGCTTCTGGCAACAATAGCTATATTTTTTATTTCCTTTTCTAATTGGTCATCGCTTAATCCATCAATATATGTTGCCTCTACTGCTTTCTTTCCATTCTTCAACATTCCTAGTTCGTCACCTATTGCAATTGCAGTATTGATATTATCTCCAGTCAGCATCTTCGTTTCAATTCCAGCCATTTTAGCTGTATTGATAGCCTTAGCCACATCTGGTCTTAATGGATCCCTTATAGCAACAAATCCACTAAATACAAAACTATTATCACTATTTAGCGAATTTGATCCTAAAATACTCACTTCACTTGTAATCGCAGCTTCCGCTTCTATATCATTAATTGTTCTAAATCCAAAACCAAGAATTCTCATGGATTTAGCTTGTAATTTTTGTATTTCTTTCATTATTTCCTTTTTTCTACTCTCTTCTAAAGGAATAAATTTTTCATTTATAACTTCACTAGCAGCATTAGATAAAAGTATCTCTGGGGCTCCCTTTACAAGTACTACATTTATACCTTTAATTTTCATAATAGTTGCCATAAACTTATTCTTAGAGTTAAAGGGTATTTGATGAATGACCTCACTCTCTTTTCTTTCTTGTTTATAATCATAATCTTCCAAATAAGAAAGCAAAGCACATTCCGTTGAATTGCCTAGATAAGTCCACTTATCTTCCTCAAAGCTTATATGTGCTGTTGAATTTACAAGACAATTCTTTATAAAATAGTCATCTATATCTTGCTTGTCATCAAAGAATTTTCCATTTAAGTATAGATTCTCAACAGTCATTCTATTTTGTGTTAGAGTTCCAGTTTTATCTGAACAAATCACGCTTACAGAGCCTATAGTTTCACACGCTTCCTTTTTGGTTACCAATGCATTGATTTTAGCCATCTTCTGCATTGTAATTGCTAATGTCATATTAATCATAGTTGGCAAACCTTCTGGTACAGCTGCAACTATTAATGCAATACAAACAACAAAAGCCGTTTTAATAGAATCTATTGAATTTAAGAACGAAATTATTCCTGATGTATTTATTTTTAGTTCATTAGAAAAAACCATTTTCATTACCATAAAAATAAACAGCAAAGCTGCTATAACACTAGATATTTTCGTAATTGTTTTACCTAGGTCTCCTAATTTTCTCTGAAGAGGCGTTTCTTCTTCCTCAACTTGAAGTGTCTGGGCTATTTTCCCCATTTCAGTATTATCACCAATACCCGTTACCACCATTACAGCTTTACCATAGGCAATTAACGTTCCTCCAAATCCCATATTAATTTGTTTGGCTGGAATTGGATCCTGAACCTGTTTACCTCCACCTATTTGTATTTCTTCTAAGTTAACTATGAGTTCAGCATCCTTTTTAACATCATCTGATTCACCTGTTAGCATGTCTTCTCTGACTTTTAAATCTGTTGTTTCTATAAATCTCCCATCAGCTGGTATCATATCTCCTGTTTCTAGATAAACAATGTCTCCTGGAACTAAATCACTTTTACTAACTTGAGTTACAGTACCATTTCTTAGGACTTTTACAATGATATCTTCTGTCATCTTAGCTAAGGCTTCAGCTGCTTTCTTAGACTTTCCCTCAGTAATTATTCCAATGGTTATTCCAATTGCTACAGCACATACAATCCCGATAGAATCATAATATTCTCCAATAATTGCACTAACCAAGGCGGCAACTAAAAGTATAAGCATCATTGGCTCTAACAAAGCATTCTTTATATTAGTAAAGATACTTTCATCTTTTTTATGTGTAAACTCATTCTTCCCATACTTTTCAGTTTTCTCTTTAATTGCTGAATCTTTTAAGCCATCATCTAAATTGACATCTAAGATTTTTAGAACTGACTCAATATCTTCATTAAAATATTTCATTATTTCTATACTCCTTTTACTTGTCACATAAAACTTCTAGATAAAAACTAAAAGTTATCAATATATTTAACATAAAATATAGCCAATATTAAGTTAACTTAAGTATTGACTACCTTTTAATATATTTATTATAAACCATTTTCATTATAACAGCACCTATTTTAGCACATTTTTTATTGTATTCATACTAACTTTAAAGGTATTTCGAAGAACTTAAAGTGAGGAATGAACAAACGAAATAGAATACATATATGTTACTCAGGGCTGCGAAAAATTTCGCTGAGCATATCTAAACGGAAAGTTGCACCCACGTCTGCATGCTCCTGCGACAAGCGCATGACAAGCAGACGTGGAACAACTTCCCATTAAGATATGCAGCAGCTTATTTTTCAATGCCTGCTCCACATATATGTATTCTATTTCTTTGTTTTGCTATCACTTTAAGTATTTCTTCACATATATTCAACCAAAAATTGTATTAATGGTTATAAATATTCTTCATTAAATGTATTGCTAACTAGAGAAATATAAAAATACTTGCTTAAGTATGCTATGTTTTAAAGTTACACTAAACAAAGAAATGGAATAAATGTTTTTGCGGAGTGTTCATTAGAAGATTTCGCTGGCTGTGATTCTTATACCATAAGTTGTTCCAAATGTGCTTGTTCAAAACTTGTTTTGAGGCAAGCATTTTGGGTATAACTTGTGGTATTAGAATCGCCCAGCAAAATCTTCAAGGAACCAGAGCAAACACATTTATTCCATTTCGGTTTTTTAGAAGTAAACTTAAAATAACCTCTTAATGCAAGTATTTTTATACTTAAACTTGACTCATTTCTCTGCAAGTTATTTTTTGAAGTTCTGAAATATTTTCATCTTTTGATGGTACTCCAAAGTTTGGTGTTCCATCTTCATTCCACTTAATCACTTCAATTCTTGCATGTCTGTTAGGATCATATAGTGGATCTCCTACAATTTCAGTATAATTTCTAGCATGATATACTATAATATCTTCAGCACCATCTTCTGATACTGTAAAACTATTATGGCCTGGCCCATATTGACCATTTTCCCACGCTGTTTTAAATACTGATTCTTGGCTCTTTGTCCAAGAAGAAGCATCTAATAGATTACTGTTTTCATCTGCTGTAAGCATCCCCATACAATAATTTTCATCAGTTGCACTTGCAGAATAAGTTAAGAATATCTTCCCATTTTTCTTTAATATAGCTGGGCCTTCATTAACCCAAAATCTTACTATTTCCCACTCTAATTCAGGTTTTGATAAAAGTACAGGTCTTGTCTTTAATGTCCATGGATTTTCCATTTCAGCAATATATAAATTAGAATGTGACTTAGGTTCTATTTCTGCTTCTTCTTGTGCCCACACGTAATATAGCTTGTCCTTATGTTCAAATGTTGTTGCATCAAGAGCAAAAGTTTCCCATCCTGTTTTAACTTGTCCCTTTTCTACCCAATTATCAGTAAATGGGTCAGCATCATCATTTTCAATTACATACATACGGTGATTAAATGTAATTCCAGTAACTTCTCCATTTCCTGCAGCTGCAAAGTATATATACCACTTGCCTCTAATAAAGTGAATTTCTGGAGCCCATATTAAATGACTCATTTCACCTTCATTATGTTTAGTCCAAGCTGCAAAAACTTCTGCATCCCCTAAGCCTTGTAAAGTTTTTGATCTTCTGATTTCAATACGGTCATATTCTGGAACTGATGCTGTGAAATAATAGTATCCATCAGTATGTTTATATACAAACGGATCTGCTCTTTGTATAACTATTGGATTTATATAACCTTTTTCTGCCATAAAAATACTCCTTATCTAAAAATAATATAATTAATAATTTCATCACTTTTCCATATGCTTTAGTAATATATAAACAAAAGCATATGTGATAAATTTAACAAATTTCTTTAATTTAATTAAACACAAAAAATTCTTTCATTAAATCCGTATATATACATATGTTTTATGATTTAATTATATACTGCTCACATATTTTTAGCAATAGTTTATTTTAAATATAAATTAAAATATTTATATTTTATTAAAACAAACACAAATCCTATAAACTATTAAAGTGATTTATTTTTTATTAAATAAAAAAACAAGTTGTTGCATTGTTATTCCTTTTATAAAATATCACTATATAGTATGATATAGTTGATTGAAAACTTAAATTATTATTATATTTAGTTTATTTTTATCTAAAACTAATATATATTTAACAAACAGATATATACTTAAAACAAGATATAAAATTGTTTTAAATCAAATAAAAAGGAGGTTAAACATTCTATTGCTTAACTTCCTTTTCACCAAATATTTTTATTATGTTTAATAACTCTTTTCCATAAGCTTCAATCTTTTTAGCTCCAACACCTCTAATTTCTAATAATTCATCTAAAGTTTTCGGTTTGCTATTGGATATAGAAATTAAACTTGTATCAGAAAATATTATATACGGTTTTATTCTTTCTTTATATGCTTTGTCTTTTCTCCATGATTTTAATACTTCAAATAGTTCTATATTTAAAATCTCCTCTCTGCTATCTAAGATTTTAAACAATACTGTTTCCTTACTTTTTAGTACTCTCATTGACCTAGTATTTAGTTTTAACATTGAATATGTGCCTTCTTTTAAATCAACATATCCTTCATTTAATAAACTTTTGATTAAGTCTTTTATAAAGTTACTTCCATATTCCTTCATTAGTCCGTAAGTTGTTATCTTATCGAGATTATTTTGTATTATCTTAGGACCCTTAAATCCCTTTAAAATATCCACAAGAACTGATACACCATATTGTTCCTTGGTTCTAAAAACTGTAGATAATATCATTTGGCTTTCCTTAGTAAAATCTTTTAATTCATCATCATTCAAACAATTACTGCAATTATTGCAATAGCTTAATTTACGGTCATTTCCAAAATAATTTAATATATACTTTCTATAACACTCTTTTAAGTTACAATAATCAATCATAAGTTGGAATTTTCTAAGTTGAATTTCTCTTCTACTCATAGTTGAACTCTTGTTAATTATATATTCGACTCTACTTATATCAGATTCACTATAAAATAAATAACAATCACACTTTTCTCCATCTCTTCCCCCTCTACCTATTTCCTGATAATAAGATTCTATATTTTGAGGAAAAGTAAAATGAATAATAAACCTAATATTAGACTTATCTATTCCCATACCAAAAGCATTCGTTGCAATTATTATATCTAGATTTTCGTATAAAAATTCTTCCTGAAATTTTTCCTTTTCATCGTCTTTAAGTCCTCCATGATATTTTCCAACGTTATATCCCAGATCTTTTAAATAGTAATATAAATTATCTACTTCTTTTCGTGATGCACAATAGACTATTCCTGAATGTCCTTCATTTTCCCTTATTATATCCTTAAGAATTTCAAGCTTATCCACTTCCTTAAGTATATTAATATTTAAATTATCTCTATTAATATCTCCTTTATATACATATGGATTTTCTAAACCTAAAAGCCTTATAGAATCTTCTCTAACCTCACTTGTCGCTGTTGCAGTAAATGCTGATATCACTGGCTTGTTCTTTAAGCTTTTATAAAAACTTGAAATTTCTAAATAACTTTGCCTAAAATCATGGCCCCACTGTGATACACAATGTGCCTCATCAATAGCAATTTGACATATATGAAGATCTTTAATCATATCTCTAAATATTCTGGACTCAAGTCTCTCAGGTGAAATATAAATTATCTTATATTCCCCTAAAGAAGCTTCCATTAATATATTTTTAATTGTATCCATATTTTGCGTGCTGTTAATGTATGCTGCTTTAATTCCAACTCCAAGCAGATTGTCCACTTGATCTTTCATAAGCGATATTAAAGGTGATATTACTATAGTTACACCTTGCATAATTATAGCCGGCACTTGATAACAAATAGATTTCCCCGCACCTGTTGGCATAAGGCAAAATGTATCAAATCCACTTAAAATACTATTTATAATCTCAAATTGACCTCTTCTTAAGGTATCAAAACCATAATATTTTTTTAAAACATAAAAAATCTTCTGTTTATTATCCATATTAAAATACCTTTCTTTTATGTAATAACAAAATTACTATAAGTTCGTTTCTTAATATATAGTATATACCACAAGTTTGAAATCTTAAACACTAAACAGTGGTTTAATTCTTAAAATATTAAGTTCAACTGGAGTCCTGCCACTGTTATCTCTCACCTTAATAGAAGATGAAAATAAAACAGTGGCTAGATATCTAATAGAAAATAACCACTGTTTTATTAATTTTAATTATTGTTTATGAAAGATTCTTTTCTATAGCATCTGCAATAGCTTCTGCCACCTTTTGTTGTTCATCAGAAGATGCACATCTCTTTGCTTCTTCTTCATTTGTTATAAATCCTGTTTCAACTAAAACAGCTGGCATATTAGTATTTCTAAGTACAAATAAAGTTCCAACTGCAGCACTTGCATCACTTTTAGCTCCTCTATTATTTGTATCAATCTCTTCAGCAATGCTGTCATTTATTGCCTTAGCCATTTTCTTAGATTTCTCTAATCTCTCATTATCTATGCCTCCGCCATATTCCGCATCTTTAGGTTGCACACTATAATAAGTTTCAACCCCTTTGGCTGTTGGTATACCGTCTACTGCATTATGATGTATGCTTATAAAGAAACTTGAATTTGACTCATTCGCCACTTCTACTCTATGAGCAAGGCTATTATTTAACGAACCATAGTCAGGTTTCTCCCCTTTTTCCCTTGTCATTACGACATTATATCCTCTCTTTTTAAGTTCATTTTTTAACTTGACTGCCACTTGAATATCTAAATCTGATTCGCTATACGTTATTCCGTCTATTGTAGTCACAGTTCCACCATCACTGTGAGTTCCATAATCGTGCCCTGCATCTACTGTTATTGTTATTTTATTATCTGATGAATTACTATTTGTTGAACCATTGGATTTTGAATTGTCTCTGTCTTTTTGATTAGATGAAGTTTGCTTCTTCCCGTTAGCTCCAATCTTATAGCCATCTATTGTGGTATTAGTAAGCATTTTCCCAGTTGATATATCGAGATAGTATGTATCTGTTCCAGATGTTACCCATCCAGTTGCCATAATACCACTGTCTTTAAAATAATACCATGCTCCATCAATATTAATCCAACCTCTAGCCATAGCACCTGTATCATATAAATAATACTTGCTGCCGCCATTGTTAATCCATCCAGTTACCATACTTCCATCAAGGCCAAAATAATATGAATGGCCATTGATGCTTTTCCATCCCATTTCCATATTACCATTATTATTGAATGAATAAGTTTTATTGTCTATTACTTTTAGACCGGTAACCATACTTCCATCGCCTTGAAGGAAATAACAATCATTATTTATTTTTAGCCATCCATTAGTAGTTGCTCCGGAATCATTTAGATAATACCATGTTCCATTGTCATTTATCCAACCTGTAGCCATTGAGCCATCATCTTTTAGATAATACCAATTATTATCAGGTTTTATCCATCCAGTCGCCTTTGTATTGTCTGATTTATAATAATACCATTTTCCATTTTGATTCTTCCAACCAATGGTTGATATAATGTTTACAGTATTACTATCATTATTACTTACTTCAATAGCTTTACTTGCATTCAATGCACTTGGTTTAACTTCAGGCACTCCTGGATTTGCATCTGATGTACTACTTGTATTCCTTCCTGAATTATTAACTACAGTATTTTGTGCTGTTGCATCACTTGCACTTTTTACACCTGAATATAAAAGTAAATCATTATATGACTGATTTACCTCTTCACCATAGGTTAAACTTGGTGCCCAGTTTCCACCTAATGAGCTCACTGTTCCAGCTTTACCTTTAATAGTTATAAATTGTCTCTCATCATAGGAATTACTTGTCGGGTATCCGCTAACTCCTGCATATAATGCTAGATGGTCTAAGTGGGCTTGTACACCTTCATCCCAATTATTAAACTTTTTATGAGCATTCTTATCAGTATCCGAACCTCCAGCTGCTATCTTTAGCCCGCAAGGGTTATGAAAACTTTCATCTAATACTCCCCCAAATTTACCATAGCCTGTCTCTTTAGCTGCTTGTACATAAGCAATTGCAGGATTAACACCTCCATGGCTAGAATAATATTTAAAGTAAAGATCTGCCAAATTAACAAAGGTTTCTGTCGCTCCTTTAGACTTCGCCCACTCCTTAGCTTGTTTTGCAGTAACTTGACTATCTGATATTATTCTTATATCGTTAGTTACTGCTTGTGCACCAATTATTGGAAGTAAACTTAATACTATTGCTATAGAAAAAATAAAGGTAATAAGCTTCTTTTTAATATACATAATAACTATCCCCTCTTTCCATTCTATATTTTAGCAATATTTGTTTACAATTACAATTTAATGAATATGTAAACAATATTAATTTTTCCTTAAATTTCAAAGCTGTACTTAATATCGCATCAGTATTTGTTACATTTGTACCTCCACAATAATGTAATTACTCAAAATTATAGTAATATTTTCACATTTGAGTATTGAAATATAGTAAATATAAACATAATCTTAGTAAAATTAATCATGGAAGTTTCATATATGATGAATAAAACTTAAAAATAATAATACTGTAAAAGATGAACAACAATCTCTTTTACAGTATTTATTTCCCAATGGACACTCCCAGAAAATATTTAAAATAAATCTTATTAATAAAACTAACGTTTTATTACTTTTAAATATGCTAATTTGTTTTTATTTTTAAAAAATCTAATATTCAATAATTAATATATTAAAATCCTAATTCTTCAGCAACTATAATTACAGTTATTCTTCCTGGTTCTTTACGTCCATTTTCTATTATCCCTGTATAGTTACATACTGAATTTTGTACTTCACAATTCATACATCTTCCAGTTTCAACACAAGGTGTTTTATGATTAACTCTTATTGCATTCATTGGTGCAATCTCTTTTATTCTTTTAAAAGCTTCCTCTAAATTGTCAACTATTTTATTAGCACCTGCAACTATAATCACTTTCTTGGGTCCAATAATCATGGATGCAATTCTATTTCCTGAAGAATCTGTGCTGACAAGTTTTCCGTCTCTAGTTATTGCATTTGTGCTTGAAACAAAATAATCTGATAATAATGATTGTCTATAAAGTTCATATAATTCTTCATAAGGCATCTTTTGAAACCTATCAAAGAACTTATATTTTTCACTTCTAAATTCTTCAGTGATATTCATAGTTCCAAGAGTTTCTGAGCCACCTACAGATATACTTGCTCCCTCTGGGATTAGACTTAAAATTTTCTTTTTAGCTTCTTCTTTATCTTCCGCATAATAGCTTATATAGCCCTTTTGATTTAATATGTCCGCCATTTCCTTAGCTAATAATTGATATCTGATTTTTTTATATTTGTCCATAATTTTAGCTCTCCCATTTTAACTTGTTTATCATGAATTTTTGATTTTACTATACTGCATTAAAATAATTTTTTTATAAATAAAGCAACTTTAATGTATTTTTATAGACATTTCTTTGTTATTAAATTTAATAATTGCACAATTGCCATCAAATGTTACAATAGGATTTTCTTCTAAATTGAAATCTTCCCCAATACCTACTGCACCTAAAACAGCTGAAACCAAAATATGTTTTCCTGAATTAATTCTTCCATTTAATGTCGGTATTACAGTACGTGAATATAAAAGATTAGTGTTAGGTTCAGGGTGAATCATTTCTGACTTTCTAACCCCACTTAAATCAACAATACCAGTAATGCAATTATTAAATTTGTAGAATATCTTGTCTTCAAATAAATTTTCTGTTCCTATCCAAGCTGGTGCTGCAAATGCTCCTTCTGCAGTATCTAATGTGCGTTTACTTTCAACTACATGTATTCTCACATGCCATGGGGTTAAAGGAATAATAAAACTATTTACAATGACATCATTCCAGGGTTTCCAGCATGATTCAATATAGTCCTCCCTAATATTGTAGCTCTCACAGCCATAACGAGTTCTATAATATCCATCACCTTCTGATAAAGCTAAACAACTATCGAATGCTCCTTGTTTTAATAATAATCTACCTTTAGGTACACTGAATCCAAAAGTTGTTGAGTATACAAATTTTTCATACTTCGCATCTGCATGGGCATGCTCATGTGAATGTTGACCAGATGTAAATGCTTGAACTTCTTCACCTGTTTTATTATGACAAATTATCATTCTAGAACTTTTTTGAACACTTTTCTCTCTGAACGGTAACTTTTCTTCTTCTGATCTCCAGAATGGATGCTCATCAGGTACTGCTAAAACTAAAAATGTTTTTAATGCCCAATATGGTGATCCAGGTGCGTTATATCCCTCTGCCATATTTAAGTTTTGATATGCATATCCTATATTTAATAATCCATCTGCTGAAAAAATATCATTATTAAACCAATATCTTAAATTCCTCATTACTATACCTTTTATGGCTCCCCAAGGTAATGCTTCGACATTTGCGTAAGCTAATGCAGACCAAAAACAACTTTGAGCAAATCTGTACGTCAAACTTCTTCCAAAAGGTATCGCTGCTCCATCTACTGAAAACCAATCTTTATATGTTTGAGCAAAAACTCTAGCACGTTCTTTATATTCCTTTGATCTTTCTGGATCATCTTCTTCCATTACTTTTGCATAAATTAGTCCATAATAATGCATTCCAAAAGGAATATAATAATCTATCTGATTTTCATATCCATCAAAATACCATCCATCATTTAAATAAAATGAATCTATTTTATCTAAATCTCTTGAAACTATCTCTTCAGACCACTTCCTTCCACATTTTTTCATTGCAACATTAACTAATATTCTAAAGAATAACCAATTAGTATCAGGAATCGTATGATCATTAATTTGCATTAACCAATTACATAAATTATCTTGCTCTATATTAGTTAGAGCACTCCAAAATACATCTTTAGATAATATTAATGACAAAGAAATTGAAGCCATTTCAACTGCAAGTTGATCATAATCATTAATTTTTCCCCAATAAGATTCACTTTTCGGATCAGTTCCTTCTATTAATCCTTTTACAAAATACCGAGTCAATTCCAAATCACTTTCACGTTTTGATGTAGAAAGAGGTCCTATTCCCCATAAAGGTCTTAAGAACGCTTCACCTTCTCTTGCATTTTCGTTATAAACTGAGCCACTAGTCCCTAACGATAAATGTCCTGGTTTTTGCTCTTTTAAGAATGGCACTAGCGGATCTATTATAGTGAATAATGCTTTTACTAAATCATCTTTAGATTTTAATGGATTACTCCTAATATTTTCATTAAATAAATTTATACTTCCTATAGACATAAAAACATCTCCTGATTTTTAGTTAAGATTAACTAATAGTATTTTTTTAAACTCATTATATAGCTCTATATTTGTTAAATTTTCTTCTTACCAAAATACTAACTTTTCATTATTTAGCCTAGCAATACCTTCTGCAAAGAAATAATCACCATAAATTATTGGAATATCTAAATTTTTTTGTTCTGGGAAATGCCCAGTAGCATGATACAGTAATCCTTCTTCTTCCATATCTTCTTTTGTTGCACATTCATAATACAGATCTTTGAGCATACTTTCTCCGGCATCCTTATATAATGAAACTTCAAATTCTGAAACCAGCTCACTTATATGAAGTAAGCCACATGCAGCTATAGCTGCTGCTGAAGAATCTGGATATCTATACTTTCTTTCTCCGTCTTCAGGAACTCTAAAATCCCATACAGGATATTTTCTATCTTTCATATTTGAAATGAAATAATGTGCTGTTTTCTTAGCTGCATTTAAAAACTCTATTTTTTTTGTATATTTATAGGAAATTGCAAGGCCATAAACTGCCCACGCACATCCCCTTGCCCACGCACTATCTGCCGCAAAGCCTTGTCCTCCAAGCTTTTCTAAAACTTCACCAGTTTCTGAATCAAACACCACCATATGTTGAACGGATCCATCTTCTCTGATAAAATTTTCTAACACCATTTTTCCATGGCTTTCTGCAATATGTTTAAATCTTGGATCTCCTGTTTCCTCTGATGCCCAATATAAAAGGGCCAGATTCATCATACAATCTATTATTGCAACTCCTGAATTATCATCTTTCCCTATCCAAGCATTCCATGCACGAATATAGTTACCCTTAATATTAAATCTTCCTACTAAAAGATTAGCTGCAAGCAAAGCTCTTCTTCTTGCGTCTTTATTACCTGTTATTTTATAATTAGCCAAACTGCTTAATGTCCACATAAAACCCATGTCGTGATCTATTAACTCAGTATCAGTTAACAAATAATCCATTTCTTTTTCACATGCTTCGGCGGTAAGCTTTAATTTTTCATCTTTGTTTGCAAGGTACACATACCACAGAATTCCTGGCCAAAAGCCAGCTGTCCACCACTGTGGCTTTTCTAAATCATAATGTTTATTTTTACTTGCATGAGGAAAATTCACTCCAATTCTCTCATTATTTAATTGTGTCTTTTCTTGAATAAATTTCCACGCTTCTTCTTTCCATTTACACTCCATTACACTCTCTCCTTTAGATTAAAACTTCTACGCTTTTTCTAATCTCTCATTTCTGGCCATAAATTATTATTCCTCATTTTATCTTCTTACTCAAAACCATTGTAGCGCTTCATCTTGAAGCACTTTCTTTTTTTCATGTTGTCGCCTCCTACAATGTAATATCTGTAAATATATCTACACTTCTTCCAATAAATACATACATTTATTGAATATTATCTTAAATAGGTACGAATTAATATAAGCACAAAATGAAAATCCAACAAATATCATAAATAATATCGCAAAAGGAAAAATCAAAATTATTCCCACAAATATTGAGCTGATTAATAGAATCCCTAAGCTATATGGCAAATATCTCAATGCTAAAATAAATGCTTTTTTAACTACACCTTTAATTATCCTGTTAAAGCCTGATAAAATAGGGAAAATATAAATTTCAGTAAGTAAAAATAAAAATAATATAAATATTATAATACTCACTGCTATATATCCTGTAAGAGATTTAAATTGTATCCAAAAGGCTAGATTTACTCCTATTATAGAAAAAATAATTAATGTTCCAATCCAAATAGCTGTAGCCTTCTTGAAATTCTCTTTGAAGGATTTAATAAAGTTATTAAACAAATAACCTTCATTTTCATCAACAAGTTTTAAAGTTACATGGTATAAAGCTGTAGTTGATGCTCCAATAGTTACAATTGGAATACTAAAAATTATCCAAAGAAAATTTATAATCATAAGATCAGAAATTCTACCCATAAACCTAAAAAATATGTTATTCGGATTAAACAAACTATTTATATTCAAAATAAACCCTCCTTTTATTCTCTTAAATAATATAGTCTCAATGAATCTTTATAATTTAACCACCTATCTAGTTTGCATATTTGAGCACTTCCTAGATGAGGTGGTTTTATACTTACTAGCCCTTCACTCCTGTAGCTGCAACTCCTTCTACAAAGAATCTTTGTAGCGCTAAGAATATAATAAGCACTGGAATTAATGAAATTAATGATGCTGCCATTATTAGTGAATATTCTGCTGAATATTGAGAAATGAACATTCTAAGTCCAACCTGTATAGTCTTTAATTTCTCAGAATTAAGATAAATTAATGGTCCCATAAAATCATTCCAAACAGTTACAAATGTAAATATTGTCAAAGTTGATAATGCTGGTTTTGAAAGTGGCAGCATTATATTTGCATAAATTTTATACTCACTGTAGCCATCTATTCTGGCTGCTTCCAATAATGAATTTGGTATTGACATATAAAATTGCCTCATTAAGAATACACCAAACGCTGAAAAAGCTTGCAATAAAATTAAAGATAAATGAGTATCAGCTAAATGTAATCCCCTCATCATTATAAATTGTGGTACCATATATACTTGCCAAGGTATAGCAATTGTTGCAATATACGATAAGAATAAAACATTTTTAAATTTAAAATCCAATTTTGAAAATGCATATGCAGCAAAGCTGCTAGTAAACAACTGTAAAAATGTAATAATAACTGTTAATTTTGTAGTATTAAAAACAAAGGTTGCTAATGGTATCTTTGTCCATATGTCTATATAATTTTGCCAAACCGGTTTGCTTGGTATCCATTCAAATGGATATTTGAAAACATCTTTATTCAATTGTAATGATGCAGATACCATCCATACAAAAGGAACTAACATTAGTATAGTAAGTGCTACAAGCATTATATAAATTAATATTTTTGAAATCTGCTCTTTTTTCTTTTTATTCATTATAAGTTGACCTCCTGTCCTTTGAATGATTTTATTACATATAACTAACCCATTTTTTTTCTGCTCTAAATTGGAATATAGTAATTGCTAATACAATCACAAATAATACCATAGACATAGCACTAGAATATCCATAAGCGAACTCCTTAAATGCAGTATTATAAATGTGATATACTAAAACCATCGTAGAACGTCCAGGTCCACCTTGTGTCATCATATAGACAAAGTCAAAAACTTTAAAACAAGAAATTGTAAGCATAATGCTAACAAAGAAGGTTGTTGGCGTTAACATAGGTAGAGTAACATTTTTAAACTTTTGCCATGAATTTGCTCCATCTAAACTCGCAGCTTCATATAACTCAGCTGGAATCCCTTGAAGAGCTGCTAAATATATTACCATATAATACCCCATGTTCTTCCATATACTCACAAAAATGATTACTGGCATTGCCCAAACAGTTGATGAAGTCCACCCCGGTGGATTTGCAACGCCTATTGATGTTAAGAAACTATTTACAATACCCATACTTGGATTAAAAATCATATTCCATACTACTGCTACTGCTATTAGTGATGCTACATAAGGAAAGAAGAAAACTGTTCTAAAGAAGTTTCTTGCAAAAATCTTTTTATTTAATAAAATAGCAATCCCAAGAGAAGCAGCTAAAGTAAGTGGCACTGTTCCAATAGAATAATAAATTGTATTTATTATTGAAATTTTAAAAGTCGAATCTTTAAATAAATGTTTAAAGTTATCTAATCCTGCAAACGTAATTGGATTAGATCCATCCCAATTAAGGAACGCTAATGCAAATGCAAAAATCATAGGTATTAGTGTAAAAATTGCAAATCCCAAAAAATTAGGAAGTATAAAAGAATATGCTATTAAATTTTTTCTCAATTCTTTTTTAGATAATTTAGTGCGTACTTGCTTCTCTTTTATTTTCATATCTGCTTTTATCTCCATAACAAGCGGCTTAGCCTATGCTAAGCATATCCCCCCTTTAATTTATAATGTAGTCTTTAGTTTAAATTAAGGGGTCGTATCTGTACTGACCCCTCTTTGTTATAATTGTGTGATTTGTTTTATTTCTCTAATTCTTCAGATACACGTTTACTTAATTCTTTTAATCCATCATCAACACTAGTACTTCCTGTCATAATAAGATCATGTTCCTCATTTAATATAACTTCAATGGCTGCACTCTTTGCGTTTACTGGCATTTCAAGATAAGTTTTTTCAGTTTCTAAAGCTTTTTTGCTTGATTCATCTGTAGGGAATCCTTTTTGCGATGTAATTGTATTTATAACATCACCGCTCTTAATAGCAGGTAAGGTTCCTGTTTTAGCTATTGTAGCTGCTCCCTCTTCTCCAGTGAAGAATTTAAGAAAATTCCAAGCTGCATCTTTCTTTGAAGATTTTGAATTAATTGCTAGAGATGTAATAGTACCAATTGTTGTACCTGGCTTAACACTATCTGCATGTGGGTATTTTACAATTCCCCAATTTACATTAGTAGTACCTTTTGCTTTATCCGCCATTAGTTGTCCCATGAACCATGTCCCCATAGGCAGCATTGCAGTTTGATTATTCTCAAATACACCTGAATAATGTATGCTTCCTGTCTTTAAAGATGCATAATCCATCATTACCTTATCGTTTTGCATTCTTAAAGCCATTTCATAAAATGGTTTTAGGAACGAATAATCCTTTTGGATTATTGTATTTTTACCATCTAATACAGCTGGTAATTGAACTGTTGATCTCCATGTATGATCATGAGTACCATAAACTCTATTAGTACCTTCTCCGGATGCAATCTTTTTAGCAAGTTCTTCATATTGAGTCCAAGTGATATCGTTTGTTGGATATGCTATACCTGCTTTATCAAATAGATCCTTGTTGTAATATAATACCCAAAAATCGCTTCTAAATGGTAAAGCATATAATTTATCCTCAACCTTTAATTGTTCTGCTGTTCCAGAATATGAATCCAACTTAACTCCATCTTTTGAAATATATGAATCAAGAGGCTCTAATTGTTTTTTATTTACCATAGATGAATATCCTGGAGTATCTTTAACTGTGATTAAATCAATATCATCAGATCCCCCTGATAACATTACAGATAGTTTATCTTGATATTCTGCTGACGATATATCTACTAATTCAATTTCAACATTTGGATCTTTTGCTTTATATGCATCGATTGCAGGCTGTAAATATGCCGTCTTGTCTTTATCCCATACTGCCATTTTTAAAGTAGTTTTACCTGAAGAATCTGCTCCTCCTTGAGCCTTACTATCCCCGCCACTGCTTCCACATCCAATTAAAGAAGTTGCAGTTAGCGTAAATGCTATAACCATACTAACTAATTTTTTCATCTTCATTTTTTATATCCCCCTTGTTTTAAACTTTATTTTTGTTCTGTTTACAAGTTTATTATATTGAAAGCTCAGATTTATAAGAATGGACTATTTTTTTATTTCATTCACTTTTTTGTTAACCTTTTCAGATATTTTTGATAACATTTTCATAATCAACTTTTAGAAAAAAGTACATATACTTTTTTATTATTTTTATCACTTTTTTAATATAACATTTTATTAATTGCTCTTAATTTATTATTTCTTAAAATAAATTCTATCCCTAAAAGCATCAATGAAAATTTATTAGAAACAGTAATATAATAATTTTTGTGTTTAGATAAGTATGCTCATAAACTTAAGTTTATAGTTAAATCTCCATAATAATAGCATTTGAAATTTACCATTATTAAAAATAATAAATTCTAAATGCTAATATTGTCGTCGTATTCAAATATAAAGTGCTGTATTTGTCCCTGCCTCTGTACCAACTTCATTATAGGCATGTTGCTTATAATGGAAGGCATCTTTCATTAACCCTTTTGAAGTCATTTCTGCAAATTTAGTTGATACCAATATAGCTTTTTCATGTGCCTTGCATAAATCCATCTGCGCTTTTATTATGCTGCTATATTTCATTGGCACATCTCTATGGTTACCAATACATATTAAAAAACACTTTTCTATTCCACTTTCAAACATTGTATTCATCATTATTTGTAGCTTCTGCTTATATTCTATATATGGCATATTATTATCACCATCAGTTTCGCCTTGGCACCAAACCATAAATTTTCTTCTTATTTTATATCCTTTATTAACCAGATATACTTGTGCATCTTTAAGTCTTGTTATAGCATCATTTATATATGTTTCTTTGGGCTGCCATTCATTAATGGATGATCCACCTTTAGATGCAGAAACTCCTACTATTGGTATTTTGCTTAAATTATAATATGCTATTACAAAAGAAGATACCAATGATCCTGTTTTCATATTGGGCTCATATATACCTAAAATATTATTTTCATTTAGCCCAAAAGGCTCAACAATATCATACAATTTTGTCGGATCACTAACCGCTCTAAATTCATATCCATATCCTTTTGGTACTAACGGAGCTTCAGATGCGACACCTCGCCCTGCCATATTACTTTGTCCCATAAATATTGCTAAATCTACAATAATATATTGATTTTTTTCTTCCTCCATTATTGAATTTATATTCACACCCATTTAATCCTCCAAAAGCATTATTTATTTTAGTTAAATTCATTTTGAAATTTACTGTACTTAATCTTATTAATTTATCTTAATTTAAATTTTTCCACCATTGTATTTAGTATTTCTGCTTGTGACATTAATTCCTCACTGGCAGCAGCACTCTCTTCAGCTGTTGCTGAATTAGATTGTACCACATCTGATATTCGTTCTATTGCATTATGTACTTGTTTAGTTGAAGAAGCTTCTTCTTTAGCTCCCACAGTTATGTTTGAAACTAACTCAGTTGCTTTCTTTACCTCTTCTACGACTTTTGTTAGAGATTTGGCTGTATTATCAGCTAATATCTTGCCTTTATTTATACTATGTATTGATGAATCAATTAAATCAGTCGTTTGTTTTGCTGCCTGAGAGCTTTGTTCTGCAAGCTTTTTAACCTCATCTGCAACAACTGCAAAGCCTCTTCCTGCTTCTCCTGCCCTTGCAGCTTCTATAGCTGCATTTAATGCTAAAAGGTTGGTTTGTTCAGCTATTTCATCAATGGTTTTAATTATCATATTAATATTTCTAGATGAATACTCAATATCGTTCATAGCGTCTAACATTTCTGACATATGGTCATTACTTTCTCTAATATTTTCAACTAATTTTATTGTAATATCATTAGTATTACTTGCATTGTCAGCTGTATTTTGAATTCTTCTATTTATTTCATCCATAGTTACTGACAATTCCTCTATTGAACCTGCTTGTCCCATCGCTCCCTGTGATAAAGTTTGAGAGGTTGCTGAAACTTGTTTTGAGCCTTCATTTACTTGATTGGCTGCCTGTTTTATTTCTGTAAAAGTTTCATTAAATGATGTTATTATATTATTGATTGTGTCTTTTATTTCTATAAAATTCCCCTTATAATCTACTTTGGTTTCAGCCGATAAATTTTTCATAGACATTTCTACTAGAACATGGGATAAATCCTTTATATATGATTTTATAGTTGTGATCATTAAAGAAAATGAATTTGCTAAAGCTCCTATTTCATCTTTTGATTCCACTTGTATTTCAACCTCTAAGTTTCCATCTGCCATCTTCTCAGCTATCTTTTTCATTTCTTCTATTGGATTAGCAATCAATACTGCAATATACTTGGATATTAGTAAAGTAAGCATATAAAGACTTCCTATCGCTACAATAATAACAATTACTGAAACTATCTGTAACACCTTCAATTTGTCAACAACTTTATTACAATCATCAATTTTCATTTGTAATAAAGTAGAAATATTTTCACTAATTTCAATAGATAGGGGAGAAGCTTTTTCAAATAAAATCTTTTTTGCATCATCATTTTTATTAGCAAGCGCTGCGAAAACAATTTGTTCTCTAATAGGCTTGTATTCTGTTATATTTCCTTTAAGTTTTGAAAACTCATCCCTTCCTTCTTTTGTATCAATACTACCTTCAACTTCATCTAATAAGTCATTAACCATACTTGCATTCTCATTGATATTTTTCTGATATTGCAAATTTTTCTCCTTATCAGTACTGCTTACTAGCTCACTTGCATTAACTCTCATTTCTTGATACTTAATTCCTACCTGACCAAGTTTTCCTTGAGAAAATCCATATTTGGTTATTGCATACTGATATTGCCTATTAGTTTCTATTAAAAATATTAAACCTATTAAAGATGTCACTGTTCCTATTAATGCAACTAACAATAAGGCATTAAATAATTTCTTTCTTATCGGTAGATCCTTCAATTTCCTTTTTAAATTCATAATTACTTCCCCTTACATTATAATTAAGTATAAAAATAAATCCATACCCATTATCTTTATGGAATACAGGCATGGATTTGAATTATCACTTTTAGCATTTACACATTAAGCTTGTTTTTGCGTATATTCTTTTGGAGAATACCCGGTAACCTTTTTGAAAACTTTACTAAAATAAAAAGCACTTTCAAATCCTAACATATCAGAAACTTCATAAACCTTATAGTTCTCTTTTAGCAATAGTTCTTTTGCCTTATTAATTTTCATTTGTGTAATATATTCAGAAAAACCTACACTACAATACTTCTTAAATAAAGCACTTAAGTAACTTGGGCTAATACTATATATAGCAGCAATTTCATTTAGTGATAATTTTTCTTCTAGGTGCTCGTTAATATATTTTTTAACAAGATTGACTGTATTATTTGTATAATTCTTCTTATGTTCTTCCATGTATTCACATAGCCTATCTCTAAGTAAAGTAATCCAACTAATAATTTGTTCCACATTTTTCTTTTGATAAATACTTTTATATCCATCAATTTCTGTAGAAAATATATCATTAATACTAACTTCACCATCAGGCAATAAATTCATACAAATATATAAAATATTACATGCACAATCAAGAGCCTGCAAATACTTACTTGGATTCTCATTTAAGTTTTTAACTATTTTTGAAAATATCATGTAAAGAGCTTCTATATTATACTCTTCGAAAGCTTTCATAAAATCATCTTTAAGAAATGATAAATCAAATGTATTATTTGAGTAATTAGATTTTTTAAATTCAGAATAAAATATAATATTGTCATTAGTGTTATTTGATTTATAACAATATCTTGCTTCCTCAAATGAAATACCTGCAGAATATAATTTATCACAAGAGTTTCCAACTCCAATTTTAATTTGAACATTAAAATACTTATAAATCATTAAACACACTTTTTCGAGGGATGAACGTACCAATTCATTTATATTTTCAGTTTCGCGTTCTTCAAAACAACAAATAATTGCGAAATGCTTATAATCAAGAGAAAGTATAAAACATTTTAAATATTTCGCCGCAATCTCTTTAAACATATTCAACGTACATATATATTGATTTAATATTTGTTCATTTGATAAAATAGCCTCATTATCTGTACATATTTCACAAAAACATGTTAAAAATTTATTTCCATTTAAATCTAATTTTAAATCTTTTAATTGCATGTTTAATTGTTCTTCATTTTCAAATAAATTGTATAGTAATTTTACGAAAAACTTCTCTTCAAATATATGTGCCATTAATACTTCTTCATATTGTGAAGGAGAAATTCCATTTTCCTCACGCTTCTTTTTAACCTGTACTAATGCTTTTTTTATAGATTCTTGCAAAAGACTAGCATCCAATTCCAACTTAATCAAGTAGTCGATTACATTATATCTAATAGCTTGCTTAGCAAGCTCAAACTCTTCATAACTTGTTAAAATTATGAATACAGGCGGATTTTCTAAATTCTTCATGCAATATTTTGTTAATTCTAATCCATCCATTATAGGCATCTTAATATCTGTTATTACTATATCAGGAGGATTCGATTCAATTATATCAAGCGCTTGTCTACCATTAGATGCAGAACCGATAACTTCAATTTCATAATCTTCCCAACTCAACATTGATTTTACGCCAACTTGAACTAAAGGTTCATCATCGACAATTAACAATTTAAACATAGATATATCTCTCCTTTTTGTAAAGTGGTAGCATTAATCTTATTAGTATGGGATAGTAATTATAACATTCGTGTATTCGTTAAGTTTGCTCTTAATATTTAACCCATATTCATTTCCAAAAGTTAATTTAATTCTTTCATTTACATTACTTATACCAATATTATTAAAAGATCCCTTATTAGTTGTTTCCTTAGCTGAAAGTAATTTTTCTATTTTATCCTCTGATATTCCAATGCCATTATCAATAACATGAATTTCTATTTTGTTACTATCAATTTTTTTAATATTAATATCAATAATTCCTTCTACTAACTTAGGCTCAATACCATGGAATATTGCATTTTCAACAATAGGCTGTAGTGTGAACTTAATAATATTACATTCATATAAATCCTCTGACATAATATTATAATTTACAGTAATACTTCCTCCATATCTATACTGTTGAATTGTTATATAATCCTTCAGCAAATCAAGTTCTTCTTTAATAGTAATTAATTCACTAGTTCCTTTCGCAATATTTCTCAATAAACGCGCAAGAGAAGTTGTCATTTCTGGTATACCCGAAGCATTTTGTATCGTTGCCATCCACTTAATTGAATTTAGAGTATTATAAAGAAAATGAGGATTTATCTGACTTTGAAGCATTCTAAATTCTAATTCTTTCTTCTGTTTTTCATCTGCAACCCTAGATTCTATAAGCTCTAAAACATCTTGTGATAAAATATTAATTCCTTTTCCTATTGCACCAATCTCATCAGAACTTTCTATAGAAGTATTCTTAGAAAAATCACCAGCTGAAATCTCTAGTATTTTTTTATTAATTCTACTTATTGGTCTATTAATCATTCTGTTGAAAGTATATGTTAACATAGTCCCTAATGAAAGTAAAAGTGCAATAATTAATAAAATTAGAGGAAAATAAATACTTTTATGCACAAGAAATTGATTATCCGAAATGCTTTGTGCTATATACCATCCGTTTAAATTAGAAGCATAACAAACAACTGTATGAGATATCCCTTCATTATCTTTAATAGTGTAATATGAAATATCTTTATTATAATCAGTAGTGTTATTCTTAATCACTTTAAATTCTGGCGATATTTCTTTTAATTGTTTATCTTTATAAAGATAAATAATATTATTAATTATAATATATAAATCCGAACCATCTTCAATTTTATAATCCTCCAAATAGTCTGTTATAATACTTGAATTAACTGATATATATATCCATCCATCTATCGTTGAATCAAAGGTACTATATATCGGACGAATTATTGGTATTACATATGAATCTATTTTAGTGTTAAATGGATCTTGCTTTAGTCCAATCCACTTAAAATCTTTTGCTTGTATTAAGTCTTGAAAATATGGTACTTCTCTACTTGTTTTTCCATCAGATAGAAGTCCATCATTCATACCATATATTGTTTGTAATAGCGCATTTCTTGGATTACTTATTATTAATCTTCCAACATGATTACTAGATCTTGAATTTAATAATTCTTCTTGAAGCCTATAATACGTATTTAATGCCTCCCTACCCGAAATTCGGTTTGGAGCATTTACTACATAAGAAGATATCGTAGAATTTGTAGTACACCACTTCGCTAAATTTTCAATATTATCCATATTATTTTCAATATTCTTCATTACTAATTGAAGATTAGATCCAGTTGATTGAATTAAATTTTTTCTCAACAAATTTTGGAAGGTAGAGAAACAAAAATAAGATATTAATATAGTTGTAATAATTGTAGAAAACATTATTACTATAGTGATTCGAGCTTTAATTGTCTTTGGAAAAAATCTCTTCATATTTTTATTCCTCTTTTTTTTTAGGATATTTTTTTAATAATCTTCTATTTGCAAAAGCTAGATTTGATAATATATTTTTTACTTTATCTGATAGTAAATTTTAAATTGTGTTATTAACTCTTTACTTTTATTCGTCATTATTAATCCTAATCTATATACATTTACTACCTCATTATAATGATTAGTTACTTCTTGTTCTTCTATTAAATAATCAAATACTATATGATTATATCTTAATATAATATTTCCTTTCATTCCTCTCCATACGATTTCCCCATCTTTAATAAATTCTGGCCTTATATAACTTATAAAACCTTCATTTATTGAAATTGCATCTTGGAGTAAAATTGTATCTTCTATGACAATTTTACACTTATCATTTTCAAAATCTACTTTTCTATAAAATTTATCTATTTCTACTGAAGGATAAGCTGCTGATAACTCGAGCTCAAAGTTTACAGCTTCATTAGTTACCCTATGTTTAATTATAACACTTTTTTCTTTTGTTTCTTCTTGTTCATGGTTATTTATAATTGGTACAGAATGCCATGAAGACCTTGTATGAGTATAAGTATATCTCTCACTTCCAAAATATCCTTTTGAATATGCTCCTGCCCCTAAATCTGTAAGTATTATTTCTCCATCTATAGCTGCTATAAAACTCCCTACATCATTATGGTTATGAGGTTCATAATTACTTCCACCTTTTATAGCGAAAAACATCTTATCTTTTCGATGAATCATCCACTGTGCATCCTCAAAGTAACAAGATATATTAGTTAATTTCTTATCTAATACTTTTTCACTTGTCCACCATAAATTTCTGCTTATGTGAGCCCATCTATAGCAATGATCAAAATCAAAGGAACTTATTTTTTCTATTAAAGGAACATTAATATTGTATTCATTATATAAATAAGATATTAATCCAGAGGGCAAAGTCATATTAGGTGGTACATCAGAAAAAGGTACAAATACTTCTTCTGAAATTTGGATACTTTGCGGAAAGTTAGCTATTGCCTTAATTTTATCATTATATTTATTATCCACTTGTGAATATATTGCTTTTTTTAAAGCTTTATAATATATATAATATCCAAATCCATATGACCAGTATCCTATTCCTTCTAATGTAACTCCATCATCTCCAAAACCTTTAATATAATAATCCAGCGCTTTTTCAACCTTATCCAAAATTAATTTTTGCTTTTCTTCTTTCTCAATTAATAAAGCAACTATACCAATGCAGCCACCACAAACCGCACTCCAATTATGAGTCGCAGTTTCCCACTCCCAATCTCTATTCATAAAAGGATATATAACTCTATCTTTAATTTGTTTTTTAATATGATTACATAATATGTTGTCCAATTTATCTTCATGAATAATTAGTATTTCGCATAAAGTTTGCGCTGTTTCTGCCGAAAAAAGATCAATTACCTCTGATGGCTCACCTTCAAAATTATCTTCACCATACGATAGGTGTGCAGCTAAGCACCAACTGAATTCATTGGATATTATCCATAATAATTCTTGAAAATAATCTATAGCCTTTCTTGAATTATTCCATTGTAAGTATAACCCTAACGCAACTAACTGCTTTCTTCTCTCAAAATATTCGTGTTCAAACTCTTTCCTGCTTCCATGCATATAAAAATGCCTATAACCATTATAAGAAATTTGTGGTATGCTCCCTTCTAGCATACTTTCAACATATCTTTCAATTTCATCTATTAATGTTTCGTTAATATAGTTTTTTTCTATTTTTTTATAATAATATTTCACTCTTATTTTTCCCCTTTCAGAAGAAATACAAACGATTAACTATGTGTTTATATTTTAATTAATATAGTTGTCTAATTTGAATAGATTTTCTTTTTATTTTATTCACTTTTTATATGCATATAAGTAAACATTTTCATTATAATCTTATACTTATTAAAAACATGTATTTTTTTATGATTTCATATAATTTATTTTGTATTTATGAATTATATAAAAATACTTGTATTAAGAGTTTATTTTTAGTTTATTGCTAAATTTATATATTCTATTCTTCCAGAGTAGATGTTTTCGAAAGAGCTAAAGTTATAGCAAACAAAGAAATAGGATACATAGATGTATCCTATTTCTTTGTTTGCTATAACTTTAAATACTTCATAAATATCACCTAAAAGCCATATGCATATTATATAAAAAACTATATCTATAATTCATTAAAAGTATTGCTATTTTTAACTGGCTAAATATAATAATATTTACATGAGTATAGTTTTATTTAATTTTACAGCTAAACATAGAAATTCTGCGACTCACAATATTCTTCCATAGCATCAGCAACTGTTTTAGCATATGCTACTGCTTCAACTACTGTTTTAGCTCCTGTAACTACATCTCCAGAACTAAATACTCCTGGTCTCGTAGTGTTTCCTCTTTC
>Ga0209281_1000265_pt1 | contig 100905 bp, 80 predicted proteins | sample MedtruBG_FD_187514 | JGI IMG/M metagenome (GOLD analysis project Ga0209281, IMG submission 187514) | Root nodule microbial communities of legume samples collected from California, USA - Medicago truncatula BG (SPAdes) (version 2) | ecosystem: Host-associated > Plants > Roots > Nodule | place...
CCTTGCTGCTGCGGACGGACAGTTGCGGTTCGGACATTTGCGTTTCCTCGATCAAATCCCATCGAAGAATAGCGATTTCGGCTTCAGATGGCAAGAAAATCACCTTCAGATGGCTAACTATCGATACGGGGTCCCTATCGATGGTGAACACCCAACAATATCGGCGTCTGGGTGGCGGAACAATAAGCCATGTTGGCTTCCGTTTGCGAGATTTTGCAAATTACCTCATATGGTTAAATGTTCATGAACTCGGTGGCGGATGTCACATCGCCACCTCCGAACGAAACTGGGCACTCCGCCCTGGAGTTGCCCCCTCCGGCGCAAACCGCTCCAGAGCAGAGAATCAGGCATCGCCGGAACCGATGAAGGAGGAGCACGGGAGGTGCTGGCGCTGCGGCCCCCGGAGCAAAGCAACTCATCGCGGGGGGAGCGCAGGAGAGGGCTGCGGGCGCGGCGGCACAATCCCGCGCAGATTTTCGGTGAATTCCTAACGCTTCTTGAGGGTAGCAGGCGCAGCAATGAGGAAGCGATGGAAGTCGTTTATCGCCAGGACGCCGACGAGCGCGTTTACATCCAGCGCAATCTCCATGTGATCGGGATGATGATTATCGCCGACCGGTCGCTCGCCCTCGTCGACCTGGCGCTGCGCCGCCGCTTTGCGTTCATCCATCTTGCGCCGCAGCTGAATGGCTTATCCGTTCTCGGATGCCGGTTCGCGGAAACTCGAATGGAACCCGTGAGCCGTGGCGTCGCACTCGCATATAGCTCATAACTTTTGATACACTTCGCTCGTGGTGGCCAATTGCACCTTCTATAGCGCTTCTGAGCGTTTACATCGCCCGTGAATTGCTTGCGTCACGCAAGCGCGAAATCAACGCCGCCTTCTTCTTTCGATTGCAACTATTCAAAATTTCGCTAATGTAGCGGTAGCGCGGAAAGATCCTCGCTCATGGTCGCAATGTCCGTCATTGCGGCGGTATAATAAATACACGGTTTACAGGTACGAGGATTGTTTACGGAAATCGTGTTTGGGCGACTTTGTCGTACTGGGCGCGATAGCCGGAGACTGACCGCTTCTAATTTGAGGAATACTGCGCTCGAAGACATCATGGTTAAGCTGGCGCGACGTATCCGACTGGATCGCTGGTTCTAATACTTCTGCCATCGTTCTTAACTTAGTTGGCTCGCGAGGGGGCAATGCCAAACAAAGTTGGGTCACTGGTTTGCTGCGTTCTATTCGCATTTCAGACCGTTCTGTCAGGAATGCCAGTCCGAGCAGGCTATGCTTCAGAAGCAGGGGAACTCCTCCCCGCTCCTCGGACTAGATCACTGTGGTCGAAAGCTCTCCAGTTAAAAGGTGACGACAAAGCCGTCACGGTCGCGGATCTGGAGCTAAACGTCATGGATGTGGCAACCACGGGTGCTTCCATACTCGTGAACGTCGAATGTTTCGCCGCGGCAGAGACGCCACAGCTCTCGATCGACAAAACTGTTCACGGAATGGAATCGCGGCTTCTAAATATCACTGGGCGTCGCGATGCTGAGTGTGCGTCTTTCGGCATTTCGGTGGCTTCGACTGCGCCTGTACTCCACAGCTCAGGGTCGGAAGGCCCAAGTTTTCAGCTGGCCGTGGGGGTGCATCATTCCGGCAAGCCGCAACGCGACGCAGTCGGAAATCCGGCTGTGTTCGTTTTCAACCCCGCGCACGGTAACTGGACCGAAGCGAAGACGCATGTGCCGGCGGCGTGGGATCCGCAGACGGCGTATGCGACGCTCAGCGAGCACCACCAGCGGCTGATCGTCGGTGTCATCGCGCAACCTGACGCACGGCTGCACGAGGCAGCCCGCAACGGGCCGTCATCGCTTACCGGGCCGCTAGACCAGGTCAGCGCCTCCGATCGCTATCTTGCCATCGATGGTATCCAGCCCGACAACAAGGGCTCCTACGGCATCAACCTGCCGATGCTGCTGCGCCCCTCACGCGGGCCGGGTCCCAGCTTCTCGATATCCTACAATTCACAGGGCGCCGCTGGCGTGCTCGGCCGCGGGTGGGACCTCTCGATCAGCGCTATTGAGGTGCGCGGACCTGCACCAATCTATCACCCTGACTACGAGACAGAAGACTATGTACTCGACGGGATGGATCTCATCCCGCTCGATGGTCAAGGCGCGGACATGGCACCGCTGTACAAGGGCGGACCCATCGTCCGGCGGATCAAGAGCGTCCGTTTCTTCCGCCTGCGCAACAGTTCCAGCGCGCTGATCGTGCGTCGCCACGGCGATTTCCCGTGGAACTATTTCTGGGAGGTCTGGAACCCGAACAGCCACGTGACCCGCCTCTATGGCGGCAAGTTCACGACCAACGAGGCGCCCCCCGCGCCTGATGACGACGGAAACGGCCTGCTGCTAGCCAAAGCGACGTTCTCGGGCGGCGTCTCGCGGCAGGTCATTGGTCAATGGGGGTTGACCCAAGAGTACGACAACCAGCCTGCGCGCAGCGGCACTAGCTACCTGTACTATCAGACCGAAAAAGATGGCCGCGGATGTCTCGGCAAGCTTGGCGCGGCGGCTTGTCGGTCCGCTCTGCGGCTGAAAGAGGTTCGATACAATCGCGCGTTGGCGCTGCCGGGCGACAAGGTTGATCCGAGCGGCGAAACCCAGATCGTGTTCGAATGGACCTACCGGACGGCCGAAAAGCGGCACAACAGCGATGGTCGGCTGGGCTTCCTGCGCGCCCACCAGCACTGGCTCAGGAGCATCTCAGTCAAGTACCGACCCGGTGCAGGCAATCTGTGGCTGGCTTCCACCGACAACCCAAAGCCGAACGATCAGGTCACCTTCTCGACCCACACTTTCGATCTGACGAAGGGTGACAATGCCTGTATGAACTATGACGTGGTACTGGAAAAGTACAAAGTAGACGGCAATTCGCGCTTCGACGGAATCGCGTCGCCGCAGGAGCAAGCGTTCACCTTCGCTTATGACGGCGACAGATACACCTCCAAAGACGGGGTCTGCGACCGGAAATGGTCGGGGGCGAAGCCGCTGTCGCAGGTCGAGCTAGGCAATCTACCAAAGGACGCGCCTGGCGGGTCGATCGGGTTTCCGGCGGATCTGCTGAAGAATTTCGGCCTAGGTCTGCTCGCTGAACAGTCCTTCCTCGGCACCGGGCGGATCGAGGAAACGGGCGCGTCGGCCTATGTCGGGGTTGGCCCGACCGGCGACCCGAGTGTCAAACCGATCAGCGGCGGTTTCAAAGGCGGCTACAACTTTACCAAGTCGGAGACGAATTCGACATTGGTTGACGTGACCGGCGACGGCATCGACGACATCGTCGCGCGGCAGGACGGGCGGCTGCGCTATTGCGGCGGCGTGCGCTCTCCAGATACGCACTTCGTCACCTATCCCGAAGACCGATGTGGCTGGATCGAGGGTATCATCGATCTGGCGCGGTCGAGCACCTCGACTTTCAGCGCTGGCGCGGAGGTGACTGCCTACGGCTCCGTGTTTGCCGGCGTTGGCTTTAACCGTTCGAAGAATGACTCGTACATCTATTTCACGCATCGCGACGCGGACGGGCTCATAGATCTCGCCGCTTACGGGCAGGTCTACTACGGCCAAGGCGAGACGGTTGAGGGAGCAAGACGCGTGGTCCGTTTCTTGCCGAACAGCGCGCTGACGCCGCCGCTGCCTGGCGGGGACCGGGCACAGGAGATCTCAAATCATCTTCCTCGAGATCTAAGGGCAACGATCCTCGACATCGAGTCGCGACTCGAGGCGACGGCACGCCAGCTCAACGCGCTCGACTACAGCCAGACCACACTCGCTTGGGAGGCGCCGCTGGACGGCGCGGTGTCGCTAGCGGGGCTATTTGAGAGGGGCGAGGTCGATCCCGCGACGGTGCCGCTCGGCGGCGTTGATCCTGACTTCGGCCCTGCCGATTTCAAAAACCTGTTCGAAGAAGTCGAGGAGTATAAGGAGTACGCCTACAGCTGTGAAGCTTGGCCGGAAAAGGATTTCTGCCATCGGCCCTTTTCCGACCCGTACGAGGCGCAATACACGCGTCCTGCCGACGAGTTCAGCTTTGTGCGAACGTTCGACGGCCGCTTGCGCATCTCGCTCTACCAGCGGCGCAACCGTGCAGTCGTGCCCTGCATGGAGGTTGTGCTCGCTAACAACGACTCGTTCGACGTCGGACAGAGCGACTTCGACGTGCAGTGCCGAAGGCAGGGCGGGGACGCGAAGGCGATTGACGTCCGCACGGGTGACGTTCTCTACCTAACCTATTCGATCCACCCGCATTTCGCCAAGTGGGCGAAACCGCGCGCCCTAGTGCGCTACGTGGCGGCCGACAACGATCCGGCCTTCGCCATCTCTAAGAGCGGCGACCCGGATGGGGTGGTTGGGCGGTTGCCCTGCAACTGGAAGCTTTCCGGGGCACAGGCGAGCGGATCGTGTGCGCTGTCGCAGCTGTCGCCCTACGAATTCGACCTGCGCGCTGGCGCGGTGGCCTCGGCGCCGAACCGCGCCATCGAGCTCGCGCCGGGACGCGAGCGGACCTTCGGCGGAGATTTCCTCATCCCAACCTGGCTCACCCAGAACTATGCCGTCTATGTTGATATCCTAGCCAGTCAGGTGGCGAAACCGGCGAGCCCGGGCGCGGGTACGGGGCAGATCCCCGGCCCAGTGCCGGCCGACACGCTAAAGCTCATCTACCGGCACGACGTATCGGCACACTGCGCCGGTCAGGAGGAGACCTGCATAGTCACTCTGCCTTCTTTCTGCGAAACGACCAGTCCGCTCAAAGCCGAATGCAACAAGTTCGTCACGGCCGAGCAGAGCCATTTCGTCGTCGCATCACGTCTGGCGGTGCAGCACAAGGTCGAAGGTGCGGAGATCGCGGCGCGCAACATCGACTCCGTGCTGCAGGATGTCGTCTGGAGGCGGCCGCCGCATATCCGCACGGTTCTCGCCAAGCTCGATCCCCAGCCTGATGGACCGAGGGCGCCGGGCGCTGAGGTTGAGCGCTATAGCCTGGTCTATTTGCCGATCTCGATGGGGCAGGACGATATCGAGCACTTCCGCATCGAAACTGGCGCCTTCGATAATCCAGACATCGACATGAACGAGGGAGACCCTCAGCCGGAAATCATCAACTTCGGTACAATGATGGACCTGGAGCGCGAGACGGTCCGTTTCACGCGCGTCAGACAGACGCTCGAACTTTGCCGCTTCGCCGACGAGATACTGACCTATTTGCGCGATAACTTCGCCGGGCACGCCTCTCCATTTGCCGAAGACTATTTCGGATACTGGACCAAGCAGCGCGACGATTACGGCCGCCGCTGCGACGATGCCAAGGCGGCGTTCGCCACGGCGAAGTTCACCGGTCAGGACGCGCCGGACGAAACGGTCTCCGACGGTCTTAACCTGCCGTTGCTGCTGCGCGACCTAACCTATGACGAACGCATCGCGAGCGCCGAGACGCTGTTGCAGCGCGTCCTCGCCAACCTCGACCTCGGTGACCAGTTCCTCACCGACGATCACCGACTCACGCGACGCGGTTACCGGCTGCCGATGAAGGTCAATCCACTCGAGTGCGGCATGCTGGGGAGGACGGACGTGCCACTTGAGGCGCCCATCGTCGACCACCCAGAGCATCCAACATTAGATTGCGCCTACCGTCTGCTCGCCAATTTCGCGATGGAAGATTTTGAGGGGCTTATCGGGAAGGCCAATGCCGCTAATCTACGGGCCATACTGGCGCCGCTCAGTGGCAGCACCGCCGCGGCGTTCCGCGTCGAGTTGGCGGCGACCGTTAATGGGCGGCCGGTTGCGTTTCGGGAATTGACCGGTGAAGACACGGGCAACGATGCCTGTACGCCCGCAATCGACAACACCTGCCTCGGCAACTACGGCACAACGGGTGGCGACCAGGTGGGCGTCAAGGAGTATTTCTATCCCAAAGGCCGCGGGGCAGGGACAGGACCCAATCCCGGCGACCCCACCGCCGGAGACGTACTGCAGCGGGTAACCACGAACAAGCGTGCGGGGCGCGCGGTGGCTTTCTCGAATAGCATCATGTCGTCCAAGGTTCCGCCCGTATGCGAGCGCGAGTTTCCGCTCTACGAGACCGGTTGGCAGATGGAGGCCAAACAGGACTGCCTATTCAACGGCTCTGATATCTCGACGGAGACGCAGAAGTACACGGGACCGCCGACCTATTCAGTTGCTTATGAAATTAGGGAGAATAACCACTTTGTCGGCCGCAACCGGGTCGTAGAGTTCCGCGCGAATCCGCTCGACATCGTTGAATTCCAGATCCGAGTTGTTGCGGTTGAGCAGTCGATCGAGGTTTCGCCCGGAAATCCGAAGTCGAAGGTGCGTGGCTCGTTTTCAGTGCTCAATGGAACCTCCAGCAACGGTCTCATTTCCGACCGGCATCTCATTCCTCGTTCCCCCTCGGATATCTTACCTAACCCCACCGATGTACTCCCGATCAACGAGCAGGCCGAGTATCGGTGCCCGCCGGCTCCCGCGGGGTTTTTCCAGCCAAGCGGCCGTCGATTGCCCTCCTCATGCCGACCGTGGAGTCGAATCGGCTGGGCAGAACTTTTGCTGGGCGCGGAATATCGTACCTATAGCGACGCGCAGAAGACCCGCCGGCCCGACGAGTATTCTATTAAACGGCGGCGCGAAATATTGCGGCTCCAGCCGGAAATCGAGGTGCGCGCCGACCGTTACTTCCTCGAGCGCACCGGCAACGACGCTATGCTGGTCAGCCAACTTGGGGCTGGATCAAACGCCGACGTAGCCGCCCTCCAGGAAGAGATCAAAGACGCGGGACTGCCGCAGGATGTCCCTGTGGTCCTTCCGCCGCAGTTCCTCGCTTTCCACAGTCGTGATCCTAATGTGGCTAAAACGGGTGCGACATGGGCGCTGATCGGCGGACGCGCACCGAAAGATGGATCTCTCAGCGATATCCCAACCTTCCCGGAGTTGCGTTACGGCGAGCTGGAGCACGCCCCGTCCAAAAATCCTAATAGCGCCTTCAAGGCAAGTTTGGACGCTTGCGGCAAGGGAGCCAATATTGACTTCGAACGCTGCGAGAATCACCTAACTTCGAAAGGTGAGACCAACCTGGCACTTGAAGGATACGATATTTTCGCGCTTGAGCACCGTTTTGTTGGCCCCGTGGACGGCGGCCCCGGGCCCGGCAGCGCACTCGACGTAGCGCACGACAGCGAGGAGGCAAGCCGAACCGGAATCGGCCAGTGCTCCGTGCCGCGACCCAACACCACGGCGAGCTGCTGGAAGGGTCCCGACGACACGGTGCTACTGGAGGAGCCGATTGTGGAGGCGGGATCCGCGCGCCCCCACCGGCATTCAATTTCGGCGCTGGTTGGCTTCGAGCGGCCGCCGTTGGCTCAGTTCCTGTTCGAGTTCGATTCCTACAAACGGTTGGCGTGCCTGGACCCGCTGATCAAGGAGCCGGGCGTGGCGCCGAATACGTGCGCGCCGCAACCCAGCCCTGAAGTCTCGAATGCCCCTGCGCTGGACTATCCGAACCGGCCGAATCCGCCTCTCCGCAGCGCTTCCATCCCAGTATATGCGCCGGTGCAGGCGAGCGGGTCTAGCTCGGTGTCGCGCAATGTCGGCGCGCTGCTGTTCAACAGGAACAACAGCAGGACGAAGCGGGAGCAAACGACAGCGTTCCTTGACATCAATGGTGATGGCTATCCGGAAGTTATCACTGGAGATCGCGCCGAGCTGACCTCGCCGGTGGGCCTCTCGCGCAGCGACTGGTGGCGCTACTTCCGTGTCGAAGAGAACATGCCCTCGCTCGCCGCGGAGCTGCGTGCCGATGGGTTGAATCAGAGTGGTACCTCGGTCAGCAACGGCGCCGGCATCGGCTTGTCGCCTTCGACGTTTGCTGTCTTCAAACAGAAAGGGCCAAACACGAAGGAAAGCGGCTCGCCTGACGCTGTGGTCGATCCGAGTTTCAGTCTGGATAGGGAGAGTGGCTTCGATGAGAGCTTCACTGAATTGCGCGATTTCAACGGCGACGGCCTCGCCGACCAACTGACGGGCGGGACAGTCGGGCAGGGCGTTACGTTGGCCCTCAATGCCGGCGGTTCAATGGTGAGTTCTGGCGGGTCAGGCGAAGTCACGCACGATGCGCCGGGCGAATCCCCCGGCACCGGCACGGTGACGGTCGGCGGCCTTCCGATTTCGGGTTTCCACTACAACGCGAACAACTCGTCGGGTTTTGGCATAAGGCTCGGCTTCAGCGTCGAATCCGGCAGCTATGGCGCTGGAATGGGCCTCGCGCATCGGGATGCCGGCTCGGTCGCCACACTGATGGATTTCACCGGCGACGGCCGGCCCGACATCGTCGTTCCCGCCGAAGGTGACGGCGGTAATCTTCTAGTCTTTCCCAACCTTGGCAACGGCTTCGGGCCAGGGCGCTGGCATACGATAGCGAGCCGAAAACCGGAGAACACCAGCTTCACGGAAACCACGCTTGTCGACGCCGGGGGATTTTACACCTACGGCTTCAACCTTCCGCCCCCGGTGTTTGTGAAGGTAGTGTTCAACGTCGGCACCAAATTCACCCGCGGTCAGACCCGTGAACTACTGAACTTCCGCGACATCAACGGCGATGGCTTCCCAGACCTCGCCTTGGCGAGAGGCACCTTCCTGTCGCTGGACGGCAACACGTTCGACAGCGAAGTGCACTACAATCCCGAGGCGCGATATCATTTGCTCACCGGCGTGACCAATCCCTCGGGTTCGCGCTATCTAATGAGCCACGCGCTTTACGGCAACGAAGGCGCAGCGCATGGCAACGCAGTCTGGGCGCTGACCGAAGTCGCACGCTTTGACGGCTTCGAGCCCAGGCTTGCTGGAGCGGCCATCGGTCCGCTCGCCGACGACGGCCACGATGTGGTGCTGACGCGCTACCACTACGAGAAAGGTTACTTTAACAGGGCGGAACGCCAGTTCTACGGCTTCGCTCGGCGGGTCGCTACCACCTTTGGCTGCGACCTAGCCGCAGCCAACCAGTCGTGTCTCCGAGCGCTCGAGTCAGAAGGAAGGGTGACGGAAGAGCTTCTGGAAAAGGCCGGCTACCGCAAGCTTCAGATCATCGATCACACCTTTTCGAACCGAGATTTCTTGACTCACGGCATTGTGCTTTCGCAAAGCGCGCAGGGTTTCCAATCGCGCCCGCTCGATGAGAAAGACAACGCGCTGCCTGTCGAGGGGGCGCAGGCATTGTCCGCGAGCCATTTCGGCTACACCATCGAACATCTAGAACATCACGCAACCATTGCCGAAGCCGCGACGTGTGCGATGCCGTCGGCTGCCAGCCTCTTGTCGGGTTCATGGGATCCTAAAGCTCAAAGCGGGGGCTCAAAGCTGTCGGCACTGTGGGACGGCTCGAACTTCCAATTGGGAAAACCCGTGCTGGGGCAAGCCAGCCTATGTGGGAGTGCTGGTGGGCCGGGCTGCGCGAAGAAGCTCGAGACGGATATGTGCCGCTCCGGTTTCATGCGTGAGCAGCAGGCGTTCTGGGCGCAGCAGAGCGGCTCAGTGCGCCATCGCATCGAAAGCCTCGAAATCTTCGGCGGCGGCGTGACCTCTAACGAGGCTAAGGTCCCCGTAACACCACGGTTGCGCTCTGAGGTGGCATTCGACTACGATCAATGGGGACAAGTGCAGACGTTCATCAGTGTCGGCGAGGCGACGCCGGAATGGACACCGGGGCCTGAGGCATCGGCCCACGCCAAGATAACTTATGCTGTTCGGCAGGGGCTCAACGCAGCCGCCGTCGCGCCGACGATCGGCTATCCGCTGCTGGGATTGGCCGAGGAGATCCGGGTCTTCGGTGGCGGTTGGGGAGGGCAGGACGGCCCGTCGCCGACGTTGCGCGTACGTCACGCGCTCTACTCGCAGGATGGACGCGGCAACCTGACCGATGTCTGCACTTATCCGGTTGCCGGACTGGAGATCTCACCGAAGCTTTGCGAGACATACAAGAAGAAGTTTCGACGGCATTTGGGCGATGGTTACTCGACGATGCAGGCAGCGTTGCGGGCCACCTATGCGGAGATCGATAAACTTCCCAAGGGCGCGAACGAGTTCGACGCGGTCGTCCATAATCAACTCGTGGACTATGACGAATTCGGCAACCTCAAGTACGCGGTCTCGCCTCTCACCGGTAGCAAGGAGTGGATTGAGCGGCGTTTCAGCTATGCGGCGGACCCCTTCAGAAGCAGCGCTACAACCACTGCGCTGACGCGTTGCGTCGAAGACATCGCCGGGGCGGGGACCGATGCAAAGGGCGTCGAGGCTTCGAACGACCGCTGCGGCTTTGGACTCGACGCGCTGCCTGAGCCGGTGCGCCGCACAGCTGTGACCCACCATTCGACGGCCCGAATCGATACGCATACCGGTGCTGTGGCGGAGACGAGGGATATCAATGGCAACTCGATACTGCTGGACTACGACCGCTGGGGTCGTCTGCGCCTGATCGCGCGCGGCTGGGGTAATATCGCGCGCGAGAACCGCACCTTCGCCCCTCAGCTCCGGCTGGCAATAGCCAAGAGTCTTGCTGTGACGCAGGCGCCGCAGGATGTTCCCTCGACCGATGAATGGCGCATCCTGGCGCTTGCCGATTACGAGCGGCCGAGCGACGGGCTGCTGCGCAGCAATTTGCGGCGGTTCGACCCCTCCGACAGCTATTCCGGTCTGCTCAACAGGGGTAAGACGACGCGCGAGACCGCACTGTTCGCGGACGGCAACGGCCGGCCAATCCAGAGCATCCGCGAGGCAGACGTGTGCATCGGCGTGCCCGACCATCTCGTCAACGGCACGCAGAACGCTACGAAGGACGGCAAGTCGGCCCTACCGCAGACGAGTCTCGAGGAACGGTGCCAGGATGCTGCCACGGCGGTGGTGACGCCGGCGAGCGCCATCGACGCGCTTGGGCGCGAACTGCTGTCGTTCGAATCTTATCCCTTCACCGGTTCTACCGGGGCCGCTGCGCCAGGCGGTCCGGCAAATTCCTATAAGACACCGCGCTTCGGGGCGTTGGCCGCTGCTAAGTCGAAGCCGACATGGTTGTCGCGGAGCGTCTATGACGGGGCAGGCCGGCCAACGCTCGTGCAGTCACGACTGGCGCTGGAGGAAACGGTTCCGCAAGGCCGGGTACGCGGAAGTGCACAGTACCGATACCGCATCGTGCCAGCGGCCGATCCTGGCACCCCGTTGCGTCGGTTGGCGCGCTTCGAGGCGCTGAGCCTGTCGCCACGCTGCAGCGTGAGCGCCGCCTGGTCGGATGCGCGGGGCCTGACCCGCACGGTGTTCGAGCAGCAGGCGCGGCTTTATTCGCAGGCGGCGGCGACTGGCCGTAAAGCCGCGCCGAACGAAGAGGTGAGCGTCCCGCCGTTCGTCTCCGAATACGAGCGCGACTACGCACTGAGCTGGGGCGATTGCGAGGAAATCAGCCAAGTCGCCCAGGAAATCGGCCCAGCGATCGAGCAATCGGCCGGTGCCGAGTGGTCGCATGCCAGCGGCCACGCCGCAGAGCCTTCGCTTCAGCCAGTACGCGTCTCGTACGCCTACGATCCGATGCAGCAGCTGACGGGCGTCAGCTATCCCCTGGCGGGGCAGGCACGCGCCTCGATAACCGTGCGCTACGATATGATCGGGCGCATGACCGAGCTACACGAGCCGAATTCAGGCTGCACCAGCTACCGCTATGATCCGATGAACTTACTGGTCGCGGTGCGCGGCTTCCACTTCGAGCCCAACAAAAAGTCTTGCGGCACCACGACTCGCGTTGCCAACGAGAAGCACTACCGTTATTCGGCCGACCGGCTCGTCGAGATGGCCTACCGCTCGCTCGATGAGCAGGGCGGTGCGGACGACGGGCGCGACACGGTTCGCTTTTATCACGATAGCTACCCGCATGCCGAAGCGAGCGCGGAGCTGCTCGAGACGCCGCGCTACGTGTCGAACGACGATGCCAACCGTCGGTTTGTCGATGTGACTGGTCGCGTTTGCGATAACTGCATCGGGCAAGTGACGGTCGTCTCTGACCGCACCGGCGCACGCAGCTTCGCCTATAACGCGCTGGGGCTGGTCGGTCGCGAGGTGCGCTCAATCGTCGCGCCGTTGAAGGACGCCGGTCTGACGCAAAGCAGCGGCGCTGGCGAAGCCTACCTGCCGGAAGTCGCCTTCCATGAAATCGAGAACTCTTATACCGCCTTCGGCGATCTGGCGCAGCAGCGCTTCGCCGAGAGCGCGCCGTCCAATCCGCACCAGAGATGCATCGACGACGGTGTCGAGACCTGCATTGCGCGCTTCACTATCGGTCGGAAATATGCCCCTGACGGTGCGGTCGCCGAATTGCTGTTCAACGGCCGTCCGCTGATCAGTGCGGCGCAAGACGCACTCGGGCGGCCAGCAATCCGCTGGACTGCCGACGGCACGACGACGGGCTATCGCTACGACGGCAAGGATATGCGGCTGAACCAGCTCGCGACGCTGACGGCCGGTGTAGTCGGCGATGGAGTGCTGCCGGTACAGGTGAACGGATACCAGTACGACGGTGGAGGCAATGTCCTCGCCTACACTAACCGCGCCATCCCTGAACAGGACTACGAGAGTGCGTTTGGGTTCGGTTACGACGCCGTTAACCGGCTGACAGGCTTTGCCGCTGTTGTACGGAAGAAGAACGATCGGCTCGAGAGCCGCGGGCGCTACGCCTATGATGAGGGCCACCGCTTCGTCTCACGCGGATTGTCGATCAAAGGGTTTGGCGAGCAGCCTTCGAGACTCGAGCGCCAGTGGACTTACCGGTACGACAATGTGCGGGATGCGACGCCGCTGCATGCGCCAAAACGAATCGAGTTCCAAATCGATACGAGGCCCGACGCCGTGTCCGCCTATGATGATATCGGGGCGGTTATGCCAGTCGGCACGCAACCGCCTGATGCGAAGCTGCAGCCAGACCTGCTTGCCACCCGGGCGGTGAGTTTTGCCTATGACGACAACGGCCGGATGACGCGCATTGGCGCTCCGCCGTCAGATGCCAAGGTTCCGCTGGCTCTGCTCTCCAACCGCGCGATGAGCTGGGACGCTGAAGGGCGGCTGGTCCGCGTGCGCGGCGTGGCGGACGGCGCCGCCGAGAAAAATGCCGACTGGCTGCGCGAAGACTACATCTACGATGCCGGCGGTAACCGCACACTGCGCATTCACCGGCCGCGCGTCGATGCAACGGGCAAGCCGGTCGACGAGGAGGAGAAGGCGGCGACGGCAACGATCTACCTAACGCCGTTCTACGCCAAAACCCTCGACCGGCGTGGCGCTGTCCAGATCGCTGAGGGCAGCCTGCCCGCGGCAAGCCTCGATGCACCGGCCGACGGCAATGAGGCGCCGATTGTCACATACGTTCATTCCGACCTCGCCGTCGGCTCGGTAACGGCCGGTGTAACCGCCTATGGCGAGGCTCAGGACGCCGACGAGATCGTCATCGCACGGCGCGAATACAGTCCCTATGGGCTGGAGCTGACCGCCGACTGGCTTGCCGATACCGGCCGGCCGGGATCGGCAAAGCTGTCGGTATTCCATGGTAAGGAGCTCGACCGTACCACCAATTTCTCGTCCTTCGGCGCACGCTCCTACAGCCGCGACCTGGGGATCTGGCTGAGCCCGGACCCGATGATGGCGGGGTATCTGGGCCGCCCTCCGTCTGAGACGGCCCTAGCGGCACGTACCCTAAGCACGTACACGTTCGCTGGTCACAACCCGGTTAGAGCATCGGACTCGGACGGAAGGATCATCGATACGATCCTCGATGCCGGCTTTATCATCTATGACATCGGTGCTCTTGCCTACGACGAATACAAGACGGGAGGAGCAAACAGGACTGAAAACTTCACTGCGTTGGCCGCCGACTTCGGTGGACTACTTGTTCCATTCGCTACGGGGGGAGGCGTGGCAGTTAGGGGGGGCCTGAAACTGACCGACAACGTAGCATCGGCAGTTCGTACCGCAGACAGCCTCGTACCATCGCAGCTCCGAAGGGGCAAGTTGTCCGAGAAACAGGTTCTCGACAACCTCATACTGACCGAGAATAAAGCTGTTCATTCAACGAGCTTCAAGAACACAATTCCTGACGCCGATTTTACGGACGAACTTGGTCGCGAGTTGTTTGAAATCAAAGACGTCAAAAAGTTGAATCTCACTAAGCAGTTGAAAGCCCAGATCGAGCTGGTCGAGAAGGGTATCTTCGACGGCATGACATTAGCCGTAGGTAAGGAGACGAAGCTCTCGAAACCCCTGCGAGAAAAGCTTGGCACAATCGACGCAACCGTAATTCGTTCTGACAGTCTCATGAAGACAAAGGTGAAAGTTGACTGACAGATAGGCTGAGGGATGAAAAAGGGAAACGCCAATGAAACTTGTACGTTTTTTCTGTTTGGCCTTATCGTTGGCAGTTCCTAGTCCGCTCCTCTACGCGCAGGGCGTCGTTGTCCCTCGCGACTCCGTCATTTTCGAGCTGGCCAACCCCCTTGAAGCCAAGCAGGACTTCAACTGGTACCGGCACGGCACGCGCCGCGAGCACGGCGCTCATCAGGCGATGTGGGAGCCGCTGTTCGTGCTAGACTATGCCACTGGCGAACTTAAGGGCTGGCTCGCGGACAGCGTCGAGGCCAACGACGCCATGGACGAGTGGACGCTGACGCTGCGTGATGGCGTAACCTGGTCCGACGGTGAAAAGTTCAACGCCGACGACGTGGTGTATACGGTCGAGATGGTGCTGCGCGAGGATAAGCTGCCTGCCTTCGAGGCAGCGGAGATGCGTCGAGCGCTCAGGCCTAATACTTTGGACGATAGGGGAGCCGCCGTCGTCAACGGCATCGAGAAGAAGGATGATCTCACCATCATCTTCAAGCTGAAGGAAGCCGATCCACGCTTTGCGTTGAAGCACTTCGGCGGCGGATTTTTCGGCAGTTTTCTGATCATGCCCGAGCACATCTGGCCCGACGCGAATGCCGCTGATTTCGAGTGGGCGGATCCCATTGGCACCGGGCCATATCTCTTCGATGCGCAAAATACGGATCAAACGCGCGTGGTGTGGAACCGGGACCCGAACTGGTGGGGGGCAAAGACCGGATTCGAGGCGCTACCGGCTCCTGCGCGGTTGATCTGGCAGTATGTCGCCGACGAAAAGACGAGCAAAGAGTTGCTGGTCGCCGACAAGCTCGATGCCGCTCGCGAATATTCCAAAGCAACCTTCGACGAGACGCGTGAAAAGAATCCGGCAATCGTCGGCTGGTCGACCCAGACCCCCCCGACGACGGGCGCTGGACCGACGCCAGCGCCGGCGCCGACCCCGACGCCTGTAACCGAGAGCCTTGCCTGGAACGAACCTTGCGTCCGGCAGCTTGAGATTAACACCAAGGTTGCGCCCTGGAACGACTTGCGGATGCGCAAGGCTCTCTCCCATTTGATCGATCGCAAGCGCCTGGCCGAAATCGGCTATGGCGGGACCACGACGCCGTCGAAAACCATGTTCGTCGCGTACGGTGCTATGAAGCCCTTCATCGAAGCCGTTGCCAAGTATCAACTGCCCGCGGAGGCTGAGATCGCCAAGGCTGAGCCGTTGCTCGCCGAGGCGGGCTACATGAAGGGCGCAGACGGCCTCTATCGCAAAGGGGAAGAGGTCCTGAGCGCGGTCATCACCGTCAACGAGAGTGTTGCGAAGGACAGGGAGGCAGCGCGGGACCTGGAAGCTCAGCTCGATGCCGCGGGCCTCTCTGCCCGGCTGGAACTGGTCTCCAACGAGAATTATTGGGGCCGCGACATACCGACCGGGAACTATGCACTTGCCTATGGCTGGCTGTCCTGCGGTTCGCTCGCAGAGCCCTACACCTCAATGGCGCGCTATAGGATGACGAACGTGCCACCGATCGGTGCTCATAGTCGCAGCTTCAATAACACCGGGCGTTGGGACGCGGATGCGAATAAGGCCTATGAGGCCACGCTCGACAAGATCGAGGTGCTTCCGCTCGACGACCCAACCATCCCCGAACTGGTTGCCGAAGCTTACGCCTACCTGGATGCGGAGATGCCGTTCATCCCATTGGTACAGACCCCCCGCATCATGCCGTTCAACACAACGTACTGGATCGGCTGGCCCTCGGCGGCGGCCAGCGGCGTGCCGATGCACAATTGGGGCAGTGCACATGTGATGATTCATGCGCTCGAAAAGGCTCCGCCTCCGCCGCCGGAGTAGTGTTTCTAATATGCCGCATAGTGCCCGGGGCAGAAGTGATGATCAGGATCGCGCATCTTTCTGACATTCATTTTGGCGTTAAATTCAGCGAAGCGACGTGGGACGCGGTCGCACACGAAGTCGTTCGTTTCGATCCCGACTTGATCGTGGTTTCCGGCGACTTGGTTGATGACCCTTCGCCGGCGCACCTACTGGCTGCGAAATGCGCGTTGTCAGATCTTTCGGAACGTGCACGCCAGAGATCGCATATAAGAAATAACGGCAACGGTCGCTCTGCCGAATTGATCGTCGTCCCCGGAAACCACGATGTGTTTGAGTCCGGAGTTGCAGTCGGCATGAAGCGACTGGACTGGTTCGAGCGGGTATTCAATGCAGACGAGACCGATCGAGCGGAGTCGTTCTTGAAGGATGGATTAGGAGTCCAGAGTCTCGGCTTTAGCTCGCGGTGTCTCGGCTTTGAAACGAACATAAGACCACAGGATGCCGGCTTTATCAGGCGATTATGGATCCGATTGCTTGCACTTGTGTCTGGGCGCTACGGCCACGATGGAGATGATTTCGCCGGACATCTACGGGTTGTTGGGCCCCGGCCGAGCGTGAATACGCCAATCGGGGCGCCCTTGCTTTTGGCGTTGCTCGACTCAAATCCGGCACACGCTGGCCTATATGCAGCAACAGGAGTGGTGGACAACGATCAGCTTATGCGGCTAGGGTCCGAGCTGGTGGTTGCCAGAGATATCTATGTCGCCCGGATAGCCGTAGTTCATCACCATGTGCTGCCAATTGCCTTTGCCGCTGGCGCTGCTCGGAAAACTGGCGAGCCGATGATGGTCCTTCGCAATGCCGGCGCGGTGCTGCGGACTCTCGCCGATCACAAATTCGACCTTATACTGCATGGCCATTGGCATAGGTCTCAGTTCACACGGATTGATTTCGGTACCGATGAAGTAGACAGCTACCCTATCGCCGTCGCTTCTGCCGGTAGCGCCGCGATGATGTCGGCAGACAACCCGAGTGCGAACAGCTTCAACCTTATCACGATCGCCGAAACGGGGCAGATCGAAGTTAAGAGCGTATTCTACGGTGCCGCCCAAGCGCCGAATCCGAAAGGCCAACTCGGACGTCATTATCACCTATATAAAGAGCCGCTTTCGTCTGCGAAGCGACGCGCCTATGTTCGCGCCCAAGAGCGTCATGACATCGAGTGCGAAGAGCGCGAGCAGGCTTGCGAGATTACCGAAAACGGCGACCTATGGGTCACGCATCGAGTCGAAGCCCTTCAAATCAGCGGCGAAATTTCGGAATATTCCAAGCGACCGCTCGGCATATCTATCCCGTCCTACGGCCACTTCGTTCGCGAAACCCTCAAACCTGACCACGCTTCCACTCAAGCCGGGGTTACGCTCACAGTAGCCCCTGACCATCCTGGTTCGCAAAATAGAGAACTTGAGTATTTTTGGATCAACCTTCCCGGTCACGGATTGACACGTGGCGGCGAGTCCGCGCGCTATACCATCCAGCACGGCTGCGCCAACTGTATGAAGATGACGCTATGGGAGGCAATTGAAAGGGCGCAGCAATCCTCCAAGGAGGCACCTCCGGAGGGTTTTGACAGCGAGTGGTTGGGCGCGCGTGTTTCCTTCCCCACGCGCAAACTGATCCTCAAGGCCAAGCTCCCTCCGAGCTTGGCCATGGTGCAGCCGCACGTTGAATGTAGGCGGCATCCTAAGTACCCCTTCTATGAAGTTGATAATTGGGGTGATGCAAAATTGAGCCCCAAGGACATGGTGATTGATCCCAAAGTCCAAGAGGAGGAGAAGCAGGGGCTGCGCTATGAAGCGCCGACGAATACGTGGATCCTCGAAGTAAATCATCCTCTTGTTGGTTATCAATATTCCCTTCGATGGAAGGTTCCGGGCGACGTGCCGGATGCACAGATCGTTGGCAATACACTAGAGTGGCAACGAAGGTTGTTAAGCCTTGGCGATCGTATCGACAGAGCATCGACGAGTGACAAAGATGGAAGGGCTATCCACCAGTTTGAACTGCTCTGCCGCACGCTGGGGATCGAAGTTTGCTGTGGTGGGCCCGAGGAAAAGTGGATCGTCGTCCTTTTCGTCTATGATACAGAACGACTCGCGCTTAGGCCGATTCTGAGCCGCCGTTCGTGGACGGCCGACGGACTGCCGCGGAGCTTTGAAGTCCCATATGGAGACGGCGTTAGTGGCGCGGCATTTCAGCAGCGTCGGATCATAGCTTGGAATCAACAACGGGTCGCGGACAATCCATCCCATTCGGCGCGGTCCCTAATTTCTCCAGTGCCTCTTCCGGGTTGTGAGGGCAAATCGACCGAAGTAGTGAATATGCTTGCTTTGCCAGTCTATCATTCTGGCACAGAAGACCTCCGGCAGCCTCCTCCATGGGCAGCGATCGGTGTGGTTACCATCGCGTCATCGTCCTATGCCTCTGCGATTTGTGGTATGGATGACGCACAAAGAAGACGACTTCGATCCGCGGCACAAACGCAGGTAGACAGCATCGTGCGAGCAATGTTGGGAAAGTGACCATCACACTATTTCACAGGCTTCTTGAAGACCCAATTTGATGTTATGTTGAATTAACTCGATGATGGCAGGAGAGAGCCATGTTTCGCCTTAACCTCGGTAGCGGCGCTGTAGCCTTCGAAATAGAGGGAGATTCGGATCGAGTCGGCAGTCTTGATCCAGCAGAGCTGACCGCTCGAAAATGGCCAGAAGAAGTAGTAGAGAATTATCGCCGGTATCGAGAGCGAGCGATGCATGCCGACACATCCGCGTGGTCATTAACCGACGCAGCCCAGACGTCGGATGGTGCTGAAAAATCCTGACGGGGTAGGAGCTATCTAAAGGGCTATGCTCGTCCGGAAATAACCCGCCGGGCGGACGTCCGGCGAAGATCTGACACAATGGCCTCCGCTTAGCCTCATTGTTATCTGGCGAAGTTCTCCACGATCCTTTTAAGAAACACGGCTGATCAGTGCAAACATTCCTTTCGGTGGCTGTGGTTCGAAAGTTCGAAACGTCTTGAATGCTCGATTAATCGCGCGGATCGCCTACTTGACAGTGAGTTGTATCCTGGCAATTTGCTCGCAGGTAGGGAAGAGGGTGCGAGATGAGATTTGTGGCGATGGATGTAGAAACTGCGAACGCGAGAATGCGAAGCATCTGTCAGATTGGTCTAGTTGTTTTCGAGGACGGAAGAGAGATTGCCTGCGGGAGCCACCTCGTCGATCCTGACGAAGAATTTGATTTTTTTAACATTGCTGTTCACGGGATTACACCGCACCATATCGCCGGGAAGCCAAAGTTCTCTCAGATCCAAGATTGGCTACTCCGTCACACAGACGGTCAGACGATTGTCTCACACACTCATTTCGATCGGACATCGCTAGCCCAAGCACTCGCTCATCATTCATTGCCTCCCGTGAACTCGACTTGGCTCGATACGGCGAAGGTGGCACGTCGCGCATGGTCTCAGTTCGCGTCTTCCGGATATGGTCTTGCAAATCTCGCCCGCGAGTTTGGTATCTCCTTCAAGCATCATGATGCCCTTGATGATGCTCGGACCTGTGGGGTGATTCTGTGTAGGGCAATTCATGAAACTGGCCTTACGCTCGATGAATGGGTAAATCGTTGCAAGCTGGGAATATCGGAACCGGCGAATGGTCGCGAAAAGCGCAGTGGTGATGGCGATGGTCCTTTGCTCGGCGAGACCTTAGTCTTTACCGGTGCTCTCTCTATCCCGCGGAAGGAAGCCGCTGATCTGGCGCACTATGCCGGCGGCCGCGTTGACCCTGGAGTCACCAGAGAGACGACAATTTTGGTGGTAGGAGACCAGGATCTAGATAAGCTTGCTGGGAGGGCAAAAAGCAGCAAGCATCGGAAAGCCGAACAACTCGCGGCTGCCGGGCAAACGATTCGCTTCCTTGCAGAGACTGACTTTTTGGCGTCGGTCAGGGAAAGCCACTAATTCTGTATGACGTCAGCGATCGGCGCCTAAACTGGCGCCGCCAAGATCGCGGAGAGGACTGCAGGATCCCAAGTTCAAAGTCATAACTTGGCGCGAATTCGCGCGCATTCAGTTGTAAGAGCAACTCGAACTTTATTTTGTGCGCCAAGATATCGCGCGACTTTGTCGAGGTCATCGATGATGGTGCTGCGTTGCCGTTGAATTTCGACACCCTGCGCCTTATCAGTTATCCATCGTTCAAGGCTGGCGAGTCCAAGACGCACGAGGAAGGTTGGCGCCAGATTAAAGTCGAGGCATGATACCACGAACCTAAATACTAAAAGATCCTGTGCGTTGCTATCGCGCTCTCTCCGAAGGCTCTTGATATAACCCACGGCTGCTTCGTTCATTAATGCGCGAAGTTGGTGAAAGTAGCCCATGCTTTTGCCCGAGGCGATGTAGTCGGAAGCGGCCTTCAGGGCCTCCGCATAATACTCGCGTGCCTCGACGGGCGTACGATCAATAATTTTGTCGGCTATCCGTATAGCAGCCATGACTCTGCCACAGTTGAAGACAGGGAACGACTCTGCGATGACTGCTTTCCTCTTGTGGAGGCGGTAGAGACCACGCCAATCGCCATTGCGTAGCTTGAAAATATACCAGTATTTCAGAAGGTCGAATGGATTGCAGCCGTACCGCTCAGCTTGTTCGAAATCTGACTCAATCTGCTCCGGCTTTCGAGGGGTCAGACTGAGCCTGGTGCGCGCTCTTAGGCAATAAAACTCTCCGATCTTTCCGTTCTTCTGTATCTCTCCGGTAAGGTATGCCTCCGCGACATCGAAGTCGCCGTTCTTCCAGTGACGAACGGTTTGGGAAATCGTTAACGCGATGGATCTGGCCGGATCTTCGTTTCCGGATTTTGCCGACAAACAAGCTCGCTCAATGAGTTTCCGCCGATCGTCGGGAACTTTTACCCTGGTCACATCGTGCATGAGCCGGATCGGCTCCGGTACTTCCAGGACGGTGCCTGACGCCGTGTCGCCTTTGGTTGCGTACAGATGATAGTCCTTCAACGCCGCGAGGTCGGTTTCGAGCTCTACGGACGATAGCTCGCATATTTCCTTGATTTCATCCACTCGCGCGCGCGCGAGCAATTGCATCGCGTACAAAATTTCTTTCTGCGTCAAGGTGAGCTGGTCAATTTCCCTCTCGAACGCGAACGCTCTAATTTGTTCGCCGTTCTTACCTCGCCAGTCAGCGACCGCTTGGGAAAGTTCGTGCCCAAGCGAGACGAGGCGGATTATGGATGTGATAAATATCGGCGAGCCGGCCGAAGCGCTCAGAATTTTGGCCTTATTTTCGTTTATTCTTTTGGCCTGCTTCTCATCAGTTATCATGTACTCGACGTTGACGGCTACATAGTCGTCGAAGTCCACGCCTTCAAAGCCCCGCATCGCGATGCGCTGTTCTCTTCCGGTCAGCAATTCGAGGCGGGATGTAAATAGAACTCTGCTATTGTCGTTCTGGACATTGGCGGCAATGATGATCTGGGAGATCGTCGAATAGAGATCGTTCTGCTCGTCTCTTGGCAAAGAGTCGACGTCATCGACGATCAGCAAAATTGACAGGCCGGAAAAGGCTTCGATGCAGAGGGATATCTTATCCTCAACGTCGGAGGCTTGTTCAATCACCTCTGGAGGGGAACCGACTTGCAACAACAGATTGTCGAGCAGCTGCCCAACATTCTCAAAATCGCAGCGGGTCGTTGAGACCATTCGACCCAGCAGGGATGCGAACGTGACTTTCTTGCCTGACAGCCAAACGATCTTCTCGAAACCTGAACCTGGCCTATCCAAAATTTGAGTCGCAAACTCATAGGCAATCGTAGTTTTCCCTAAGCCACCTGCAGCAGTCAAAACTTTGATCGGTCGGCGAGGCTCGCTGATCCACTGCCACAGAGATTCGAGATAGGCTTTGCGACCAACGAACTGGATTAGGTTCGGATCTCTGGGGGGAAGGTTGTTCTCGATTTTGGTCGAGAACAATGCTGCTGCAGAGGGCTCCCTCTCAGAAAACAAAAACGTCAGGAGTTCGACATCATCATTCGCAGCGCGGCACTTGTGCTCGTATCTGCAATAAATGTCACCCTTCCGAATTATAAATTTCTGCTTGTCCGCTGCACCGATGTTGCGACTGTTGCGAATGAATGGCCTTGGTTTCTCGGTCCCGCGGCGTTTGGGGATGTAAAGCAACACGAACTTGCGGTCGATACCCTCAACGGTGGAGATTCCAGTGTAGCTCTTGATGCCGATAGGATTTCCTACATAGGTGCCGGTGAGCTGATTTACCTTGTCATTGTCTCCTGCAAATCTGGCGACCTCCGACAGCGTGTCTTTCGAAAAAAGCAGAAGGATGTAACCACCCATCGAGTTGTAAAAGGCGACGAAATCCCGAACGAGATCGGCTATGTGATCTTCGTCATCCTTAGCTTGCTCTGCTCTCACGAAGAACTTGTAGTCAAACTGGAATCCCTCGAAATCGTGCGGCGCGCCATTGGGTACGAGTGCGCCGAGTACGCTTTCGTCGAGGCGGCCACTCTTATGCAGGTCCGCGATATTCCGCTCAATTTCCAGATGAATCACGCTTCGTCCCCCCAAGACAGCCAGATGAAGCTGATCCGCGGAATGGTGTCAACGAGGAGACCCTTAAACGATAGCGACGAACCCGAGAAAAGCAGGAGAGATGGGCGTCCGCAAAACAAGGGCGCTTCCCGGGCGGCGTAGCCGAAACAGACGGTAACCACTTTCGGCTCAAGATGTTTTGCCACATGGCGCGAACCTGCTCTTGAATCACGCAGGTGTTCTCGTCGTGTGCTCAGTTCGCCGAAAAAGTTGCAAAGTTCGCGTGCTGCGTGTTTTTTATGGTGCCCCAAGGTGGCCGTCGAGTTCAACGACGAATAGACGCAATTCGGGGTCCCGCGTTCGATTCCGCTAACGGCAAGCGATAGGGGTCGACAACCCGGCCTGGGTGGCATGCTGCCGGCTTCCGATCGTCTCAGTCGGTTGGACTGCGGAAGTCCGGCAGTCCGCTCGGCTCAGGTCTGTTTCGTACAGGTGAGCGGACTTATGTCGAGAGGTGGAAGTCAGGGCGCCGCTTGCGCGAATTGCTGAGGCCAAGGAACCGGGCAACCTCGTCCTCCACCGCGCGCCGCCGTCCGCCGATCGCGGCGAATGTTCCGATGGCGCCGCCGAAATACGTCAGGAACGATTCTCCTCCGCGCTCCGCTAGCATTTCGCGGCTGCGGCGGATTTCCTCGTGCCATCAGCTGTTCAGCCGTCCTTCCACCCTTTCGAGCACGGAGATGCAGGCGTGGCTGGAGGCCGAGGCCGCATTGGCCACGCGAAGCTCGGCCTCATCCCCTCCGAGGCCGCCGAGGATAGCGGCATGCTGTAACGCCAAGGACTTCGACTTCCAGCGACGTGGCCCAGTGGATGAAGCCGGCAGCCGGTTCTCCACACAGTCCCTCGAGCTGCTTGAGGCCGGCACGAAGGGATGCTGGCGAAGGCGATTTCCTTGCTGAGGCACCAGATAGCTAAGTAGCGGATTTGTGGCGGCGCAAACCCGGTTCCGAATGACCGGAGCGGGGGCGCACAGCCGATCGTGCTTAGACGCACGGCCCCGCGGGGCCGCACATTGCTGAATCTCTGTGTGCTCCGCCAGCTCAAGCGCATCCTTGATGTCTTTGGTTCAGCAAGGTGGAGGTCGACATCTGGTCGGACGCGGCGACGCTACCACCACCCAGAATATCTTCGACACGGCGATTGCCCTGCAGCTCAAGAAGGCCCATCAGCATCTGGATGGACTTACGCGTACCAGTCGACCGTGCCGCAGCGATGATGTCTGGCAGGCTCTTATCACCGATGGAAATCCGGCAGGGGTTCAAGTTTGGCGTGCGCCACTAGACAGACAGATGCATTATCTGCAAACACACTCGAAGCCGAGGGCTGCATCCATTGCTATCTATATCGAGCAAAAAAGGGCGTAAATGATCAAGGTTGAGAAAGATCATTTTTTAAGAGCTGCGCTTGAGATTGGTCACAGCGGCGACAACGATACTTTGCCTTACGATTTGGATGCGGGGTTCATCAAGGAAAAAGGCACCCGATCTTGCGGCCCTCTGCCTGAATTTGTTCCAGCGCGTCGAAACTGGCGCCGTTGGGAAGCCAGCCACTTTCATGAACGGGCTCTCGATTGCGGCAGAACGTTTACTCGTCCCGTCCGGGCCGCATGGCTTCCGTATCACTACCAAAATTCATCCCTTTTGGAACCTCTATCTGAATGGACTAGGTCTAGCGATTGCGGAGGCGAACGAAGGACAGCGGAGCGCCCGCGCGCATTCTTATCGGCTAGCTCACTAGGGGCCTGGCCTCTTCGATCGAACGCGATCGTGGCGTGCGTATAAGCTCGCGACTTTGGATGAGCCCGATCTGGGGGAGGACCGTGCGGTGGTTATCCAGACCGATGTCGCGAGCTTCTATGAGCACATCTATCACCATCGGCTCGAAAACGTCGTTAAGGACTTGGCGCCGGAGTCCACCCTGGCAATGCAGATTGATCGGATACTAAGCAAGTTGGCGGCGGGCCGTTCCTTCGGCCTACCGGTCGGCGGTCAATGCGCTCGTATTCTGGCTGAAGTGATGATGACGCCGATCGACCGGTCATTGACCGACGCCGGGCTCATCTGGCACCGCTATGTTGACGACTACACGTTAATTTGCCGCTCGCAGCAAGACGCCTACAAGGCGCTCTCTGCATTGTCGCATGCGTTGGCTGACTATGGCCTTTCGCTCAATCGCAGCAAGACAACCATCCTAACCGCCAAACATTACAAGGATTTTGTTTCAGCGCAATTGGGAGAGGGTGAAGACTCCAGTCTTGCTTTACGGGAACTCGACCTGCATTTCGATCCATACTCGGACAATGCGAGCGCCGCGTATGAAAAGCTCAAACAATCGTTCGACAAGATCGACATCTCCTTCCTCCTCGACCTCGAGCGGGAAAAGTCGCAGCCTGATGCGTTTGTGCTTGCGCAGATCGGTCGTGCGCTCAAGTTTCAAGAGCCCGGTGTCGCAGTTCAATTGTGCGCAACGCTCCTCGACCCAAAAAATCTCGATTCGTTTCGTTCGTCCTGGTCAAAAATTATGCGCGGGGTATATGCTGTCCGGTCGAACGACCAGTTCGCATCGATCTTCGCCGCGATCGACATTTTGCTTGATAAGATCCCCAGTGCCGGGGGGCATCTGCTCGTTCCCGAAGCCAATATGTTGCATTTCCTACGGTCGCTTCGGTTCGTCAGAACCGACCTTCGCGGTGCTTTTGTTCGTCAGACGTACGACTCGACAACGTCCGCCGCGGTCCGGCGTGCCTGCATTGACTGCTGGAGACATTGGGCGGATCGGACAAACTTTACGCGCTTGCGCAACCAATGGCAAAATCTGGGCGCTGGCGAGCAACGAATGCTATGGCTGGCGGCTGGCGCGTTCGGAGACGAAGGCCTGAAGGCAAGGGACCAACTGCGCGGTTCGCTTGCGCAGGCGTGGCAACTCGGGATCGAGAATGGCGCGCCGGACAGCTTTGCGGCTTGCTATGAAGACTGGGTCAAGCATGCCGTTTAACCGACTGCCGGCCCGAGACCCGAGGACAGTCGCGCGGGACATTCCCGGCGTTCTTGATATACTTTTCCCGCGACTGACAGGCGGCCTGGTCAAAGCCCTGAACGCGACGATGTTCTCTTTCGCCGGTATCAGCTCGATCCCGTCCGAGGTGATCGAAAAAAGTCGGCTTCAAAAGGCGATGGTGTTCGAACTGTCTATGGCGCGCGTCGAAAGCGAGTTACTGCGCGGACCAGCGGCGTCGTGGGATGAATGCCTGAAGATCGCATCGCAGCGCCAGCAGCGCCATTTCGATGCGCGCATTCCAGAGAAGCTCGAGCCCAGCGACATCCTCGTTGCCGAATATGCCTCTCGCAATCTTGTGACGATGCTGAAGAGCGTTCAAGCTCAACGGCCATCAGCTATTTTAGAGCATGCACCTCTCATTCCCGGTCTCGGCTGGATAGCGTCTGGCAACGGAGATTTCGCGATCGGCTCAACGCTCATTGAGGTCAAGCACACCGATCGCAACTTCGGCGCGGGCGATCTCCGCCAGGTTCTAATGTATTGGCTCTTGCGTTACGCGCGAACAATCGAGAATGGGGATGAGATGTGGTCGGACATCCTTTTGCTGAACCCACGACGCAACGCGGCACTCCTAATCAATTACGATTATTTGCTCCGATCGGCGTCCGCTTCGTCGAATCGCATCGAACTGGTCGAGCTGCTGAGGTCTGCGGTCGGTCAGGATTTTGATCGGCGTTGAAAAACAGGATCTGCGCCGAAGCCAAACTTTCCGACGTGATACTGAGGTAGAAAGGGTCGGTGGTCGGAATGTCCGCTTCAGCATGGCCCGCGTCCATAAGCTGACATTCCGCCACCGGGCCCCCAATCTGTCATTGCCGAGGCGAGTTCACTCCGGGAATTTTGTGACGCGGGGCTTCTGTAACAACAGGGTCGTTGGTTTGAATCCCTTCAAGGCGAAGGATCTGAGATGGCGCCTTACGGCCACTTTCCCGATGATCCGATGTCCAAGATGTGAATGGTCGTCCTACGATTGGCACTGGAGAAGATTGGCACAACGGCGTCGGAAGAGGGCGGTCGGCGGGCAGCGAAGGCGCATCCGTTGATGACCGCTTCTGAATTACCGTCCCCAATAAGGTGCACGCCAGCCGGCCTTAAGCGCCTGGCCTTCGTCGCAGAACCAACGTTCTCCTTCCTTGACGTCAATCTTGGTCTTCTTGTACCAGGGCGACCAAGGCGTATGGTATATCAGCCCGTTTCCAGAGATGTTACCCTTAATCGGGCATCCGTCTGGAGCCTCCTGCTGCCCGAGTTTCCATAGTTGGGCGCGGTAATTCCATGGAGCCGTTTCGCCGTCGGTGATCCAAACTCCGATTCTATTTTGGTGGGCCCGATTCTCAACATCGATATATTCATTGGAATATTTGCGAAACGCCCAAGCATGACCGCTCGCAACCATCGTTTCGTTGATGTCTTCGCCGCCGACCTTGCAGACCGCAATTGTCCTGCCATAGCCATCTTGACCACGGTCATCGCAGTCGACGGTTTGACCAAAGACAAGCTCTTCGAGAGCTGAGATGGCGGCCTTGCCGCAATCCCAAGATTTTCCGTTCGGCTTGTTGCATTTTTGACCGGCCTCTGGCGCGTCGATCCCATGCAGCCGATAAACAATGTCATTCAGCTCTATCGTGTCGCCGTCAATTACTCTTGCCGGAGAAGTCGCCCAAGCGTGGTCTCCAATGGCGCCTGTGAGGGAAAAAAGTACTGCCACCACGATTTCAAATCGGTGTTGAAGGAGTCTAAGAATAAGCAACCAAAATCCCCTTCGCTCTACTGAATTCTCGGGACAGGCCCCATACGAGGGTGAGTGCCATTTGTCTGGAAGCCGCGCTCGCGCAACGTAATCTATTTCAGCCAGCGTACAGTCTCACCCAGTTTCGATGAACCCAGCCAGATTTGCACGGCCCGGTATAAGGCTGTGTCGAAATCCACCCTGTTGAGACGTTACACTCTTGCCGTTGCTTTGAGTAGACGATACCCAGCCACTTGCCCTTCTCGTTGCAGAGATACACTCGTTCGCCGTTATAGAGGCGATCGAGTTCAGCATAGTTGGCACCCGGACCGCTTCTGACTGCGAGAAAGCCGTCGCCTGATGGGTCGAGTCCCTCGATCACACCGTTTGCGCCGCACGCGTCGAAGTCGGGATCGGCTTCGATCACAATAGGAATTTCGGGCTTCCGGCCGGGTCCTTGATTCAGAGAAGCCGCCTTCTCGACGGCCCTTTCTCGAGCTGCCTCCCGTTCCACATCCAAAGCGCTGGTTTGAACCTTTTCCTGGCCTGGCGGCGGGGTTGGAACCCGATACCCCGCGATCGGATTGCGCGCTCCCGCATTCGAAGCCTGGTCGGGACGTGCGGACTCTATCGCGGCAAAGAGGCGGCATTGGTTCGTGAAGGCCCTATGATCAAAGCCGGCGCAGCCCCGCCTATAGGTACACAGCTTTCGGCAGTCATCAAGGGACTTCTTAAATTCTGCGGACGTCAACCCGTCCAATGACGTTCCGGAATAGGGGAGAAGTTCGCCAATAGTAGCCTGTTCGGCAAGGAGCGAATGGACTGGGATAGAAAACAACAGGATGCAACAAAGAAACGCTGTGGCGACAGTTGCCGCTATGCGTACCTTGAAGTGTCCAGACAGACGCATGCTCCCTCCAATCCTAAACCAAACACTTTCATGGGGCCTCACCAGTGGGAGGCGGAGTGCATAGATCAGCAACCATCGAGAGCCTTGATCTGGGAAATGAGCGTCTTCCCAAACGTGTAGACGGTAGTTACGTCTGCCCTGCCACGGCAGCGCCTGCCCTGATCCGTAACGTACTCGTAGCTGACCCGAACTTCGTCGCGACTTCGGAGAGCCGTGCCGGTCAGGGTCAGCGGCTGCGACATCGCTCCGAAGAAGGACCGAATCGACTCCACGTTGAACGGCCCTCTGGCACGCTTCTCTGGAACAACGTGAGCCGAAGCGCTTTCGCCATCTGCTGCAGCAAGCGCGGAATAGAAGGCCGTGACGGTTCGCATGGGGTCGTAAGGCGCTCGCTCTGAAGCCTCGATCGCGGTCTTCTCGACCGCTCTTCCTCGATCTACCTCCCGTTCAACATCTAATGTGCTGGTCTGAAATCTTTCCTGACCCGGTGGTGGGGTTGAGGCCCGATAACCCGCGATGCTGTTGCGCGTACCCGCATTCGAGGCCGGGTCGGGACGTGTGGACCCTATCGCGGCGAAGAGGCGGCATTGGTTCGTGGAGGTCTGATGATCAAATCCGACGCAACCCTGCCTGTCGACACACAACTTACGGCAGTCATCGAGGGACATCGGAGCTTCCGCCGACGTCAAGCCGCCGAGCGACGTTCCGGGATAGCTGAGGAGTTCAATGTCGGTCGTGGCTTCTTGGGCAAGGAGCACTCTGACCGGGATGGAAAACAAAAGGGTGCAACAAAGGAGTGCTGTGACGACCTTTGCCGTTGTGCGTACCTTCCCAGACTGGCGCATTCTCTCTCCTTTATTGTTCGCGCTCCGCGTCCCACATCACGGCCGTGGTTGAATCTTCGCACCGCTTTCCATCCCGCCTCTCGGGAACCGGTTGTCGGCGTGATCAAACAACCGGCACTCGCGCTGCCTTCTCGAAAAGCTGAAGGCTATGCACTTTTCTCGATCCCAGCACATGCTTTCACACTGATCCCGTGAATTTGCGACGCGCGAATTGCCGAGTTGGGTGCCGCTTATCACATAGTCGCGATAGTATTCTATGATCACCGATGCGTCCCGGTAGCCGGGATGTGCCGTTCCGGTCAACACGCCCGTCGTCGCCCTCGGCTCGAGTCTGAGCTTGGCGGTCCCGCTCTTCAGGAAACACTTCTGGTTCCATTCGTTGAACGTGAACGCCCGGCATTCCTCGTTATCGCGGCAGAAATCCTCGCACTGTGCCAGGGACGAGGCGGACCTCTGGTCCAGATCGAACCCGAACAGGTCATAGTTCGCATAGTGATCGAAGGTGCGGGTGACCGGCGTCGGCTCCCTGTATCCGGTTATCGGGTACCGCGTTCCCGCGATCGAAGCCGTATCCTCGCGGGCGGACGCTATGCCCCCGAAGAGCCGGCATTGCTTTGTCGAGGAAGAATGATCGAAGCCCGCGCAACCTGACCTGTCGTTGCATAGCTTTCGGCATTTTTCGGGCGTCATCAGGACTTCCGCGGTAACCAGCCCGTTCAACAGGGTTCCGGGATAGTCAAGGAGTTCTCCCTGGGGCTGGGTCTGCTGGGCATAGACCAACTGGGTCGAGACGAGCATCAATACGGCGGTGACCACGGCGCGCAAGGTTTTCGGCCAACTGGACAATGCTACTCTGTACAGCTGCATGCTTTTTACTTTCGCAAAGACCCGACGGTTAACGCAGGAAAGAAATTGAGAAATTCTCTCGATGATTGAGGTTCGTTGGTTTCCGGTTCGGGCAGTTTCAATCTCCTGGCCTATTGCGGGTCGAAGCGCAGGTTGGCGTTCTCTTCGGTGGTACTCCAGCTTTCGATAGTGCAATCCCTGGCTCTCTTGGGTGCGGCCCCGTGAAGGAAAAACGGAACCGACGACATGGGGTCGAACACCCCCTGCACCTCGTATTGGATAATGCCGCATCGACTGCTGCTCAGCCGCGCGTTGCCGACGATACTGCCGTCCGCGAGAGTACCCTTGAACAAGGTCGTGCCATGGCGGATGCCGACGCCAAAGAGTCGATCCTTGGGAATATCGTAGACGATCTCGATCTCGCTGCTGCCGTCCCCCTTGGGGTCGAGGCGCAGGGTCATGACACTGCCGTTGTGCAGCCATGAGGATTGGCTTGGCTCGGGAAGGGGAGGCGGCGGCAGGTTCGCGGGATCGTGGTACCCGCCGACGGCTTCGCGTGTCGATGCGAAGGACCCGCGGGACACCCGTGCCGAAGTGATGCTCGCGAACATCCGGCAGGTATTCGTGGCCTCCGCATGGTCGAAGCCGGCGCAGCCTGAGCGCTCGCCGCAAAGCTGGCGGCATTTGTCGAGCGGGTTCGGAATCTCGGCCGAAACCTTTCCACTCAGGATCGTATCCGGATACTCCAGCAGTTGCTGGGCAGATGCCAGAGTCGGGATCGCGAACGAGACTCCCGCCAAAAGGAGAGACGCCACTGCGCGAGGCATAGTGCCAGAAGCGGCCCCACGTTCCTGCCGGGTATCAGCTGACTTGCCTGAAGCGGCGCAGTCTCCTGTCATTTGCGGTCCCCCTTGCGTTGAATCGGCTAACGGCGTTCAACCCCCCAAACTACTCGGCCTTGGCTGAAGAAGAACTTGAGTACAGGCTGTCCTTGAGGCGCATGACCCTTCCGGCGGATTCCTTGATGCGATTGAGGATCGTCGGATTGGCCCGCGCCTCCTTCAGGAGGAGATCGGAGATCCGATCCGGAATTGTCGGATCGGGATGCTTGTCGTTGGCGAACACGAGCACGTCGTTGCCCGCGAGAACGGCCTGCTTGACCGTGTCTTCGAAACTTCGAGTGTTGATGATCGCTCCCATTTGCAGATCGTCGCTGATGATCACACCCTTGAACTTCAGCGCCTTGCGCAAAAGTCCCGCTAGCGTGGCTGGCGACATGGAAGCTGGCGTACCCTCGGCGCCCGCGATGTTCCTGTTGATGACGTGGGAGGACATGATCATTTGGGCGTCGCCGCTGGCGATTAGATCGCGATAGGGAGCTAACTCCGAGTCGCTCCATGATTGGGTGACGTCGACAATTCCCTTGTGCGTGTCTCCGGCACTCGATCCGTGTCCCGGAAAATGCTTCAAGGCTGTCAGCATCCCGTTCCGGCGGTGGCCTTCGACGAACGCTCTGGCATAGGCGGAAACCTTCTGTTCATCCGGGGAATAACTGCGTCCCAGCCGACCTATGATGGGATTTGCGGGATTGGTGTTCAGATCGACAACGGGACCGAGATTGAGGTTGAAGCCCCACGATGCGAGGCCGGCGGCCATCTTCCCGTACTCCACCTCGGCCGCGTCCGGTTCCATGGTGTGCGCGACCGAAGCCGCGCTGGGACTCTCCCTGAAGCCGACCGCCTTGGTCAAACGCTCGATCCTGCCGCCTTCCTGGTCGACGGCCACCAACAAGGGCTCGCGCGAGACGCTTTGGAGGCGCTCGTTCAGGTCCTTGACTGCCTTAAGACTCCTGATGTTACGCCCGAGGTAAAGGACGCCGGAAATCCGCCCCTGCGCGGCTTGGTCGAGGACTATCTTGTAGCCCTCGTCATCCGGTTTGTTGCCGACAAATCCAACCAGCACCATCTGTCCGATCATCTGCCGAATGATGGTGTCACGGCCGTCCGCTCTGGTTTTCGCCTCCTCCGCGTACGACGCTCCGCTCGCGAGCAGCGTGATCGCGGCAAGGATCGCGATGATAAGCTGTGTTATCCGTTGCACCATGATTCCCACCTCAATCCCTGGCCGCGACGGCGCGGACAAATTGAGGCATCACCGTCCGGGTGATCTTGCGGGCGGACACCATGCCCTTGTTGCTGCGCACCGGATACAGACTGAAACCCTGTTTCAGGAAACAACGGTCCGGGCGGGTGAAGGTGACCCAAGTGAAGCCGCTGCAAATGCCGGATGCTTCGCAGTTCTGCTTGCACTGGTTGTACGACTGCGCGAAAGACTCGCCGAGATCGTTGCCCGGAAGATCGCTGAGGAGGAACAGCTCCCAATTCGCGTTCAATGTCAGCGTGGCCTGAGACGGCTTCGCCCGGAAATACATCCCCGAGGAGACTCCAGCCACCGCCTGAACGTACTCATAGCCGGTCTTCAGGAAGCATCGGTTTTGTTCGCTGTTGAAAGTGAAGGCGCGGCACGAATTGTCCATCTCGCACCTGCTGGCGCACATGGACACGTCGTACATTTCGAGTCCCTTCGGAACGAGGTCGCCTCCGTACAGGTCGACTCCCGTAAACTGGGCGAAATGCCAGGTCTCCAACTCTTCAGGGGATGGCAGGTTCGACGGGTCGCGGTAGCCCGCGATCCTGGCCCGTGTGCCAGCCGACGAGGCGAAGTCGGACTGGCCGGACGACACGGCCGCGAAAATCCTGCACATGTTGCTCGTGGACGAGTGGTCGAAGCCCACGCACCCCGAACGCTCTTTGCATATCCTGCGGCAATCGCCTCCGCTGCGGTTGAACTCCGCGCTGACGAACCCTTTGAGCATCGTCTGCGGATACTCGAGGATGGCCGGGTCCGCCTGCTGCGCAGCGGCAGGAACGACAGTGCCTATCAGCGAAAGAATGGCGGCGAATGCAAGCTTACGAAATCTCATACTGAAAATGTCTCCTGCCCATGCCTCCATGGGCCATCACCGCATGTTGTTTCTATGGGTTGAGCGATCCCTCGCAGTAAGTGCTGCCTAGGAAGCTGTCGAACGAGTTGGCATGCGCCGACCCTGTGTTGCTCGCCTCGCGGCAGAGGGACGTTAGCAAGGTCACGGCCTTCTCGTTGCCTTCCAAGGCCAGCTCGAAATACGACCTGGCCGCCTTGTTCGCGTCGATTGAGGCGACCCGGTCGGACGCGAAGGTGCGAGGGTCGTACCATTGGGCGATTTCGAGCTTTGCTTCGGCGTTGCCGCGCTGCATGGAAAGCTGGATCGCCTGATTGCCGATATCCCGGTTTCCCTGGGCGAACGCGTCGTGGCTGAGAGCCAGCAATTCGTCCCCGTCGTTGTCGGTTTGCTTCAACTTTTCGAAACGTGCCGCAAGTGGCGGATTGGTCGGCTCGTCGTATCCCGATATCAGAGCGCGCGTCTCGGCGAGCGATCCCGGTATCTTTCTGGCCGAGCCGACACTGGCGAAGATGCGGCACATGCCCTTCTCGGAATAATCGAAGCCAGCGCATCCCGCACGATCGACGCATATCTTTCGGCATTCCTCGACGGACTTGGGGACTTCCGCGCTGATCATCCCGTTGATCACTGTGTCGGGATAGTTGAACAACGGATTTCCTGCCGAGCCGTCCTGCGCATAGGCGGATGGAACTGCGACGGCTGCCGCGATCAACCACGCCGCCGCCCATGTCCCAAAACGGTATCCGAAGAAACTCGTTCGACCTTTGAACTTCAATTTGCGCATCTGTTTTGACTCTCCGGGAGGATTGCGAACCAAAGATATTCTCGATCTCCGGTCATGGATCGAGGCTCCCCTGGCAATAGGTGCTGTCACGGAAATCACGGTAGTTATCGCCGCCGTTCCGGCTGTCCTCACAGATCGACGTCAGCAGCTTGCGCGCCTCGTCGTTGCCGCCGATGGCAAGCTCGAAATAGGCGCGGGCCACCCGGTTAGCGTCGATCGCCTCGGCACGGGCCGAATTGAACGTCCTCGGATCGTACCACTGGGCCTGCCTGAGTTTCGCGGCCGCGTTTCCTCGTTGGACGGCCAGTTCGATCGCCTGCTGCCCGATGCGGCTGTCATTCGCCTGGAACGCCTCTTCGCTCAGGGCCAGCAAGTCGTCGCCGTCGTTGTCGGACTGCTTGAGGCGTTCGAACTTCGCCGACAGCGACTCCGGTGGAGGACTGGGAGGTTCCTGCTCGGTGGTAGTGGGCTGAGGTGCGGGCGGGGGCGTCTGGACTGGCTTGGTCCAGTACCAGTAGCCAAATCCTCCGCCGCCGGCGAGCAGCAACAGTAGAAGATAGACCCAAGCGCGGCTTCGCTTGGGAGGCTTGACGGGTGCATCCTCCTCTTTGACTGGCTCCAGTAGCGGAACGGGCGGGGGCTCGAACAGAGGAGGGGGTTCAGGCAGGGGAGGCGGTTCCCCTGCGGGCTTCGCTGGTAATTCAGGCGGAGCGTTGAACCCCTCAAGTGTCCCTAAATATCCCTTTGGACTCTGCATGATCTCGGGCCAGAACGCCTGACCATAGACCTCTGCGCCGTCCAACTGTAAACGGACATACAGGCTATACGGAATTCGGTCGCAGATATTCGGACCGGCACGTACGACGGTTTGATCGGCGGATCGCGAGACGACTTCCGCATCCATAGCGGCGGGACCCGCCTGCCAGCCGTCGGCCCCTAGATAAGGGGTGTCCGTGGATTTTCGCGATACCACAAGCTGGACCCGGCCGTCCGCGACGGAGACATTGTGGAACGTTATGAGAGCGTGACCGAAATAGCGCTCCTCGTCCTCTACTACATGGACGCGGACCTCTTTCATCGAGCGGCCTTCCCGAGTTTGACGGAGAATGAAGAGGGATCGCTCAGGCCGGCGATAATTGTCCTCAGGCGTTCGTTTTGCTCTACGTTGACCGTGAAACCCTCTCCCGACATCACGTTGTCGATCACCAGTTGATGGAAGGCGTACATCCATTCAGAAAGGGCGAGATAAGCGAAGTTGCGCCTTTCATGCGGTAGTTGATCGCAGTTCGCCTGCGATGCCCGGTTGGCGAAAACGGTGAAGGTACCTTCGTCGGTGCCGTCCGGTGCCTTCGGGCGCTTCGCTTCCGGCACCGAGTCGAACCCGAGGGTGCTCGCGAAGCGGTTGATGTGGCTTGTCGCGAAGAACCCGGCCTTCTCGAGCAGAATGTCGGGACGCTCGATCGCGTTGCCCGTGAGTTTCCCCAGATCGATGGCGATGCGGCTCTCGAGGTCGCAGCGACGTGCGCCGGCGACCAGTTCCGAGACCATCTCGCCCGCCGTCTCCGCGTCGAGACCCATGGTTTGCAGAGCCTCGTCGTTCCGGGTCAGGGCGAAAAGGTTCTCCGTCCAGTGTCCGACGGCCGCCCTCGCAAGATAGGTCTCCTTTTGCATCGCCTTTGGCGCGGTGGAGACCACCGTTTGAGAGGCGTTCGCTGCAGCCACGGTTGCGGGCTTCTTGGCATTCCCTGGCAACGGCGGTCCGCCCTTGGTCGGCAGTGGCGGCGCTGACGGACGCTTGCCATTCGGTTCGGAAACAGCTCCCCGGTTGTCGTCCGAGGATGACAGGCCCCTCAGTCGGCTTCCGTATGCGATGTGCAGGTGTTCGGCTATTCCGTTCTGGGATATCTGCAGCATCCTGATCGCGCTGCCAAACTGGTTCTTGTTCCAGGATTCCGACAGGCCCGAAAGTATTTTCCCCGAAACTTCCTCGCGTTCCTCGAGACGCTTGTTGATGTCGCTGTCCACGAAGTAGGGCGACACGACACGCCTGATCTCCTGGGCGATGACGGCGATGCGTTCGCGAATCTGGTTGTATTTGATGTCAGGCCTGCAAATCGGGGCGAGGTTCTGGGCGAGATAGGTGACTCCGCCGTCGTTGAGCTTGAGCGCTTCGTCGAAGGCGCGGGCGGGGTCAAGGAAATGATTTTGGACTTCCTCGACCTCGAGGTAGGCCTCCCGAAGGATCGCGACCTTATCGACTTTTTCCGGTAGTATCTCCACTTCTTGGTTGCCGTCGTACCTGATCATGAACTCGGCTTTGAAGTTGGGATTGCGCAGCCAGAACGTGTTCTTGAAGGGGGTACCTGGTGTCCACTCGAAGGGCCACCTGTGCGCCTTGCCGAAATAGCTCGTCAGGGAAGCGCCCATACGCGCCTGGAACCGGTCCGACGGATTTTGGCCTTCCTCGCCTGCCTTCTCGGTGAAGTGCTGGTCCATCATCGTCAGTATGAGGAAAAGCGCGGTCTCGGCGCGGGCGCGGTCGGCGGGCGTGGCTCCGTGCGTCGCCTGTACCCATCTGTCGATCATGTCGGGAAGTTCGACGACTTCCTGGTTCGACGGTTTGATGCAGAGCAAGATGCTGGAAATCTCTTGCTCCGCGACGTAGCGGTCGAACAGGAAGGCGACCTTCCCCCGCCGGAACAAGTCCTGGAGCGCGTCCGGCTTGTCCTCGAAAAAGGTTTCGAAATCGACCTTCTGCCTGCTTCTCGCACCCGGGAAATCGAGGAGATCGGTGTGTTCGAAGAACGGCCACGGCCGCTCTGTGATGGCTATCCTGAGTTCGGCCGCAAGCGCCGTGACCACCGACCTCGCCAGCATGACCGATGGTCCGTTCATCGAACGGATCGAAAGGTCCTCCTTCTGGTTATGGCTTCCAAGGCCGCTTAGCGTGGCCACGTCGATGATGCTCTTTTCCCGCGGGATTAGCGCGTCGATCTGGCAATAGGCGTCCGTCGGGAACCCCAACCTCTCGAGCGCCGACACAAGCTCCACATAGACGGCCGTGAACTGGGGAATGCCGCCCCAGAGGACCGACAACAGATCGGCGCGGTCGCGGACGGAAAGGCGCGGAGCGAGTTCCGACGCCGTTTGCCAGTATGCGGAAAGGGTTTCGATGTAGGACAATCCCGAGAACTGCTTTTCGAAGTAATCCTGCAGGTCCCACAGGTCTTCCTCGTTCAGCCCGCGGGCGGATTGCGCTCCGGCGCGCGACCGCGCCGCCTCCAGCACCGACAGAACGGTTTCCGGTTTCAGCGGGGCCCTTTTCTTCGGTTCCCCGTCGAGGAAGAAGCTGTTACCGAGGATTTTGGCGATGTCGGTCTCGCTCAGCATGCGAAGTACGACCGGCGATCCCGCGGGGCTGGGCTCCTGCCGGACGGAAAACCGCGTGACCAGGCCCGTCGACTCCCGGTCGCCGCCCGGGTTGATCTCGCGGATGAAGTCCACGTTGCGGCCAAGGTCGCCGAAGCGTGCCATAAGTGGAGTGTCCTTGTCTCTCGCGAGTACGGAGACGAGGTAGGATTTCCCGGCCTGGCTGGGTCCGAACACGCCGACGCACATCGGGCGGTCGATGGCAGCGTGTACCTTTTTTGCTGCGATGATTGACTTCCTGATCTGCTGCTCGGCGATCTTGCGGCTCGCGCCCACACGTTCGGCATTCGCGACATCGGAAACCCAACCAAGGCTCTCCTGAGCCAGTTCGAGGGCGTTGCCACAGATTTTCTTCAGCTCAGTTTGCATGATGATCGTCCGAACTCATTGTATCGACAGTATCCCCGTGTCGAGCCAGTACCCGTCGCCCGTGTCTATCGCCAGGGTGTCGAGTTTCAGCTCCATAAGCCGATTGACCGGTGCGCCCGACGCGTCTTCGGCGTCCTCGATCACGAATTCCTCCCGGGTGAGTTCGCTGGACAAGAGGATCGCCTCGTTGGTTTCCTCCTCGTCCGCGTTCTCGGCGTTCCTCGCGATCGTGACCTTGATCGGCTTGGGAATCTGGCGGGTCGTCCGGGACTGGGCGACCGTGAGCTTGTAAAGCGGCGTCGCTACCCAGCGCTCCAACGGCAGCTGCCGGAAACCGATGCGTACGGGATTGTGATAGTCGAACGTGGTTTCCTCGGCCGCGCCGATGCTGTCGAGATCGATGTCGCGGAACAGCAGTTTCTCGTCGGTCAACGTGGTTCCGCTCTCGAGACGGCCGATGTAGCGCGCCGTCGAACGCATCCTCAGGTACTGGGAATAGAGCGTGAAATTGGTGATCGAGGACTCGGAGAGAGCGCAGAGCATCGCCCCGACGACCGCCGTCGTCTTCGGATCGTCGATGTGGGTGTTGCTGACGCCGCGGAACGGATACCAGGTTCCGACCCTGTAATCCCTGATGGGGATCACCGCATCGGTCCTCACCGCCATCTTGTTCGTAAACAGGCTGATCATCTGCGGAAGCCGCATCGGCCGTCCCGTCAGCAACACGACATCCGCGTCCAAATGGTTGATGGCTTCCCCGATGTTGTCGAACACGCTGTCGAACGTCGCCAGAACGCATTCCTCCACAGCGACCGGGTCGATCAGGATGTCACAGTCGGCGATGCGGAATCCTTCCGCTCCGAGGGCGTACGCCTTGCCCTTGAGGTATTCGAGTATTCTTTCGTCGACGGGGATTTCGGCTTCCTCATCATCGTCGCCGCGCATGTCGAAAAACTCGGAGGCCTTCCGTATCGTGGTATGGCGCTCGTTCGGCGACATCGCCTCGCATTCGGAGAGAACGCCGATGGCGATGGGCTGCAAGACCTCGAGTACGAACTGCCGCCTGAGGTGCTTTTCCTGCTCCGACATTGTCGGATTGTCGCCCGCAAAACGGTCCTTCAGGAAGTTGCGTGCGCTTCCGAGGCCCGCCGCAGCGAGTTGCTCCTCGAAACGGGGGATGATGAGGCTCTCTATGATCGTCTTTAGCAGATCGTCGCCGGCGATGCGGAACCCCTCGCGGAAGTTCTGATCCGGGTAGAGGGCCACGTTGTCCGTCTGGTAGTATGTCGTCACCATCAGGTCCGTGGTGCCGCCGCCGACATCGACGCTCGCGATCCGCAGGCTGCGTTCTTCCTTTTTCCCCTTCGTCTTGTTCGACGGAAGGGATGCGGGTCTCTCCCTGTCCTTTCCGAGAATGTCGAACAGCGAGCGTATCGAACCCAGCTTTTGAACGGCCTCGCCGTAGAGGTAAACGAGATGGACCGAACTCGCCTCGTCCCACGAACAGTGAACCTCTGGCCGCTTGCTGTTGATCCCGTTTTGCGTGTCGCTCCAGCCCGCCAACGACCATACGAGTTTGACCGCCGCCTCCGCCCGTGACTTGAGGATGCGCTGTTCCTGTACGGGAGTCGCCGACGGGATCGTCATGATGATCCGTCGAAGCCGCCTTGGCACGTCCTTGAGGCGACGTTGCCGCCTGACGCCCGGATTGTTCATCATCGACATCGCCTGGGCTATTATTTCGGCGAGCATGAACGTGAAGAAGGATGACTTCGAGAAGGAGAACCGGCTGGCAGTCTGGAGCTCCTGCTCCATGACCTTCAGCTTGTACTTCTGCCGGTCGCTCTCGATCTGCTCCAGCACATCGCCCCGGTCATTGACGAACCTGTAGATCGTGCGCTCGACGAGTGGCTGCACTGTGCCGTCCTCGTCCGGCGTGGCGGAGCGGAACTTCCAGGGCTGGAGGACCGGATCGGAACTCCAGAGATACCTCTTGGGAGAAGACATGCCGGTCGCCGCTTCGGTACCCTCTGATTCACCGCGCAACCTCGACGCTTCCGGGCCGATGCGCAAAAGGCTTGGCCAGAAGAACGCCCTCGACCTGCCGGAGCGGCGGGCCTTGTCCTCGGTGCCGAATTCGGCGGCGACAAGCTCGCACTGGCTCTCGAAAGGCTCGCGATAGATCAGTTCCGGTTTCGAAAGGTCCCGTAGTTCCATCACCAGCGAATTGTTCAGGTCGACGTTCATGTCGTCAGGGAACGACTGGATGAGCAGGCCGCAGGAGCGCGAGTTCCCGATATCGAGCACGAGATCGACATCGATCGGCTGGACCGCCTTCGTCTCGCTCACGGTATCGATCAGCGTCACCCTGCCGAGCTTGATGACGCTGGCGATCAACTGGACGAAGGTGATGTAGCGGGCGAGGTGTTCGAACTTGTAGGGGAAGTCGTCCGCCCTGAGTTCCCGGCCTCTCTTCTCCGCCTTCTTATAGCTGTAGAAGATTTCCCGGAGCCAGTCGTCGACCCACTGCTGAACGTCCACGTCTCCCCTGTCGGGTACGTTGATCTTGTGGGAGAGGAACGAAATGATGTCCGGCAGTCGGCTCATGTACCGGAACGACTCCGTCCGCGAAGCGTCTTCCGGCGACGGGGCGAGGTATGGCCTGTTCTGCTTTTTCGGGGCGAGCGACGTGTCGAACGCGAAGATGATGCGGTGGGTCGCGTCCTCGTCCTGGTAGGTCTTGCGGGTTTCGGTCACCCGCGCGCGGACCCAGTCGGTCGGCCCTTGCGCGTATATCTCGTTGCCGTAATCGTCCCGTCCAGGCTCGATCTTGAAGAACGGCATCGGCACCCAGCGGTTCAGGAAGGTGTTCAACGCCAGGGACTTGTTGACCTCGTAGTTTGCGACATCGTCGGCATGCGACGAGTACGGGAACGGCGCGGTGGGATCGTCGTCCTTCCAGTTCGTCAGCAAACGCACGAGCGTCTTGCCGTCCGCGTCGACTTGACCGGGCGATTTCCGCTCCACGAACGAGCGCGACAGGCGCGGGGACTGGTCGAAATCGAACCCGAATTCGACAAACTGGATGCCGCTGTCGGGAACCAGCGTCAGACCTTCGCTGAAATCCGCAAGGTTTGTCAGCATGTCTTCACCATGGGGCAGGTTATGTCGTACGTGGTCGTCACGGGACGGTGAACTCCATTACTTTGGTATCGTTTATGGACTGGACGCTGCCAGATTGGACAATTGGGTCTTTCCCCTTCTGCTGCACAACCACTTTGAACGGCGTTGCTCCAGGGGCCTGTCCGCCGTTAACACCGTAATACTTCACCTCAACTCCATATCGCCCTGGCATCAATGACCTCTCACCAAAGCGAACGTGTTCTATGGGCTGTTGGCTGTACGTTTGATAGTTCTTGTCGATCTCCAGTTCCCCGCCGCAGGCCTTCTTATTGCCGTGAAAAATCCTCTCTCCGTTCGGACAGACGACGGTAAGGTCGAGATCGTTTGTACTGTTCCAGACAAGGCTTACCGTTGTTTCGTTTGGATTGAGATCGACCCCTTCCACACGGGTTCGTTCTCTCACCTGGTCTACCGGGTCAGGCGGCGGCGCTGGAATGCAGCTGGCAACCTTGACCCTTACCTGCTCCGTCAGAGCACTGAGTTCGGCGGTCAGAGCGGCGCTCTGGTTCCTGCTCGCCTCCATCTGTGGGTTGGGAAGCTGTCGGCAAAACGCGCCGTCGCCCCAGCCGTAGACGTATCGATCGCTGAAAGGCACCCGTATTCCGCAAGCGGGGAGCAGGAACCATCCGATGACAAACGGAAGGACAAGCGCGAGCGTCCAGAGTGCCGACGACAGGATGCCCAGCCAGTTTCTCGGGGTCGGTTTAGACGGGACAACGGGGGGAGGTACGGGGTCGCCCTGACCGATGTTGACCTGTGCCGATTCAGGCAGCACCCTTACCGGCCTTCTAATGGCGTCGCCGCGCCCGCCCGAGAGGTCCGAAGTCTGTGCTTCGTAACCCCAGGCTGTCAGGACGATGGCGGCCTTGCCGGACGGCACGTCTCCCAAAAGCCAGACGTTGTCATCGCCGGGGTATCGCACCGCATTGCGCAGCGCCGACGCCGTGTTCTGGGCAGCCTGGTCGTTCCGCGACTCGTAACGTTCCGCGGCGCTTGTAATCACCGAGACGTCCGCCTGGAGGCGCTTCTTGTAGTAGTCCGCAAGCTCTTCGGGGATGGTTGACAGCCGCGTGAGGGCGTCGTCGCTGTCGATGTACCAGTCAACACCTGTCTTGTCGTTCCGTTCCACGGGTTCGGCAAGCCGGAGCGCCAGGCGTCCCTCGAACTCTCTCTCGAGTATTCCCTCCATTCGAGGCAGGGACCGATCGGCGGCAGAGCCAAGCGGACGCATGTTCAGAAGGGAGGTCATGGTGATGAACTGGCTCATTGCGCACCACCCTGCTGACCTGCCGCCGGATTTGGCGTCGTCGACGCCGCCTCTCGGGGCGGCAGGCCGACAAGTGTCGGGTCGATCGCGCATGAGCCCTTGCTGATCTCCGATTTCAAAAGCGTGATGTTCCGAGCGAGACTTTCGTTCTCTTCTGCCAATTGAGAGAGAAGGCCCTGGTCTGTGGGACTCTCCTTCTCGTAAAGCAGATTTCCCGGCCACGCCGTGTAGGCGAGGATGGCCCCGAAGAATGCAACCAGCGTGGCCGGAACCCACCATCGGACAGGTCGTTGCACACCGGCAACCGGGGCGGCCGTCGATGGCGTCATCGCAGGAGCTTTTTGCGGGTTTGGCTGGCTGACGCGTTTGACGTGAGAGGGGTCCTTTGCTTCGATGCTCCCTGAATTCGCCCACTGCTTTCCGGGCAGGCGCGCCGTCATATCGGTCTTTAGGAAACGGCCGATTGTTCCGTCGATGTGCCCCGCGTACGCGGCCTCGGAAACCGTGACCGGGGATGGCAACGCGCCCCAGTTGGTGAGTACCGCATGCTCTCCGACGGCCATGACGAAGTTGTCGTCGTAGACGTTCAGCATGGCGGAGACCGTATCCCCGATTTCCGGATCGCGTAGCGCCGGCCTTAGCGCCTCCAGCCGTTGGACCAGGTCTTCTTCGACACGGGACAGTTTTGCCCGGTCCACCGCCGCCAGCTCCTTCGGATCATCGTCGTAGCTTCCGAACCACGCGACGTTCAGAAGGTCTCCTCCGTCCTGCCTTTTGACGTTCGGTTCCGCGAATACCCGAGACGCGCCCTCGCCACACAGCGCGTCGATACGGGAAAAGGTGGCCGCGCAGGAGTTCCAAAGAGGACTGCCTTTCAGGGAAAGGACCTCTGAAACTTTGAGCTTCGTCGAGCGTACGAAATGGAAGTTGCCCGCCTTTGCCATAAAGCCCCCATGCCCACCAGTGTCCCCATGAGTATTTGCAACCGATGATCGATAGGTGTCAAGCTAACGGACACCGGTAAAGATTGGGTGTCTGAGTGCTTACGATGCGATCGAAGCGGAGTGGATTCGAGAAGTCCCAAAGCTCTTGTGATGCTGCCAGAACGCCGGCCGCTCACCGCCACGAGTCGGAAGCTATCCCGATGGCGGTACAGGAGCTTGAGGTATTTTTGTTTCGGCAGTTCGGGGGCGGCGAGCAGAAGTCTGAGTGCGCCCTGGACTTGGTGAGAAAATGCACTCCGCCGTTGTTCTTGAGCAAGAGCGCGATCGCGTGATTCAGTTCACGTCCCGAAGCGTTCTCAATCGTATTTTCCGCCCGCTTCGCCTTTTATACCGGCGTTTGACCCGCGACCGACACACTCGCAGGCATCCGGAGCGAGAATACGAATTCTATCCCTTGAACTAGCTCCGGGTCCGTGGACGCAATAGAAAACAAAGCGAACACACCAGGGACGGACCACCTCGTTCGATTTGTCACCACATCACCTCAAAATTAGACATTATCGCCGGCACAACGCGCAGTCGACCAAGCGTTGCCGCGAGAACGTTGAAAATTCGCCATTGGTTCCAGCTCGGCCTCGCTCCGCCCGTCCGGACCCACTCAGGGTCGGACGCAAAGCTCGCTAGCGCGTTGATGCCGGAGATGCCGGATCGAGAGCTCGGTCTCAGCCTTTCCTCCTCAAGCCAATTGATCGGCCAGTGGCAGCGGCTGGCTGGGCGTTCCATACCGGGGTGCGGCCGCTCACTTCGAGACGCAAAGTCCTCCGCCTGGTGTACGGAAATGATGAAAGAGCCCAGGCCGCCAATCACGCATTCCGCATAGTATCGGTCGAGCGAAACCATCGATCGGATGCACGGATGAGGGAACGCCGGGCGCGAAATTGCCCCCGTTGTGAACGTGCGCCATTCACGATGGCCGTGGGCGAGGGCTTCGGTCGCCCGCACGGATACTCGTGATCGCCTACGAAGTGGCACCTCGTTGAACAAGACGCGCGCATCAGTCGTGCCGGCCCAAATGGCTTTCCCCTACTTTAGAGCCAGCCGCGCCGTTTGAAGTAAAGAAAAGGCATGACGGCGGACAGGATCATCAGGCCGATCGCCAACGGGTAACCGAGCCGCCACTGCAATTCAGGCATGAGATCAAAGTTCATGCCGTATATCGACGCGACGAGTGTCGGCGGGAGAAACACAACAGCGGCAACCGAAAAGATCTTGATAATTTGGTTCTGCTCGAGGTTGATCAGGCCCAGGGTTGCGTCGAGCAGGAAGTTGATCTTGCCCGACAGGAAAGCGGCGTGATCACCGAGAGAGCTACTGTCGCGCTGAAGCAGCTTGATGCGCTGCCTCATTTCCTTGGTGAGCCTCCGTTCCGGACTTTCCAAAGCAGCATGATAAGCGACGAGGCGAGAAATGCTGACAAGGCTTTCCCGCGCAGCCGTCAGCAGGTCCCCCTTCTGGCCGATCTGCTCGATGACTGACTGTAGGTCTCGTGTTTTCTTGGTTGCGTTGGCTACCTTGCTGCGAAACACTTCCCGCGAGATTCCGTCTATCTCGTTACCGATGCGTTCCAATGCGTCGGCCATGCGATCGATAATCGACTCCAGCAAGCCGAGCATGGTGAGTTCGCCGGTGACGCAGGGGAAGGCGCTCGGACGTTGGGCGCGGGTGGCAAACGCTGAAAAGGGCTTGGGATCGGCATAACGCACAGTCACGAGAGACAGGCCCTTCAAGATGAAGGTGATCGGAGTCTTGACCGGTTCCTCGCTATCAAGATTTGTGAGTGCGGTGATCGTCATGAACTCCGCTCCGTCCTCCTGATAAAGACGCGCCGAGAGTTCGATGTCCTCCATCTCGTCGCGGGACGGAATGGAGATGCCGAGGACTTGCTCGACGGCGCGGTCTTCCTCTGACGTGGGATTCACCAGGTCAAACCAGATCGGCGCCGGCTCGCCCGCGGTTGCCGCAGCCGTCGTCGTCGCAGCCAGACGGTTGATGTCGAGGGTGTAGGTATGCAGCATTCGATTGCTCCTTTGGGCCAGCTGTTCCGACCGGAGCCTTGGAGGATCAGATCGCTACAGCGGAATGATGTGACGTCATAGTTTGAGTGCCGGGGTTCGTCTTTCTTGTCCTCGAATTTGGTGACGTTTGCATGTACGCCAATGCGCGCCCACGATCTACGATGGCTTCGCCCGACAATGCATGCGCTTGCGCCACATCGGACGAACTGTTCGAGATTGCCTCAAGGGGCGGCGGCGCCTGACAAAGAGGTCGATTTCTTTCCTCTTCGCAGCTGGCTTCAACACTCTTGTCGCGAGTGATCTCGTTCTAGCAATTATCACTGGAACCGCCGAACTCGTTCTGAATGCCTCGCGAGAACTCGGCAACACTTGACCACGAGCGCAACCTCGTTCCGACTACCTCCGAGTGCCCCCGGGTTGCTCAAACGTCGACGTCGGCCTTATCCGAAGTCGAAGCTGCTGGTCGGGGCAGAGACGCTGGTGGGTGGCGGTCGATCTCGCTGCGCAGACTGACAAGATCGATGAAATGATCGGCCTGTCTGCGCAAATCATCGGCAATCATCGGCGGCTGCGTTGACAGGGTTGACACGACCGACACCTTTCTGCCCTTTCGCTGCAAGGCTTCCACGAGCGTCGTGAAATCGCCATCACCTGAAAAGATCACCAAATGGTCGACCGTCTGCGCTTGCTCCATCGCATCGATCGCCAATTCAAGATCCATATTTCCCTTGATCTTGCGACGGCCCTGAGCGTCGGTGAATTCCTTTGCCGGTTTGGTGACGACGGTATGGCCGTTATAGTCAAGCCAGTCGATCAGGGGCCGGATCGAGGAAAATTCCAGATCTGTCAACGGCGGAGTAAAAACAGGCCACGGGGCGGAGCAAAAGTCGGCCACTGTGGCGCGCATGAGACCCCCGGGAGGGCGTAGCCCGAGCGGGGGTCTCATGCGCGCGCGGCGCTTTCTGGAGAGGGGTTTCAGCCAGCCTTGCGGGCGCGGCTTTGAGCGAGACGATAGCTGTCGCCGTTCATCTCGAGGATGTTGACGTGGTGGGTGATGCGATCGAGCAGCGCGCCGGTCAGGCGCTCGGATCCCAGAGTTTCCGTCCATTCGTCGAAAGGCAGATTACTGGTGATCAGGGTGGCACCCCGCTCGTAGCGTTGCGAGATCAGTTCGAACAGTAATTCCGCGCCGGTCTTTGACAGCGGCACAAAGCCCAGCTCGTCGATGATCAGGAGCTTGTAGGCTGCCATCTGCTTCTGGAACCGAAGCAGACGCCGCTCGTCACGCGCCTCCATCATCTCGCTGACCAGGGCAGCCGCCGTGGTGAAGCCGACGGACAGACCCTTCTGGCAGGCGGCCAGACCGAGGCCGAGCGCTACATGCGTCTTGCCCGTGCCGCTGGGACCGAGAGCAATGACGTTCTCGCGTCGCTCGATCCACTCGCATCGGGCCAACTCCAGCACCTGCATCTTGTTGAGCTTCGGGATAGCGGCGAAGTCGAAACTGTCGAGGCTTTTGACGACCGGGAATTTGGCCGCCTTGATCCGGCGATCGACCTTTCGGCGATCGCGTTCGATCACCTCCCGCTCACCAAGTCGGAACAGATATCCGACATGATCGACGCCTTCGGTGGCGCATAGCTGGGCCAGCTTCTGGTACTCGCGCTGGAAGGTCGGCAGCTTCAGGGTCTTGAGATAATGGGCGAGAAGGATCTCTGGCACTTCGGTGCTCATGCGGCTTCTCCCGCATCAGATGACAAGAGGCGCATGTACGCCTTTGCCGACGTCTTCTCGACCGTTGCCCTCGGCAGGTAGGGATAGATCGACAGGTCCAGCCGTGGCGGCCGGCGTTCTACCCGGCACAGGATCAGATGCTTGACCGCATCGAAGCCGATTGCGCCGAGCTGGATCGCCTGCTTCACCGCCGCATGCAGATCGGCGAGCTCGAAACTTTCCAGCAGTCGCAGAACCTGCACGTATTCCCGCCGACCATGCTTGGCCATGCGGCCTTCCATCAGCCGGCGCAACGTGGCGAACTCGTCCGGCAGATCCCAGCCCTGCAGAGGAGCGGCCTGATCCAGCGCATTGATCTTCTGCTCGATCAGCGGCAGATAATGGATAGGGTCGAAGACGACGTCTTCCCGCTCCCAGTTCCGCGGATGGCGAGCAATGATCTCGCCACGGCAGCCGATGACCACCTCATCGACATAGCCCCGGATCCAGACATCCTGATGACCGTAGGCGACCGGCACGGAATAATCATTGGTCTTGTAGCGTACGAGAGACTGGGCCGTGACCTTGGCGCTGGCCTGATCGCAGGCATCGAAGGGTGATGCTGGCAATGGACGCATAGCCGCCAGATCCCGCTGCAGCCGTTCGCCGATCGTCTCGCTCTCACCCCGCAATCTGTCGCGCTGGCGCTTTCGGCATTGCTCTTCCAGCCAGACGTTGAACGCATCCCATGTCGGAAACTGCGGGATCGGCACCATGAAGTTGCGCCGGGCATATCCGACGAGACCCTCGACGTTCCCCTTGTCGTTGCCTTTCCCAGGACGACCATAGCGATCCCGGATCAGGTAATGGGACAGGAAGCCGCTGAACAGCGCCGCTCGCTTGCGCGTGCCGTCTGGCAGGATCTTGGCGACAAGGCAACGATCGTTGTCATAGACGATCGACTGCGGCACGGCCCCGAAGAATGAGAACGCATGGATGTGGCCGTCGACCCAGGCCTCAGCCACTGCAGCCGGATAGGCCCGCACATAGCAGCCGTCGCTGTGCGGAAGATCGAGCACGAAGAAACGCGCCTTCTGCTCGACGCCGCCGATCATCACCATCGCCTCGCCGAAGTCGGCCTGCGCATGGCCGGGCGGATGCGACAGCGGCACGAACACTTCCTGCCGGCGCTGATCCCGCTCGCGCATGTAATCCTTGATGATTGTATAGCCGCCGGTGAACCCGCATTCGTCGCGCAGGCGGTCGAACACCCGCTTGGCCGTATGGCGCTGCTTGCGCGGCACCTTGAGGTCTTCCTCCAGCCAATACTCGATCGTCGAAACAAACGCATCCAGCTTCGGCCGAAGGATCGGTGATCGCCGCTGATAGCCGGATGGGGTCGAATACGACACCATCTTGGCAACGCTGTCGCGCGATATGTTGAAATGCTTTGCTGCCTGACGCCGGCTCATCCCGTCCGAAACAGCCAGCCGCACCTTCAGATAAAGTTCCACGGTGTAGATCCCCTGTCCCTCCTGCGTTCATTGCAGAAAGGAAATAGGTGGCCGGATTTTACTCCGCCCGCGGCAAGACTATTCCGCCGCTACCGTGGCCGGTTTTTGCACTGCCGCTCTCAATGTAATAATAGGCACGCAACACATAACCGCGTTTGCGAAAAGCCTCTAGCAGTTTGCTGTAATCGATATCGAGCCCAGACCCTTGGATGCAGCAAAGAGATTGGCGCCGTTTATGAAAAGTGCGATTTTCTCGCGGCTATCGAACATGGCGATTTCCTCTGTTTGCATTCATTCAATTTGCGGCCGATCGGTTGCGCCAAAGCGGAATCGCGCTGCTGGACGTTAGACGAGCAGCAACATGTGAATGCCATATTGCTAGTACTTGTTGGCTCGGCGACAATCTGCAGGTGCGTGCTGCCGATCAAATTTGTGAACTAGCAATCCGGACGACCTGGATGGCCGGAGTTTCAGGGCGGTCTTGAATTCCGTGTTCTGATTGGAAGTTCGTCCAAACGGTGACGCCGAGGGCAATCTCGAAGAGACGCGGAGCGTGTTCCCAAAATCCAAATAGGACGGCGTCCCGAAATCACGGGAGCTGATGGCTCCAAGGATTGATGATGGCAATGCCGGTGCCTTCGAAGTCCGCGACATTGCGCGTTGCCAACGCCGCGCCGCGGGAACGGGCGATCGCGGCAATCTGTGCGTCGAATTGGCTGATAGGGCGACCGGCCTTGCGCCGCTCCACAGCCAGCGTGGCATAGACGTCTGCAGCCTCGCTGTCGAAGGGCAAAATGCGTCCGGCAAGATCTTCGCGAAAGATCGGTACGATGGCCCCCTCGAGGTGGCGCCGGCGGCGCCCATCCGGTAGAAGCCGCAATCCGTAAAGGATCTCGGCTTTGGTGACGGTCGTGGTGAACACCGACGTCGGCGGCTGCTCGGCGAGCCACGCCTCGACAGCAGCGTACGGCGCCGGCGTCAGCAATTCCGACAGCACGTTGGTGTCGAGGATGATCATGCGGAGAAGTCCGGCGCTTCGCGGATCGCCTCGCGTGGGGGTGTTTCAAGCGCGACGCCGCCGGTCGGCGCGATGCGGGCGCGAATGGCGGCGGCGAGATTGCCCGGTTGCCGTCCAGTGGTCGACAGCGCCACGCGCAGGATGTCGCGGGCCTCGTCTTCCATCGAGCGCCCGTGCGCGGCGGCGCGCAGCCTGAGCCGCTGCTTGAGGCTATCGTCGAGATTGCGGATCGTCATGCTGGCCATAGGAGCCTCCGTTCATCATTGATTGCAATTTAATCATTGATTGCAGTCGTTGCAAGGATGGTCTGATCGCCCTTCAGATTGCGATCGACCGCGTGCAAAGACGACCTGGGGAAGACGATGCCAAAGCACAACGAGACCGCGCAGAACGGAGCATGCCGGCTGATCCACGACAAGAACTCGTCAGCGTGGGGCGCCAAGTTTACCGGCAGATTGCCGCGAGAATGTTCCCGCGTCACGCGAACGCATCCTCGGCGTCCAGCGGGGTTTCATAATGCCGAGCCAATCGGCAATCAGGTCCCCAAACCTGTTAGCAGTGGCCGTGTCGACCGGCACCCGGGCACTCGCATATTTGGCCGTGCCCTCCGTGATTTTCGGACCCTGTGGAGGACTCTATGCGGAACATACGGTCGCCGGCAAGGTTCACTTGCGAAAGACAGAGGCAGGCCGTATGCACTCGCTCAACGTCGCTGGTATCATGATCCTCCTAGCCATCGTTGCGCTATTCGTCCTGGCTTAGCTCGTAGTCTGAGGGGCCAGTCCGGCAGCCGACACCGGCATCTTCGAAGCGTCGGTAATCCTTAAGAATTAGGTGCGGAACCAAACTTTACTCCAGCAAGTTGTGCATTGAAGTACGACAGCCCGGAGTATTATGTTCTGTCCTGAACGGGCTGTCCCGGACAGAACAAGCCCCGCCAGAGCGCGGGGATTGCTGTTCAAAGGGAGTGGTCACCGAAATGAGTTCAGAAAAGATGAGAAAGCTGATTCAGGATTGCCAGAGGGACATAGCCGCGTACCTGCCGCCGGAGAGCGGCATTTCGGAGCGTCAGCTGCTCCAGCAGTTGGCCAGCCGGCTCGACGGGCAGCAGGCGCAGGATGCGCTGGGAAATGGCTGGCAGGGCTGGCTGCCCGATGACGAAGACCCAGCCGGCGCAGACGGCAGCAGCCCCGCGCCCACGAGGTGGTGGACCGAACCGGAATTCTTCGGAACGATGTGGAAACTGAGGAGTTAGGCGCGGTCGCTAAGCGAGTTGCTCAGCGCGAACTCATGTCGGTTTCTTAAAAACGTCCCCCCCAACTGCTGGAGCCGACCTGAGCAGGCAGCGCCCTCCCTGGCCGGTGGCGCTTCCTTTACCGTTTCGCCGCATGTGCCGCCTTCGATGAGCTGGAAGATTTCCCGCGTAACTTTTAGATCACCGGCCTGTTGGCTGAGAAGCGTCTGCGGGTCCTTAATCGAGGACGCCGTATTCGTCGGACGACCGCTCGGTAACGATGATGCGGTAGGCGCCTATATTGTCGATCTTGCGGACCTCATTTTCGAAGCTGCGGAATTGCACTTCGGCGCAACCTTCACGCTCTTGCATGTTCGGCGGAAGACCACCCCTCTGAGACTGCTCGACGGCCGTACGCCATCGATTTCTCCTGATCGTGACCGAGTGGCGGGATTACGGCGGATGGGCCAATGGCCCCGAGCAGGCGTTAGGCGCTATGTTCTTTCAGCCGTCTCGTGCGGGGAGGAGTCGGTTAGAAGTCAGCGCCTCGGCTGGCCTCGCCTGGGGCTGGCGCTCACACGAGGGCGGCTGGAAGCCACCGCCGAGGCGGCCAATCTCACCTTCAAGGTGACCAGATGGATTACGACTGGAGCGGCAAAAGAGCGCGCAGGATCAGGTCGCGATGACCGTCCTGGAACCGCCTTGGCGGTCTTCCTATGGGAGGCCTCGACATAGTAAAACGGCCACGCGGCAATGCCCGCGTGGCGCTGGCCCGCAAGCTGGCGGTGGTGTTGCATTGCATGCTCAGGGGATAGAACCAACTTCATTGCTCATAAGGGAGCGCCAGCCCTGGCGGCTTGATCGGAGGAGACGACGAGACAGGCTTTCGGACGGGCACAGCCATCAGCCCTCCGCAGCAAGGTCCCTTCGCCGGGACGATGGATGGGTTAGGCCGCTATGCGATCAGCAGCACAAGGGTGACTGCGCTTCTAAAATTGGCCAACCGGTCTCCTCAGCAGACACCACAGAGCAGCGGCAAAGCTCCGACTGCGGACAGAAGCAAGCACTCGGCGAGGGATTAAGCGCACAAGGGATTGGCGCAAAGCCCGTTACAGAAGATCGCATATTGTATCGACTGGAATGTGCCGTACGTGGAGACAGGGGCGGGCTATGCCGCTCTATCGATTTCCGGGATCAACTCCAGTTCGCGACGAAGTGCTATTTCCTCTGTCTTGAGGTTGAAGCTGATCTGCATGTTCATCCAAAACTCCGGCGTTGTGCGGAGATATTTGGCGAGGCGCAACGCGGTATCCGTCGTGATCGGTGTTTGCTCCGCCGCTATACGTTCGATGCGGGTGCGAGGAACATTGAGCTTTTTCGCCAGTGCGCCAGCGCTCATGTTAAGGGGACGTAGGTACTCCTCGCGGAGGATTTCGCCCGGATGGACCGGCGGAAGGATATGGGTCATCTCAAGCTCCCTGTGCCACGATTGGCATTTAATGGTAGTCAACTATTTCGACGTCTTCGATACCGGCGTCTGTCCATACGAAGCATATGCGCCACTGATCATTGATCCGGATTGAGTATTGGCCTTCTCTATCGCCCTTCAGCGCTTCAAGTCGATTTCCCGGAGGGGGAACGCAAGTCGTCGAGAGCGGCAGCACTGTTCAGGATCGTCAATTTACGAACGGCCGACCTCACGATATTTGAAGGAAAGCTTTTTGGTGCCTTGCCGCGCGCAACGGCTTCGGTTCTGGCGTCCTTAAATGACCTGATCACGTCTGGCTCTTCATGCTTGTATCGTATGGTGATACTGGTGAAAGTCAACCAATATGTATCATTGCACGATACAGATTCGCAATCGCGATTCTTTTACGCAATCCGAAAATGGCCGATCTCGGTTCGATTCCGTTCAAGGCGTTCGACTACCGAATTAACGTTGATACCGCCTGCAGACCTCAACGATCCAAGCTTTGAAACGCTCGACGGCGTCCATGTTTCTGCGGTTTTGGGTTATAACAATGTAGTGCGCAGAGGCGCTAGTCATGACAGCGGGCGAGATCGCGACCAGCGCACCGGTATCGAGATACTTTTCGACGATCGCCTTCCAGCCTAGCACGACACCTTGTCCCTCCACCGCGGCGGTGACTGCATCCATGTAGTAGCTGTAATAGGTGTCGGTGCGCGCTTCGATCGGCCTGCCGAAGGCAAACTGGGTCCAGTCCTCCCAGCCTTGCCACGCCCTGCCGCCCCGGCTGTAGTCGATGATGCTGTGCGCCTTCATACTGTCGGGCGTTGTCATGGGCGGAAGCTCGCGGAGATATCCCGGACTGCAGACAGGAACAATTTCGTCGCGGAACAGGAAGATTGCCTCACCATCGGACCAATGTCCGTCGCCGAAACGCAGCGCGAGGTCGAAGTCGTTACGTCTGAGGTCCGGATCGTGATCCTGCGTATCGACGAAGATGCTGAGCTCCGGGTTCTCCGCGCGGAAAAGCGACAGACGCGGGGCAAGCCAGAGGGTCGAAAAGGCGTCGTAGGCGGAAACGTGAAGCCGTTTTCTTGCCATGGCGCCCTGGATCTCTTGCCATGTGCCGACGATGTGTTCGATCGACTGTGTGAGCACTGTCGCCATCTGCTGCCCCTTCGGCGTCAGGTCCAGCGCGCGGTGACGTCGGACGAAGAGCGGAGAGCCGAGTCTTCCGCTCGAGGTCCCGGACCTGGCGACTCACGGCGGCTGTTTGACGTTCAACTCCTTTGCCGCCTCCGTAAAGCTCATGTGTCGCGCCGCTGATTCGAGGGTCACGAGCGCGGAAAGCGACGGGATATTGCGCCTGAATGTGCTCACTGCGGCCTGCCTCCTGATTCATAAGACCTAGACGCATAACGAAGTGTTATGCCAGGCCGCAATTTTACTGTCGTTGACCCGAGCCCCTGTCGAAGGCCTCATTTGGTGGTAACGACAGGAGAAGCTCATGACGGAGATATTCATGGCGGCAATGAACGATGGCGACGTGTCGTCGTTTCACACCGTCGAGACCGCCAAGCAGGATTGGGAGTATGGCGGCAGCGAAGGTTTCTGGCTGAAGCGTCTCCATTAGCGGCCGGACGCGCGCGAACAGAAATTTTTTATGAAGGGGGATGCAGGCGCACATGCTGAAAGCCACGCCCACGACCAGACCGAGCAGATATTCGTGGTGGTAGGCACCTTCTACGATCAGACCCGCACCTATCAGGCGGGTGACTATGTGTCGCGCGAACCCGGTACGAACCCCATTGCCGGGAGCACAACGGGCGCGACCGTTCTTGTCGTCTACACGCCCTGAGCGGCACCCGCGTAATCGCGTTCGGCGGCGTGACCCGCTCTGGATTTGACCGGATGGTGGCGGAAGTCTGCCTTGGAAGGGTTGGCGCCGTGGCCGCGCGCGAGGTCTCGCGTTTCGCCCGCAATAGCCGTGATTGGCAGCAACTCATCGCCTAACGCAGAATGAAGGCGATCTGCGCCTCCGTGAACTTCGACATCTTAATGGAACTCTTCTTGCCCCGACAACGGGAGCATAATTGGAAAATTCCAGTTCAGAACGATCCCAATTGCGGGAAGCACGTCACTGGCGTGAAGCCGAAAACATTCAACCGGCGGCTCGCCTCCAGATGTGGACGTTTCAGAACCCGTCCGCGATCCTGACACCGGCCATATGATCTCGTCTGTGGTGGCCGCAGCTTTGTGCATGAAACCGCGCGGCCTGCTGACAGATCGTCAGGCCAGAAAGGTCAATGCTTTGAAGCAGGGCTCGACAGTGTTCGCCATAATGCGTGCTTGGCCATGCGCTTCAACGGCATCTTGGGCAGCAGGAATTCGGAGCCACTGGATGAATGGATCGACGATGCCATTGAAACTGAGCTCACGGCGATCATGCGTTTTGCGCCGGGATATTGATGCCGTCAAGAATGCAATCGAACTCCCTTGGAGCAACGGTCAAGGAATTGCCAAGCGACAGATGTCATCCAAATCACACCCATCTTGACGGACATGACCTGCTACTGCACTTTACTAACAGACCCGTAACGGCAACCCTCTTCTGATGGTGACCAATGGCGGCTGACTACATCATAGGACCGAACACCGAGAATCCCCGGCTGACGCGATCTGTCACGGGCGTGGACCATCTTGGCGAAAAGCTCGAACTTTCGGTTATCGAGGAGCGGCCCCTTACCATCTACCTCAACTCGCAGGAGATCGTCACAGCTATGACGATCGGTGACTACCCGGAATACTTGGCGCTCGGCTTCCTGCGCAATCAGGGGATGCTAGATCCTGCAGAAACAGTTACCGGTGTTGAATATGATGAGGAACTGGACGTCGTCATTGTCCGCACCGAGAGCCGCACGACGTACGAGGAAAAGGTCAAGAAGAAGACTCGCACGAGTGGCTGTGCTGTAGGTACGGTGTTTGGCGACATGATGGAGGGCTTGGTGGGATTGACCTTGCCGGCTGCGCCAATGCGGACGTCGTGGCTCTACACGCTGGCCCGCACGATCAACACTACGCCGAGCCTGTATCTTAAAGCTGGCGCGATCCATGGAACGGTGTTGTGCAAAGAGGACCGACCACTAGTCTATATGGAAGATGTCGGTCGTCACAACGCGGTCGACAAGATCGCCGGCTGGATGCTCTTCGAGAAAGTGGGAGCTGAAGACAAGATTCTCTACACCACCGGCCGGCTTACGTCCGAAATGGTTATCAAGACTGCCATGATGGGGATTCCGGTGCTCGCATCGCGCTCAGGCTTCACGGCCTGGGGAGTCGAGATTGCGCGCCAGGTAGGGCTGACATTGATTGGACGCATGCGTGGTAAACGCTTCGTTTGTCTAACGGGGGAGGAGCGGCTGATCTGGGATGCTGATCTCGAAACCGTGCCTGAGGATGAGAAACATCACCGCCGCAAGGGCGCACTGATTGACTAGAATTCTGGGTGTCATACTGGCTGGAGGCCGTGCCACTCGTATGGGTGGCGGCGACAAGGGATTGCTGCGGCTCGGCGGTGTAACGCTGCTCGGTCATGTACGTGCACGGCTCGCTCCCCAATGCGCGGAGCTTGCGATCAACGCCAATGGGGATCCAGCGCGCTTTTCAGATTACGGGCTTCCTGTTCTTGCCGATACGCTGCCGGATTATCTTGGCCCCCTGGCGGGTGTTCTCGCGGGCCTCGAATGGGCGGCGGAAAAGGGCGGGGATGCGATCGTGACTGCGGCGGCCGATACGCCTTTCCTCCCTCACGACCTGGTGGTCAGGCTCAGTGACGCGGCGGCACGGAAGAAGGTTCCAATAGCGCTGGCGGCCTCTCCGGACGACGCGGGATCGCTGCGCCACCATCCCACCTTCGGTCTGTGGCCTATCGGTTTGCGCCAGGACCTGCACGCCGAACTTTCCGGTGGGCTTCGCAAGATCATGCTGTGGGCCGAACGGCATGGCACCGCGACTGCGCTGTTTGCGTCGGCGCCGTTCGATCCGTTCTTCAATGTCAACACGCCGCAGGACATGGTGCGCGCCAATGCAATTTTGCACGGAGTTTCAGCATGACCTTCTACGACGCGGCTGACTGTACCACCACACGAAATACCGGCACCGTCGGTGTCGTTTTGCACTGGGCTTGCTGATGTCCGTGACGCCTCCTCCGCTTACGCCGCCACGCTTGAAGAACGATTGTTTCGCCCTGCCACCGGGCGTTGATTGGACTCCCGTGGATACTGCGCTCGACCTGCTACGGGCAAACCTCTCTCCTGTCGTGGATATCAAGGAACTGGATGTTTCTGATGCGCTCGGCCACGTCCTGGCGCACCCTGCAGTTGCACGTCGCTCCAATCCGCCCGCCGCCAACTCGGCCGTCGATGGATACGGTTTTGCTCATGGGGCTACCGGCGAGGGCCTCCAGACGCTGCCGCTGATCGAAGGCCGTGCGGCGGCGGGTGTGCCATTTTTAGGACGCGTGCCGGAGGGAATGGCGATCCGCATCCTGACCGGGGCGATTCTGCCCGCAGGAGTCGACACAGTGGTGCTGGAGGAGGATACCGCCGGCGATGGCCACCGCATAGCCTTCCACGGTCCGATCAAGATGCGATCGAACACCCGTAAGGCCGGCGAGGACGTGATCGCCGGTGATGTCGCATTGCCGGCCGGGCATCGCCTGCGCGCGCCAGATCTGGCGCTGTTGTCTGCTGTTGGGGCAACAAGGGTCTCGGTTTTCCGTCCCCTGCGCTTGGGTGTGCTGTCCACCGGTGACGAGATCGTCGCCGATTCTGGCGGAGCCCTTCTGGAGGTCGGCCGCATCTATGACGCCAATCGGCCGATGCTTCTGGCAATGGCGCGGCGCTGGAACCATGTGCCTGTGGACCTTGGTCATGTGGGCGACGACCGAGCAGCACTGGCCGCCCGGCTTGACCGGGGGGCAACGGAGGCAGATGTAATCTTCACCTCCGGCGGGGCATCGGCGGGAGACGAGGATCACGTCTCGGCGCTGTTACAGGAGGCCGGAGTGATGCAAAGCTGGCGTATCGCCGTCAAGCCGGGCCGGCCGTTGGCGCTTGGTTTGTGGAGGGGTGTTCCGGTGTTCGGCCTGCCGGGAAATCCGGTCGCGGCCTTCGTCTGCACTCTTATATTCGGCCGCCCGGCCCTCTCCGTGTTGGCCGGCGAGGGATGGGAGGAGCCAGTGGGTTTCACGGTTCCGGCGGCCTTCGAAAAGAACAAGCGCGCAGGCCGGCGCGAGTATTTGCGGGCGCGGTTGACGCCGGAAGGCCACGCCGAGGTTTTCCGGTCGGAAGGTTCGGGCAGGATCAGCGGGCTTTCCTGGGCCACCGGACTGGTCGAACTTGCCGATGGCGCCTGCCGGATCGCACCGGGCGATCCGGTTCGTTTCCTCCCCTACGGCTCCTTTGAATTGTAGTCCGTCGCAACGGACAAGGACAACGCTACCGCAAGGGCTCGCAGTGCCAGCGAAGGAACATAAAGTCGGCGCCGGCGGTTACCGTTCAACTTGCAAGTTGAGCGATGATCCCGCATGCTAAGCAGGAATTTCCATAGTCGCTGCCTGATCAACAAGACAAGGAGCTGGCGATGAGAGAAATCATTCTCGCGGGAGCGTTCGCACTCTCAACTTCGACTTGCCTGGCGCAGACTGCGACGCCACCGGCGCCCGCGTCTCCCCAATCTGCCTCGCCGATCGAGGCGGCTGCCCCGCCACAAGGCGGTCCGGCCAATCTCTGTCAGGAACTTCTTGGCTTCATGAAGGCTCCCCCTCCAGAGGCCCCTCAAGCTGCCGATGCGAAGAAAACGGCCGTGACGGCTGATCAACAGGCAAAGCCTCAGCAGCCCGCCTCGAGCCAGCAAGGCTCGGCCGGTTTGGCCGGCACGGCCGCCACCGGCAAAGACCCCTCGGGGGGTGGCGGGAGCAATTCGGCGCAGGCGGTTACCGGACAAGACGGCGTCGCAACCGATGCACCCGAGCCGGGCAAGGGTAAGGCGGATGCCGGATCGGTCGCGAACGCACCGCAGAAAGAGTCCCGGGCAGCGCCGCTCCCGCCCGCGGATGTGACGAGCACGCCCAAGGAATCCGTGCTGAGCATGGAAGCGGCCCAGCAACTCGCCGACGCAAACGACATCGCGCAATGCCAGAAGACGGCCCGTGAGATGCGCGTTGCCGGCGTTGCCATGCCACCGCCTTTGATTGCATTGGCAGCATTGGACATCCGGTATCAGCAGAATCCAGGCGCAGTGCAGGAGCCCTCCGGGACTGTCGGCCCGGAGCAGAACGATTAGATGCCGGAATTGTGCCCAGAAGAATTGCCGTGGCACGCTGGTCGAGGCTGCATCGAGTGGCAACGGAAGCGAAGGAGTCCGGAATGGGGATCATCGTGACGGGAGTAGTCGTAGTGGGAGCGATCGCTTTTGGTACCGGCTACTATTTCTTGAACTTACAGCCAGCAGAGCCTGCTTGGGAGGTCTACAGTACCGACGGCGCCCGCGTAGGGGATCCAGGTCACAACCTCGTCGGAAAGAACTGGTCGGGAGAACCGGGCAGTGTTTCTACGGACGGCGAGGAGACATCTTCCTAAGATAGCCCCGAGCGCTTTTTCAGATGCGCAGGTGACGCCCAAACCCTCTGATCGAGCATCCGAACGTTGCGCTTTTCGTCCTCGGATGCCGCGCCTTTTCAGCAATACAGAGACTGCTTTTCATGACGCTCCGCCCGAGTATTTTGCGGCACCAGTGCCGCAACTCTGCGACGGCCGCGCGATGCGTAGACGCTGTTTGTGCCCGAAGACGGCAGGTCTATTCCGCCGGCTCAGCGGCAGTATGCGGCGGTGGCCGAGCACCGGTCTTGCCTTGCTGCTCTTCCACCCAGGCGCTGTGATGTTCCTTGGCCCAGTTCAGGTCCACCGAGCCAGAGCCCATTGCCGGATAGGCACCTTCCATACCGAGCGTGCCGATATAGATATGCCCAATGATCACCGCGATCATGATGAGGCCTACGATGGCATGAACATATTGGGCCGTCTGCATGCCGTTGACATCGGTGAAGGAAAACGGAAACAGCATGAAGATGCCTGAGACCGACAAAGCAGTCCCGCCCACCACGACAGACCAGAAGATGAGTTTCTGCCCCGTGTTGAAACGTCCAGCCGGTACATGCGTTCGGTTCGACCGGTCGAAGAACCCACCGGCGGACTTCAGCCATTTTGCGTCGTAGCGGTCCGGGAGATTGTGCCGGATCCACGTCAACAGCATCAATACGACGCCGAGCATGAAGGCCCAGGATACGAAATGATGCGCGTACTTGGCCCAAATTGACCAGCTAGAAAACGCCTCAGGCCCGATCAGCGGCATCAACAGGCGTTTTCCAAAGATCAAGTTCAGACCGGTGATCGCAAGGACGATGAAGGCCGTTGCGGTTGTCCAATGGAGCAGGCGTTCCAGCGCGTTGAACCGGAGAATTTTTTGTCCTGATTCGCCGGCCTGTGTTCGAATACGGCCCCGGATGAGATAAAACAGCGCGATTGAGAGCACCGTGCCGACAATGATGAACGCACCGACCCAGGGTAGAGCAGTCCGTTCGAAGGTTTGATAGTCCCGACCCTGAGGTTGTTGCAGCGTCGTGGCCTTGCGGTCGGGTATCGAGACCCGGCCCTGGATCTTGCCGAGCTCATCGAGAAGCTGCTGTTCGCTCACCCCTTGCGCACCGGGGTTGTTGACCGCTGGGCGCTCCTGCGCCCCGGCCGGGGCCATCGACAGGACGAAAGCCAGTATGAATGCCGCAACCGCCGCCGAAATCAGTCGATAAAGGCTCCAGATCCGCATTTGCTCCATCCTCCCGACTTGCTTCGCTGCCAGGTCAAGCAGCACTCGCCATCTCGAATTTTTCGGACCATCGTACCGAAAACGGAACCTGTTTCCGGCTATCCCGATGTTCGACCAAAGCGCTGAAGCGTCCTTCCTGAGCGTGAAAGATGCATGGCGCTCTATCTTTTGATTCCAGATCATCTTATCTGCATCGGATCACTTTATCGGCTGCAGGATGCTCTAGACGTCCACTGTCTCCCGATAGGCGGTCTGCCAGCCCCATGCGCCCGAGCCATAGCCTCGCTGAGTCACACGCTCCTTGTAGATCGCGGCAATGATCACTCCGTCGCCAGCGAGCAGCGATTTCGTCGAGCACATCTCCGCACAGAGTGGCAGCTTGCCTTCCGCCAGCCGGTTGGCTCCATATTTCGCATACTCGACCTCCGTCGAGTCGCCCTCCGGTCCTGCCGCACAAAAAGTGCATTTGTCCATCTTGCCGCGTGAGCCGAAATTGCCGACGCGCGGATACTGCGGCGCGCCGAACGGACAGGCGTAGAAACAGTAGCCGCAGCCGATGCACAGATCCTTGGAATGCAACACCACTGCATCCGCAGTGGTGTAAAAACAGTCAACGGGACAGACTGCCGCGCAGGGTGCGTCCGTACAGTGCATGCAGGCCATCGAGACGGAGCGTTCGCCCGGCTTGCCGTCATTGATGGTGACGACGCGCCGCCGATTGATACCCCACGGTACGTCGTGCTCGTTCTTGCAGGCGGTAACGCAGGCATTGCACTCGATACAACGTTCGGCGTCACAAAGGAATTTCATCCGTGCCATCTTCGTTCCTCCGCTACACCGCCGCGATCTGGCAAAGCGTAACCTTCGGTTCCTGCATCCCCGTTACAGGATCGTAGCCGTAGGTGGTGATACTGTTGGCGCTTTCGCCCAGAACGTAAGGGTCGGTCCCTTCGGGATAATTGGCTCGCAAGTCCTCGCCCCGGAACCAGCCGCCGAAGTGAAATGGCATGAAGGCGACACCCTTGCCGACACGCTCGGTGACCAGGGCCTTTACCTTTGCCTTGACGTCGTTCTCCGCTCCGTTGACCCAGACCCAACCTCCGTCACTGATGCCGCGCTCGGCTGCATCGTCGACGTTGATCTCGACGAACATGTCCTGCTGCAACTCGGCAAGCCACCGGTTCGAGCGGGTTTCCTCGCCGCCACCCTCGTATTCGACGAGGCGTCCGGTCGTCAGAATAATCGGGAACGATTTCGCGGTGCCATTGTCCACAGCCGCCTTCTGCACACTGAACCCGATATTGGGCAGGCGGAACTGCTTGGCGTCCGGATAGGTCGGATACTTGGCTACAAGGTCCACCCTCGGCGTGTAGATCGGCTCGCGGTGGATCGGCACCGGATCCGGCAAATTCCAGGCAAGTGCCCTGGCCTTGCCATTGCCGTAGGGGTGACAGCCATGGCTGAGCGCCACGCGCTGGATGCCGCCAGACAGGTCGGTAGACCACGACACCTTGCCGATGTCGCCCATATCATCGCCGATCGCCTGGATGATGCCTAGCTCCTCCGGGGTGAGATCCCGATCCCAGCCGAGTTTCTGGAGCACGGCCATGGTGAACTCCGGATAACCGTCCGTGAGTTCGGAGCCTTCCGTGTAAGAACCCTCGGCGAGAAGCGTTTCGCCGTTGCGTTCCACGCCGAAGCGGGCGCGGAATGGGCTGCCCCCGTCCATGACGTTCAGGCCGGTGCTGTAGAGGTTTGCAGTTCCCGGGTGACGGAGTTCCGGCTTCCCCCAGCATGGCCAAGGGAGACCGTAATAATCTCCGCCGACCTCCGGGTCGTCCTTCGGCGCGCGCAGGGTGAGCAGGTCGAATTTGTGCTGGTTGCGCATATGCGCCTTGAGCCGCTCGGGCGACTGGCCACAATAGCCGGTCGACCAGCCGCCGCGGTTCATTTCACGCAGTACGTCCTCGGGTACCGGCCGATCACCTTCGACTGCGATGTTCTTGAACATCCATTCGGCAAGGCCAAGCTTCTGCGAGAGCAGGTACAGGACCTGATAATCGTCCTTCTGCTCAAAGCTTGGAGGGACGATTTGCTCGCCCCACTGGATCGAGCGGTTGGAGGCGACCCGCGATCCCGAGGTTTCGAACTGCGTGCAGACCGGCAGGAGATAGGTGTTGTCCTTGCGCCCCGCCTGCACCGCGAGCGAGGCCCAGGTCGTGGGGTGGGGATCGGCCACGACAAGCAGTTCAAGTCCGGCAAGCCCCTTGATCGACTCGGGTATGCGCGTGATGCTGTTGCTGGCGTGGCCCTGTACGAACATCGACCGCACGACGTCGGGTTGCCCGACGTCTTCCTTTGGCAGTGAAACCGAATCGAACCATCGGGTCAGCGGAATGCCGGGTGTTTCCATCAGTTCCTTGGAAGAGAACTGGCCCACCAGGTCCTCATAGGGGATTTCCCACACCCGCCCCCAGTGCTTCCAGGCCCCTTCCGTCAGGCCGTAGTAGAAGGGCAGAGTGACTACGTCGAGCCCGATGTCCGTCGCGCCCTGAACGTTGTCGTGGCCGCGGAAGATATTGGCGCCGGTGCCCGGCTTGCCGATGTTGCCGGTAGCGAGACAGAGGATGCAGCTCGCCCTCGTATTGGCGGTTCCAACAGTGTGGTGCGTCTGTCCCATGCACCAGATGATCGTCGATGGCTTCTGGGTCGCGAACGTCTCGGCGACGCGCTTCAACTGCTCGCCGGGCACGCCGGTGATCATTTCCACCTCGTCGGGAGTGTACTTGGCGACCTCCTTTCGAACCTCATCCATCCCGTAGACGCGTTGCGTGATGAATTCCTTGTCCTCCCAGCCATTCTCGAAAATATGCCAAAGCATGCCCCAGATCAGCGCGATGTCGGTGCCTGACCTGAAGCGGACGTATTCGGTCGCATGGGCGGCCGTGCGCGTGAAGCGCGGGTCCATGACGATGAAATTGGCGTTGTTGAGTTCCTTGCCCTCGAGCAGATGCTGCATCGCGACCGGATGCGCCTCGGCCGGATTTCCGCCAAGAACGAGCATCGTCTTTGAATTTCTGATGTCGTTGTACGAGTTGGTCATCGCACCGTAGCCCCAGGTGTTGGCTACGCCGGCAACCGTCGTCGAATGACAGATTCGTGCCTGGTGATCCTGGTTGTTGGTTCCCCACAGAGCGGCGAGCTTGCGAAAGAGATAGGTGCCTTCGTTGGAGAATTTCGCCGACCCCATCCAATAGGTGGATTCCGGCCCGGACTTCTCGCGGATCTCGAGAAGCTTGTCGCCGATGCCGTTGATCGCCTCCTCCCAGCTGGTACGCTCCCATCGGCCGTCGACGAGCTTCATCGGGTATCTCAGACGGCGGTCGCTGTGCACCAGTTCACGTACGCTGGCGCCTTTGGCGCAATGCGAGCCGCGATTGAAGGGGCTGTCCCAGGAAGGTTCCTGGCCCGTCCACACGCCGTTCTGGACCTCTGCCGTTACGGTGCATCCGACCGAACAGTGGGTACAGATGCTCTTCTTGAGTTCGATTGGCACGCCCGGTTGCGGGGGGCTGATTGCGGCGGCCTTTTTGACTGTGCCGAGTTGGAAGGAACCGAGTGCCGCCAGACCGCCGGCGACGAGCCCGGAGCGGCGGAGGAATGTCCGTCGGTCCAACGGGGCCGCTGCCATCCCGCCGGTCAGGGTTTGCAGATGCGTGCGGCTTGCCTGCCGATCCTTGCGCTTCGTGAGCATGGCACCCTCACTTCTGCTTGGGATAGCGATTGACGCGATAGTAGGCCTTGACGTGGTCCGTTTCGCGATAGCGGCCCCGCATCTCCTCCTCGCCCGGATCGTAGGCCTGGGCGTCGGTGGGACAGAGCGCCGCGGCCGCGACGACGGTCGTCGATGCGCCGCCGAATGCCTTAAGGAAGTAGCGCCGGCCCAATGCCGTTTGTCGCTCGTCTTGCATCTTGGCATCCTCCTCCTTGGCGGGCATGGAGCCCGGGCATGCATCTATGCGTTTTGCCGCGCCTCCATGGCGAAGGCTTCGCTTTCGATCTCGATGAAAAGCCGACCCACCGTGCCGACCGATCGGTAGAATTTGGCGCCCTTGGCGTGTTCCAGATCGCTGAAGAAACGCCCGGCCCACGGCTCGACGTGGCGTTTGAAGAAATCCTGCTCCTCGTCGTGGGAGACGGCAAAGTGATTGCAGGCAAAGCCGCTCATCATTTCGCATACGCTGGCGAGATGATCCTCGGGCTCGGGGTGGCCCTCGGCGCGCTCGATACCGAAACGGGCCATGTCCGCCCGCAGGCGCGCAAGCGGGCGTTCGTTGAGGAAGCCGGTGAGATAATAGGATGCGTAGGGAAGGAGTTCTCCGCGTCCCACGCCAATGAACAGCTCGGAATATTCGCGATGGATCGCCTCGTGCGAATATGACGCTGCCGCTTGAGCAAGTACGATGTGGGCACGGCCGAGCGGTGTGTCGCTGTTGTCCGACAAGTATGAAAGCCTGGCGAGCGATCCGATGTCCGGCGGGGTGATCAATAATGAGGCGAGGAGTGCGTATTCGTCCGCCCGGGCCTGATCTATATCATCGAGAACAGCTGTTCCTGCACCGAAGATTGGAGCATCCGCTCCATCCGGCTGTTCCCGGGCCTGATCTGAAAGCAAGTCGTGGTTCATCATACCTTGACCGTGCTGCCTGAATAGGTCGCTCATAGTAACCCGATACCGAACGAATGCAACAGCCCGACCTTGACAGGTTGCCAAATGAGATCCCAGCAAATACCGGATCAGCGTGGCATCGCGCCGCCATGACGAGGCCCGGAGGAAGCCTTGGGAAGCTCAGAAGGACTGCCCTTGTCCGGCGACTCCGTGCGAGATCTGAATTCAACCGCTGTGCTTACATGGGTTGCCGCCTCGTGAGCTGATGGCTCTATCGCGGGCGGCTCGTCGGTGGTTGATTTCTCCGTCGTTAATTTCTCTGGATTCTCGACAGGAAGGACCGCATCCGGCAGGGCATCGGCACGTTGTTCATGGGATGGACCGGGCTCCGGTTCCGTAAGGGTGTCAACGGCACGCGCCGCTTTCGACAGGAAGCCCACGACGGTTTCGTTTGCGTCGAGCGGACCAAACCCCCCCATCGAGGCTGCCTTGTTGAAGTCCCAAGCATATTCCGAAGGGCCGACGAAGTCGCGGATTCCGGGGTCGAGTGACCATACCTTGCGTAGCGCCGCATGCTTCAGCGCCATCGGAACGCCTCTCTTCAGGAAAGCCGCAACGTCACTTTCGGCAGTCAGGTCGTCAAGGCGCGGGAGGGGCTCGACCGTCTCCGCACCCTCAAGCTCCGCTGCTTTTGTCTCTGGAAGGTTAGGCTCAGGACAGGAGGCCACCGGATCGTCATTCTCGGCGACATCGCCTGATGCCTGTTCCAATTCGGGGGCCGCCGGTTCTTGTTCCCGCCGTGCCGCCAGCTTGCGGCGCGACCAGCGGGCAAGACTATTCTCGCTGCCGTCACTCATCCCTTGTCGTCCTGCTTCGTGAGCCACCATGAACTCGACTTGCCATGGCTTCGGGGTCTGTCCGATCACGCTTGCGTTTGACGAACGCACGCTCGACATGATGAGCTTCCACGAAGGCGGCAAGGCGCTCCTGTATTTCAATCGGCATCGCCACGGCTTCGATGATGTCGGTGTTGGTTTCCGTCAGAGCTTCGGCCTCAGCCGGATCTGCTGTAACCAGATGGACCACGATCCCCGGAGCTGCATCCGTGAGTCGGAGGGCGATCCAAAGGCTAGGCCGCTGTGAACGCAGGTTCTCCCGGTACATCGTGGTATCCGTTCCGAAGAATTCAATCTCGGATGTCCCTGCGTAATACCGCGTAAGCCTCGTGGTCTGTTCGAGCACCGTCCATGGTGTCGCGGCCGGCGTGCCCGCGAGCGCGGCGACGGGCACCCAGGAATGATCCGCCCACGGGCTATCCAGATCTCGCCTCTCCACGATGACGCCTACTTTTTCCGTTTCCCGCACCATGACTGTGCTCCTAGGTCGCTGGCGCCGTAGCGCACAACGGCAGACCGGCAATGAGATTTTGCGGCTTCATGCGGATCGTTCGATCGGTCGTCATCGCCATGATCAGCCAGATCGGTTGAGCACCCACTAGGGGACTGACCTCGCCAATGTCGCAAAAGCGGAGCCGGAACAACGCAATGATACGCTCCGCCGTTTCGGGGTCGAGGTCCTCGCCTCGCCACAGCGCATTACCGATACGTGTCGCCTCGGCGTCAAGGCCGATGAACCATGCCCAGTTGTCGTCTTCGATCCGCTCGACCGGTTCGACTGTTACCGTCACTGAAACCAGATGGCGGATCCAGGCTTCAATTGCGTCGGCAAGGCCGCGACGCGGGGGGCTGTTGGCGCCGCCCAGACGGAGCACCATGTCAAAGGCATCGCTCCTGTCAAAATAGCTGTCAGCGTTGTTCTCGTCCAGAATTTCGAGTTCGGTGACGGCCGGCCCGCCGAGCATGCTCAAGAGCGGCGAAGTGTGGCGGTTCTGCTCGTGAACTTCTATTGTTTCCGCGTCGGCAAGCAGCAGCGCTCCTTCATGGAAGCTTACCCGCTGTGGCCGATAGAACAGCTCGGCGGCGCGCAACACCACGGGCTCGGTCTCACCGTGGAGCGCGTTGCGCAGCACGACCTGCGTGAGCTGGTTGACAAACAGCGGAGGCGTGTCGGCTGCCGAACCAAGCGCCAGTTGCAGATAGGCGGCCTCAAGCGAGGGCGTGGCAAGAAGCCGGTCGCGGAAGGCGATCATGAACGCCCAGTTTTCGCGAGCATCCGGGTCGCCCATCACGGCGATCTCGTCCTGAGTGACCGGTCGGCGCGGATGATGCATCAGAAGCTCATGGTGAAGACGCAATTCTGCCTCACACGCCCCTTCCGGCGGAAGCAGTTCGGGGCGAGCGAGATAAGCCTTGAGGAACGCGTCGGTCACCGTAAGCCGGTCTGCCTCGTTCCGGTCGAGGAGATGGTGACCCGAAGATACCCAGAAATCCCTCACGTGTGCCTTCCCGCCAACCTCCGGATATCGACCCCTTCCATCCGGTCGTTTTCCTCGTCAATATCGACAACGTTGAAAGCCGTTGCCATGTCCAGCCGACCCACCTTCGGGCGAAGTGTACGGAACGCCTCCCGGATTCCAGTCTGCTCGCTGGCGCGGTGGAGGGCAAGCAGGGTGTTTGGTGGGTGATCGCAGAGCGATTGCGCAAACGCGATTTCTTCTTCGGCGGCCGGGCGCGCTGTTTCAAGATCGGGAGCGCCGCAATGCTCGACCAACTGTTCAGCCAGGCGCTCTACGGCCGCTGCGCGTTCTTCCGCCTTCACCTCCGTCACGACAACGAGGGTGGACCAGCCAAAACTCTCGATGCCAAGGAAGCCGGCTCGAAAAGCCTGGCGCTTCTTGCCGGCGAGGGTTTCGGGGTCGATGCCGAAGAAAAGGAATGTGCCCGATACCGCCCATTCGCCGGGCTCGGCCGCGCGCGAATAGACGAAAGTATCGGACGGATCGAGCCGAATGGTGCGCGGCAGTTTCAAAGCCATGGCATTCCCGTTGCAGGATCGAGCCAGGAGCAGGACGCAAGCGCCTGCGCCAGGCTCCGCCTCGTGAGCGGAGTCTGGCCGGGTTCGGCCAGAACTAGCAGATCCCCGTTGTTGGCGATCCGTCCCTCGTGGCCTCCGGGCGACACGCGGTCCAGCCATCGCCTTGCCAACGGCGCAAAGCCGATGTCGTGCCATTCGTCCACCCCGACCATCAGGTGACGTGAAAAGCTGGCGATGATTTCGCCGGTATTGACGGCTTCGAAACCCACTTCGTCCAGCGCGCCGAACAGCGGCCGCAGACCCGGCTCGTGGACGCGCACGATCGTGGTGCGGATCATCGTCGAGAAGACAAGCCAGGCCGGCGTCTCGGTCTCGCCCGTTCCCGCCGGCCAGCTCAGTTGTCCGCCGCCGACCAAGACCCCGTCTACACGGATCGCGTTCGGCCAGTCGAAGGTGATGGGTCGTGACGGTGGCGCATGTGTGGCAAGCGCATCGGCCAGTGCGTTCATGCCGGCATAGATGGCCAGGCGTGCGCGCGCGAGCGGCATTTCCGGTTCCAGCACGACGGCGAACTCGGCCAGATCCTCACGTCGTGCCCAGACCAGCGTCCCTGCTCCCCATTCGCCGGCAATGGCGCGAGCGTGTGCAAAAGCGTCGCCGGTCTCGCGCATCATGACGAGGCTGTAGGGCGGGGGCAGTTCGATGGCGTGGTCCATCACCGAAGCGTGCTGAGACATGATGCCGGTCCATTTCTGATGACGGCGAGCCTAATGTCTTTATAATGCATCCGAAGTGGAGGCGCCACCGCTGTTGGGCGGTGCCGTGATGCGGGGAAATAGAGCATGATCCCAGACAGACCACGCACCGTCTTTGTTTGTTCCTGTGAACGGAGTATGCCGGGCTTCGGCCAGAGTGTCGCCCGTGGATGCGCAAGCGACCAAATCCAATCTGGAAATCAACTCTGCGGCGCCGAACTCGACCGCGTCCGCAACGCATTGAATGGAGGCGGCGACATAACGATAGCCTGCACTCAGCAGGAACCGCTTTTCCGTGAAGTCGCGCAGGATCTTGGCTTTGCGGGCGAACTCGCTTTTGCCAACATCCGCGAGACGGCAGGCTGGTCGGCCCAAGGGGCAACCGCCGGGCCGAAAGCCGCGGCACTCGTGGCGATGGCGGCGGAACCGGTCTCGTCGCCGCCCAGCATTACGCTTGCGAGCAACGGCGTGGTGCTCGTCTATGGCCGGAACGAAGCGGCGATCGAGGCCGGACGGCAGCTTGCCGACGAGATGAATGTCACGGTTCTTTTGACGCGGCCGGACGATGTCACGCCCAACCGCATCTGGGATTTTCCCGTTGTGCAGGGCACGATCCGCAATGCGCGCGGTCATCTCGGCGCGTTTGAACTGACGATCGACGATTTCGCGATGCCATCGCCATCGTCGCGCATGCGTCTGCGTTTTGGCGCGCCGCGCGATGGCGCACTATCGGATGCCGATATAATCCTTGACCTTTCCGGCGGCGCTCCCCTGTTTCCTGCCCACGAATTGCGCGCAGGTTATCTGAGAGCGGATCCAGCCGACCGGGCGGGCCTTGCTGCCGCGATCGCCAAGGCGGCGGGCCTCGTGGGGGAATTCGAAAAGCCTCGCTACATCAATTTCTCCGCCGATCTGTGCGCCCATTCGCGCTCGCGCATCACCGGATGTACGCGCTGCATCAACCTTTGTCCGACGGGTGCGATTGTACCCGCTGGCGACCATGTCGTGATCGACGCGCATGTCTGCGCCGGCTGTGGCAGTTGCGCGGCCGCCTGTCCGACCGGTGCCGCCGCCTATGCTTTCCCAGATGCGGCGGCCCTGCTTCGGCGGCTGCGCACGCTCCTGCTCACCTATCAAAGGGTAGGTGGCAGCGATCCGATCGTGCTGTTTCACGATGAAGATCATGGAGAGCCGCTTATCGATGCGCTGGCGCGTTTCGGGCAGGGACTGCCCGCGAATGTGCTGCCGGTCGGTGTGAACGAGATAACGCAGCTGGGGGTTGAGACGTGGACTGCACCGGCCGCCTGGGGAGCGGTGGCGATCAGGGCCCTTTCTTCGGCGAGGGGGAAACATGACCTGACCGGCCTGGCCAGAAACGTCACCATCGCCAATCTTCTTGGGCAATCGCTGGGTTATGGAGCCGATCTCTGCGGCGTGATCGAAGCGGACGACCCCGATGATCTGCAAACGGTTCTCGGGCGGATGGTGCCGCAAGCGGATGCGCGAACGCCGGTGACATTCCTGCCGGTCGGAGACAAGCGCAGCTTGCTGAAAAGCTCGGTGATCGGCTTGTACGAGGCCGCTCCGACACCGGTAGAGCGCACGGCCCTGCCAGCGGCCGCGCCATTTGGCGGGCTCGACGTCAATGTCGATGCCTGTACGCTGTGCCTGTCATGCGTATCGGCCTGTCCGACGGGCGCGCTCTCCGACAGTGAAGAGCGGCCAGCCCTGTATTTTGCCGAGAGCGCCTGCGTGCAGTGCGGGCTCTGCGCCGCGACTTGTCCGGAAAAGGCAATCGCGCTGGTACCGCAACTGGATTTTCAGGCCTGGAATGCGCCGCGCCGGGTGATCAAACAGGAAGAGCCGTTCCACTGCATTCGATGCGACACGCCATTCGGAACAAAAAGTACCGTCGAACGCATCGTTGCCAAGCTGGAGGGCAAGCACTGGATGTTTTCCGGCGAGAATGCCCGACGGCTCGATGTCGTGCGGATGTGCGACAACTGTCGTGTCGAATCCGTCATAAATGAAGGATTCGATCCTTACGAAGCGTCCGGCCGTCCCGTTCCACGGACGACGGAGGATTACTTGCGGGAGCGCGACGCATCGACAGACAAGTCGGTTTAGTTCAGTCGCGGCGGGTCTCGGACTGCAAAAAGCGGATCAGCGCTGCACGATCCTCGGGATCGTTGATCGTCTGGTTCGGCATCTTGGTCCCTGGCGTATATATGCTTGGCCCCAGTTCAAAGAGCTTCGACACCGTTTCCGGCGTCCAGACGATATCCATTCGCCGGAAAGCGGGGGAGTAGGGATAGTCGGCAAGCGCCGCGATCTTACGGCCGAAGATGCCGTGCAGCGTCGGACCGGCGCGATTGCCGTCCTCCGGGCCGAGCGTATGGCAGGCGATGCAGGCACGGAAGATTTCGGCGTCCGGATTGCCGGCATATTCGCTCATGAGATCGGCCTGGATCGCGGCTGAGGTTCCAAGCCGCCTGCCGGTTTCGACATCCCATTCGCTTATGATGGTGTCCGCACCGCCGGTCAACAGCGTCCGCTCACCGCGTGCAAAGGCAAGGGCCCACACCGTCGCAACGCCGGCACCGCCGAGGGTGTTGACCGGCTTCAGGGTGCGGGAGTCGAGCAACACGATGCCCTCCCTTATGGCCGAGGCGGCGATGTATCTCTTATCATCCGTAGCCGCTAGCGCGATCAGGGGACCGGTGGACACCCTGACCTCGGCCACAATCGCGCCCCTTCGGTCGATCTGGCGCAATGTCCCGTCTGCGCCTGCTGCAAGCAGGCGGTCGCCCGGCACCGTCACGAGGGCGTTGAGCGGCCCCGGCATGGATTTCCGCATCGGCGCAGCGTCATGTCCCGGCGGCCATAGTATGATGGCTGCGTCGTAGCCCGCACTTGCAAGTGTTCCGTCGGACAGGAAGGTGACCGCGTTAACATTGCCATGGTGGCCTTTCAGGATGCGCGACGGAGCGCCGGAAAGCGGCCACAGACGCACGCTCGCATCCCAGGAGGCGGAAGCGAGCGTAGAGCCGTCGGGCGCGACTGCCAGTGCGACAACCGGTCCGTCATGGCCATGCAACACGGATACCGGCGTGCTGCGTCCGGCCTCCCAGATTGCGATACGGCCGTCGGCCCCGGCGGTGGCGTAACGCCCCTGCGGCAGAGCGGCGACGGCATCGACCTGGCTTTCGTGAAACAGCAGCACCTGCTGCGCCTCGCCCGTTTCAAGCGACCAGATAATCGCCTTGGCGTCGAAACTGCCGGTGATCGCTGTCTGTCCGTCAGGGGCTATGGCGATTGAACGCACCGGGCCTCCATGGCCGCGCAGTTCTGCCCCATGCGCGGTCGCGCCGAAGAGGAAGGAAGCAGCTGCCGCCAGGCAGCGTATCGCGAGCATTGCCTTCATTGCGCCTCGAATGGATTCATGCTTGATTGGCAATGGTCTCCGTTTCAGGAACGGAAAGTGCCGGATCGACCTTACTGTTCAATCTGTTCGAGGCAATCATATGGTCACGAATATGGAAACCGACCCCTTCAATGTCTCCATGCGCAAGTTCCTCAAGCAGGTCGGGGTGACCTCGCAACAGGCGATAGAGAAGGCAGTGGAGCAAAAAGGTCTGAAAGGACAAGGGAAGCTGATCGTCAAGGCCGTCATCACGTCGGAGGCCGCCGGCCTTAGTCATGTCGTGGAAGGCGAGATCGATCTGGGATGAGCCAGCAGATGCTGCTTTGACCCATCGACCGAAAGTTGCTCGCTTTTTTGACGGTTCCGATGCTCAATCAAAGTGTTCGAGCATCCTTTGTCCATTCGCAAGAACGCATAAGCGCTCTACCTGAAGAACCGGATCCGCCCGGCGGGGCTTGTATCATACCCGGTAAGCGCGGCGGCGCGTTCGGCAAAAACCTGGTGTGGCAAGAAAGCTAGCAGCGCCTGGAAGGAGGGCTGAAAATAGGTTCGCTGCCGCATGAGCAGGTCGAAATTCTCCCACAGCAGCGGCAGGAATTCCAGGCCAGCGGCGCGAGCGGCGGCGCGTGTGGCAATACCGCAATCCGCCTGGCCGCTCCGCACGGCGGATGCAAGATCGGGACCAGTCAGGCAGGGCGGCTCCAGTCTGTTGAGGTCGCTGTGTTTGGCGCCGATACCTGCCAGCAGCTGAGCAAGCAGCATGTCCGCTCCGGCACCGCGTTGACGAACGGCCATCCTCGCACTACTCGTCAGTACGTCATCGAGACTATTCAGCGACTTGGGATTGCCCGGCTCCAGCAACAGGCCTTGCTCGCGGCGGACGAAGCCGACCAGCACCGCATCGTTAAGCCGTGGCATGGCGGCCACCGCGTCGACATTTGCATCGGCTACGGTGCCATGGAAATGGATCGCAGCCGCCGCGACCTCTCCGCGCAGCAGCCGCGCGACACCGCTTTCAGTGCCTTCCGCCAATGTGGCAAGCCCCGAGCCTGACTGGCGCAGGCTCCATTCCAGCATGTCATCCTGACTCCCCCCGACGATAGGTGGCGGTTCGAGCGATGTCATTCCCGCCGGCTGCACGAGTCCCGAAAGGACCCAGCGGTCGAGTTCGTGCTGTGGGAACAGCCATTTGCCTGCCACCTTGCTGCACGGGATGCACTCCTTCGCAATCAGCTCGTAAAGTTTACGCTCTCCCAAGCGAAGATAGTCAGCAGCCTCGGATGTAGTCAGCAGGATCATCCTGCATTGTATGCATATTTGCGCGTCTGTTCAATAACTTGACATCCAGGGAAAATATGCGGGAAACTGAGGGAAGGGAAGGTGGCTTCATGTCGGAGACACTCACTGCATGGCAGCTTATCGCATCCGGAGATGCGACCCTATTTGCGATCGTCGGCCTTTCGCTGGCCGTCAGCCTGACGGCTGTCGTTGTTGCCGGGATTGTCGGTCTGCCGCTTGGTGCCATTCTCGCGCTGACCCGCTTTCCCGGCCGCGCGGCAATGGTCGTGGTGCTGAACGGTTTCATGGGATTGCCGCCTGTTGTCGTCGGTTTGAGCGTCTATCTGCTGCTATCGCGGTCAGGGCCGCTGGGAGAACTCGGTCTCCTCTTTACCCCGACCGCCATGGTCACCGCACAGGCGCTTCTAGTGCTGCCCATCATTGCCGCGCTGACGCGCCACACGGTCGAGGATCTTTGGCTCGAATATCGCGAGGAGTTGAGCGCCATGGGGGTTGGCTGGGCCAGCAGGGTCGCGACGCTTTTGTGGGACAGCCGCTTCAGCCTCGTCACCGTCTTGCTTGCGGGCTTTGGCAGGGCCGCGGCCGAAGTCGGCACGGTGATGATCGTCGGCGGAAATATCGATGGCTTCACACGGACCATGACCACCACGATCGCTCTGGAAACCTCCAGGGGTAATCTTGCCCTTGCGATCGGGCTCGGCATCATCCTCATTCTCCTCATTTTGCTGGTAAATGCCACTGCCTGGGGCGTGCGGGTATGGGCCGTGGAAAGGGCCGGTTAAGGGATGCGCGCCCCTGCAAGCAATCTTCCCCTTGTCTTCGATGACGTGTCACTGAGCGCCGGTGCGACGACCATCCTCGACCGAATTTGCCTGACGATCGGCCTGGGAGCGCCAACGCTCGTCCTTGGCCCGAACGGGGCGGGCAAGACCTCGCTGTTGCGGCTGTGCATGGGTTTGCTCAACCCGACGCGGGGTGTCGTGAGCTGGGGTGGCCGGATCGGTGGCGGTCCCGAACGCCGAGCGATCCTGTTTCAGAAGCCCGTGATGTTGCGGCGCTCGGTTGCCGCGAATATTGCCTATGGACTTGCCCACGCCGGTTGCCCGCGCGGCCTGCGTGCCCAGCGCACCGAGGAATTGCTCGACAGTGTTGGCCTGAGTGCGCTGGCTTCGAGGCCTGCGCGCCGCTTGTCGGGCGGTGAACAGCAAAGACTTGCGCTTGCGCGTGCTCTGGCGCGCCAGCCGGAAATTCTCCTGCTCGATGAACCGACCGCAAGCCTTGATCCGGCGGCAACGCGCTTCGTGGAGGAAATCATCCTTGCGACGGCCCATTCGGGCACCAAGATCATCATGGCTTCACACGATCTGGGCCAGGTGCGCAGACTTGCCGGAGATGTCGTGTTTCTGGTTCATGGCCGTCTCTTCGAACATGCCGATGCCAGTGATTTCTTCGATCGTCCAGCCACGCCGCAGGCTGCAGCCTTTATACGCGGCGATCTCGTCCTTTGATCAACAGAACGGAGATTGAAAATGCTGACCCGCCGATTGTTCTGTGTGGGAATGCTTCTGATCCTGGCCGGCGTGACGCCGGCCCTAGCCCAGTCGATCGTCGTCGCATCGACGACCTCTACCCAGGACTCGGGCCTGTTCGATTATATTCTTCCGCTGTTCGAGAAAGAGACTGGCATCGATGTGAAGGTCGTAGCGCAGGGCACCGGCCAGGCACTCGACACCGGACGCCGTGGCGATGCCGACGTGGTCTTCGTTCACGCCAAGGCACAGGAAGAGAAGTTCATTCAGGAGGGCTTCGGAGTGAAGCGTTCCGACGTGATGTACAATGATTTTGTGTTAATTGGCCCAAAAAGTGATCCCGCCGGCGTCAGTGGAATGACGGATATCGCGGCCGCCCTCGTTTCGATCAAAGCAAAGGAAGCGCCGTTTGTCTCACGCGGTGACCGGTCGGGCACCCATTCTACGGAACTCACGTTGTGGAAGGAAGCTGGCGTCGATATCGAGGCTGCAAAGGGCCCGTGGTACAAGGATATCGGACAGGGCATGGGAGCCGCGCTCAACACGGCATCTGCCATGAATGCCTACGTTCTTTCCGATCGCGGCACCTGGCTGTCGTTCAGGAACCGCGGTGATCTTGCTATTTCCGTCGAGGGCGACAAGCGGCTGTTCAACCAGTATGGCGTCATGCTGGTGAACCCGGAAAAACACCCCGATGTCAAGGCGGAGCTGGGTCAGATATTCATCGACTGGTTGATTGGGCCTGAGGGCCAGACGGCGATCGGTGAGTACGAGATCGATGGCCAGCAACTCTTCTTCCCGAATGCGAGCGGGCAGCGCATCTGAGTGTTGTTGCCAAGACGCCCGCATCTGTCCCATTATCGGGACATGATGACAATGCATCAACCGACGGGCGCGCTGATCAGCCTGGAAGCGGCGCTTGCGACGCTTCTCAGTGGTGTGGTGCCTGTCCCGCCCCGCTCGGAGCCGCTTGACCGGGCGCTTGGTCGTGTCGCCGCGGCCATGCCGGCTTCCTTGCCGGCACTCCCGTTGCGAGACATTTCCACGATCGATGGGTGGGCGTGTCGTTCACTCGATCTCGTGGGAGCGTCCCCCTACTCACCTCTGGCGCTTTCGACGCCACCGGTCCCGGTGGAAGTGGGTGATGTCATGCCGACTGGATCGGACTGTGTGCTGCAAGCCGATCTGATCGATTGCAGCAGCCCGATCGCTTTTGCCGTCGGCGAGGCTGCTCCCGGTCAGGGCGTGCGCCGGGTGGGGGAGGACATGACCGCACATCGCCCCCCGGTTCTTGAAGGCGGGATAATCGGCGCCGCGGACCTGCTGATCGCTCGCAAAGCAGGGCTGAGCCAGATTCCCGTGCGCAGCCCGCGCATACGTGTAATCGATGTCGCTTCCGTGAATCATGAGACGTTCTCGACGCGCCTCGTTGCCGAATGTGTGATGACCTCGAATGGGACGATCGCCGCGATAGAGACCGCGAACCGTGATGCAGCTTCGATCGCAGCCGCTCTTGCCGGGGAGGCTTGTGATTTGCTTCTCCTGATCGGAGGCACTGGTGCGGGCCGACTTGACGCGACTGCCGAGGCCTTGACGCTATCCGGCGCGTCGATTGCTCATGGTATCGCCGTGCGGCCTGGCGATACCACGGCGATCGGGCGGCTTGGCAGCACGCCGCTGGTCGCTTTGGCCGGGGCGCCTGACCATGTCTTTGCCGGCTTTCTTGCGTTCGTCCAGCCTGTCCTGGACCGCTTATCAGGCCGCTCTAAGCGGATCGGTACGACCTTGCCGCTCTCGCGAAAGATCGCGTCAATGGTCGGGTTCAGTGAGATCGTGCTGCTCGGCAGAGAGCAGGCCACTTGGACGCCGCTTGCCGTTGGCAATTTTTCACTGGAGGCCATGCGCCTTGCCGATGCCTGGCTGGCAGTGCCGGGTGACAGCGAGGGATATGACGTCGGCACGCCCGTCACAGCCATGCCTCTTCGCAATTCGAACTGAGCAGCCACCATGGTGAAAAATCCTTCTTCAATCCCGCGAAACACCGACCAGAAGCAATTTCTGACGATATTGTCACGTGAGGAGGCCCTGGCGCGTTTCGAAGCAGCGCTGTTTCCCTGGCCGGTACCGACCGAAACATTGAGGTTAGCCGAGGCGCTCGGGCTGGCTCTTGCCGAAGACGTCGTGGCGCAGGTCGACGTTCCACCCTTCGACCGTTCCAATGTCGACGGGTTTGCGGTGCGAGCAGCAGATCTGGTTGCCGCCTCTGACCTACAGCCTGTTCGATTGACGCTGAACATGGAGACGATTGCCTGCGGCAGCCTCCCGCAACTCGCGGTATTGCCCGGGACCGCCACAGCCATCGCCACGGGTGGCCCTCTGCCGCGCGGTGCGGACGCGATCGTCATGGTGGAATATACTCAGCCAGCAGAAGGTGCGGCCATAGAAGTGTGGCGTGCTGTCTCGCCGGGGCAGTTCGTCTCCAGCGCCGGCTCGGACATGGCGCGAGGAGAAGTCGTGTTGCGGGCTGGGTCGGTGATCGGTGCGCGTGAGATCGGGATACTCGCAGCCTGCGGAACCGCGCAGGTAACGGTGGCACGCAAACTGCGCGTTGCAGTTCTGTCCACCGGTGATGAGCTCGTGCAACCGGGCGAACCGCTGCAGCCGGCCGGCATTTATGACGCCAATGGGCCGATCGTAAGTGCGGCGGTCACCGAAAACGGGGGCGAGGCCTATTTTTTGGGTGCGTTTCCAGACGACGAAGCCAGGCTCGAGACCGCGATGCGCGAGGCGCTCGCCTCCCATGACGTCCTGATTCTGTCCGGAGGCACTTCCAAGGGCGCGGGAGATGTCAGCTACCGTATTATCGGCCGTCTCGGACAACCGGGCATCATCGCTCACGGTGTTGCGCTCAAGCCCGGAAAGCCGCTCTGTCTGGCGGTATGTGACGGCAAGCCGGTTATCATCTTGCCAGGGTTCCCGACCTCGGCCATGTTCACCTTCCACGATATGGTGGTGCCCATCCTGCGGCGCATGGCGGGGCTGCCGCCGCGCGTCGATGCGCAAACGAGTGCGCAGCTTCCGTTCCGTGTTCCGTCCGAACTGGGGCGCACCGAGTTTGTCATGGTCTCGCTGGTGCAAGGGCGGGATGGACTGATGGCCTATGCGACCGGCAAGGGCTCGGGAGCGATTACCGCCTTCGCCCAGGCCGACGGTTTTATTCGCATTGACGCCTTCGCCGACCATCTGCCAGCGGGCGCACAAGTGCCGGTGACGCTGTTCACGCCGCAGGTCAAGGTGCCCGACCTCGTTGTGATCGGCAGTCACTGCACGGGCCTTGATCTCGTCGTGGGCAAAATCGCGCGCCAAGGGATTTCGGTGCGATCGTTGGCCGTCGGAAGCCTGGGCGGTCTTGCCGCCGCCAAACGCTGTGAGTGCGACCTTGCACCGATCCATCTTTTCGATCCTCAGACACAGGTCTACAACACGCCGTTCCTGGGCGAGGGTATGGAGCTTGTGCCGGGCTGGCGGCGCATACAAGGCATCGTGTTTCGCCGCGGCGACGCGCGCTTCGAAGATCATACTGCGCCGGAGGCGGTGGAAGCGGCTCTGGCTGATCCCGAATGCATGATGGTCAATCGAAACCAGGGTGCCGGTACGCGCATTCTGATCGACCAATTGCTCGGCCAGAAGCGCCCTGATGGCTACTGGAACCAGCCTCGTTCACACAATGCAGTCGCCGCCGCTGTCGTACAGAAACGCGCCGATTGGGGCGTCACGATCGGGCCGGTCGCGTGCGCGGCTGGCCTGGGATTCATACCGCTGACGCAAGAGCACTTTGATTTCGCGCTGGTTGCGGACCGGAAGGAGAGGGTGGCAGTTCAGGCATTCCTTGCCGCCTTGCTGTCGCCTGACATGCAGGACGCGCTGGAGCGGGCGGGATTCAGTCGAGCTTGCTAAAGGACCAGTCGCCATCGGCTGCCGGGTCTCCTCGTCGACGACAAAGATGTCCGCCTTCGTATCGTCCACCTGAACGACCTGCAAAGGCCGGGAGGCGGCAAACACCCCAGGAACGGGGCCTGTGTCTGCTTCACGATCTCGGTTTCGCCGCGTTGTTCCTTGCCCTGCCTACCGCCTTTCGTTAGGCGACGCTTCTTCGAAGCTGCCATCTTGAGATGGGGCCGCTGTGCAGCGCTTAGGAAGCAATGGGGCCCCCCGCGCCCTGCCCGCGCCATCTTATTGCCTTCGAGAATCGCAGGGCGCGGAGACCACACAAAAAGAATGAAGAAGTCCAACATACCCATCGAACAGCTTACGCGCCTTCGCTGGATACGCGGACTGGCGCGGCTGATGGATACGGCGCTCGGAATTCCCGGTACACGCATGTCGCTCGGGGCAGACTCGGTCCTTGGCCTGATCCCCGGTGTTGGCGATTTTGCGGCCGCCGCCGTCAGTCTCATCATCGTCAACGAGGCTCGGCGTCTCGGCGTGCCGAACGACAAGCTCGCCAAGATGCTGGTCAATGTTGGTTTTGACACGCTTGCGGGAAGTGTGCCGGTGCTTGGCGATGTCTTCGACGTCTATTTCAAATCCAATCGCCGCAATCTTCAGCTTGTTCTGGATCACTTCGGCCTCGACCATGCCGACATCGACCGGTAACGGCGATCAGCTGCGATCGCCAAGCGTGTCGATCGGCGACCTCCTGATTCTCACATTAAGTAGGTTTCCTCAATTTGTGTGGTTCGCTCGCCGTTAGACATGCTGCCGCTATAGGCGGTTATGCGAACGAAAATGAGATGGTCGCCCGGCCCAGGCATCGAAGTTGAGCGCGGGCGTTGTTTGGGCCAATCCTTCAAAATTCGCCTCAAGGCCGGAGGAGGTCCTGCCGATGTCTGTCATCGACCCTTCGAGGCGCGGAACATGTCGAGAATATCATACACTTCCCGACCGACTGCGGCGGGAACGACTTTTGCTTCCACCGACGGATTGAGCGTCGCATAAAGGTATTCATAACCGCGCTCGACGATCTCACGCGCGCTCCGATGGACGGCCTCTAGCTGAGTTCTCCAGCATCGTTGTTGCCGTCGAATGCGCTGTTGCCCTGCAGCGGGGATTGGCCTCGCAGTTCCGCCGTGTCAGCTTCGAACCGGATTGAAGTCTTTGGCGGGGTAATCAGCGTCCAACTTTTACCCCCTCAGATTTCATCTGACCATCCGGCTCTGGATCTACAAAGTAGCGAGTGGCGGTTGAAGAATGCCGCGATACGATCGTTGCTGAAGTCCAGGACATATCCGCCGTACATTCCGAAGGTTTTGTCGCCCGACGCAAATGTCGGTAGTCGCTAATTCCGCCATCGATTTGCTCGCAAAATTTCTTTTCCTAGCGAATTTCGCGTAACACCGGACCGGTATGCAATCACGGAAACGGAAATCCTGTGATTTTCGTTTTGAGCTATAATGTTAGCAGCCCGTTTCTCGGCAATGTACATTGCCGCGAGACGGGTCGACGCGACATTGCTTTAAAGAATGCTGACGTTCTTGCCGGTCTTGCGGTCTTGTCGCACCTCGTAGCTGGCCTTTTGGCCATCCTGAAGGGCACCGCCGAGATGTGAACGAATACATCTGCGCCGCCATTGTCAGGGGTAATGAAGCCAAAGCCTTTGTCTTGGGCGAAGAATTTTACAACGCCAGTTGCCATCTTTATCCTCGTTGGTGCTGAGCGTCCTCAATGCAATACCGGTCAATGCCTGTACGGCAAGGATCTCCATGGCGAACAAATCCTTCGGTTCGGGCGACTTTGCGCTAAGTATTTGTTCAGCATCTCAATCAGCTACCAAAATGACCAGCCGACAGTTCGGATCCCTTCAAGACCTACTGGATCATCTTCTGAGATGGTGGTGCTGTGGATTCCCGTATGACCAGCGAATAATCGACCTCGTAGTGATTGGGCACCCGGTAGCCTTCGAGGCGTGCCAGGATGTACTCCCCTGCGCCTTTCCAGGTCAGGTCCGTCGGTACATGCAGCGTCGTCAAGGCGGGACGCAGATGGCGGCTCCATTCGAGATCGTCGAAGCCGACGACGGACAGGTCGGTCGGAACGCTCAGCCCGCGCCGTTCGGCTTCCAGCATGACGCCATAGGCCAGCACGTCGTTGCCGCAGGCAATGGCCGTCGGCACATCCTGGCCGGTCAGGATCTGACGCGCCGCCTCGCGTGCATCGTCGAGCGTATAGCGGACTTCCACATGCCATTCTGCCGGAAGGTCGAGGCCGTTTTCAGCAAGTGCCCGCTTGAAGCCGCGGATACGGGCGCTTGCGCGGTCGTTGTTGCGCTGAAGCGCGCTGACGACGCCGATGCGGCGGTGGCCGATCTCGATCAGATGCATCATGGCGCGATGCGCTGCCGCCTCGTTATCAACGCCAATGCTCGCATGGGGCTGCGTCGGATTGTAGATGCCGACATTGATGAAAGGGATGTCCCGCGCCGCAAGCAGGTCGCGCAGCGCCTGGTGGTGGCAGTCGCCACGAAGGATGAGCCCATCGACGCCGCGGCCAATGAGGTTGCGGGCCTGTTCCAGCTCGACATCGATGTCGTAGCCGTTGGTCGACAGGATCAGCATGTAGCCGCGCGAGGACAGGTACTTCTGCAACGACTCGATCCCCCGCGCGAACATCGCATTGTCGATCGTCGGGATGATCGCGCCGATGGTGCGCGTCCGGTTGCTGGACAGGGCTCTCGCCATGCCATGCGGTACGTAGCCCGTCTGCTCGATCACGGCCTGGATGCGGGTTCGCGTCTCTTCGCTGACGCTTTGCGGATTGTTGAGCGCACGGGAAACGGTCGCCGTCGAAAAGCCCGACAGCCTGGCGACTGTCCGAATGCCGGTCTTTTCCAGTTTTTCGTTCATGACGCGCTCTCAATGTAACGTTACATAAGCTTTTTTGACGCTTGAAGTCTCCAAGTCAAACGAAATAATCGCTGCAACGCAGCAGAGAGCCGCCTTTTCCGACGGTTGACAGCGCTGTAGCGATTATTCTATGTAACCGGTTACATTGGGTTGGCGCTCGGGAGGAGCGTTGAAGATGCCGCCATCTCGGTGGCTACAAGTGGAGGAAAAAATGCCAAGACTTCTATCCGTCCGCACGGCTGCGATATCGGTTCTGCTTTCCGGCGTGGCCACGTCCGCCTTCGCTTTCGACTGGAAAGCGCATGAGGGTGAAACGGTCTCGTTCCTGTCCAACAACAATCCCTGGTCCCAGGCGGTGTTGTCCTACAAGGATGAGTTCACCGAATTGACCGGCATAACGCTCAAGGTGGACACCTATCAGGAACAGCAGATGCGCCAGCGACTGATGACGGTCCTGAACTCGGCCAGCGACGAGGTGGATGTCTTCATGACGCTCGCCTCCCGCGAGGGACAGCAGTTTGCCGCCGCCGGATGGTATGCGGACCTTTCCGACTATGCAAAGAGCGCCGTTGCGCCGGAATACGATTTCGCCGGCATCAGCCCGGCACTTGTGAAGGCCGCGACCTTCGGCGGCAAGCTCACCAGCGTGCCGCTCAACCTCGAAGGGCCGCTTCTCTACTATCGCACCGATATCTTCGAAAAGTGCGGCATCGCCAAGCCTGCGTCGCTGGATGATGTGCGCGCGGCGGCCGAGAAGGTGAAGGCCTGCGAGAGTGGCGTGACGCCCTTCGCCTCGCGCGGCCTGAAGCCGGCGATCGCCTATACGTTCAGCAACGTCCTGCACAATGTCGGTGGCACCTACATCGTTGATGGAAAATCCGCTCTCTGCTCGCCGGAAGGCAAGAAGGCGATCTCCTTCTATGGTGACCTGATGCGCGAATACGGCCCACCCGGTGCGGCCAACTACAGCTTCTACCAGATTTCCGCGCTTTACCGCAGCGGCCGGGCGGCGATGGCCTTTGAATCCTCCAACGAGTTGCGCACGATCATGGAAGGCGGCGAGCGCCTTGCGGACACCGACGTCATTCCGCTGCCTGCCGGCGAAGCGGGCACGGTCCCGACGGCGATCGGCTGGGGGCTGGCAATCTCCAATCACAGCGCGAAGAAAGATGCGGCTTGGTACTTCGTGCAATGGGCCTCAAGCCCGGAAATCCAGAAGCGCCTGGCGCTTCAGGGCGTTGCCGCGCCCCGCCCGTCCGTCGCGTCGGACGCCGAATACAAGGCTTGGATCGCCGAAGCTCCGGTCCGGGCAAGCTGGCAGGCGGCGCTCAATGTGCTTGCCTCCGAGGGATCCTCGGAAGTCGGCTATCCTATTGTCGCCAACCCGGAATCGCGCGACTACATCGGTCAAGCGGTCCAGGACGTACTTCTGGGGCAGAAGCCCGTCGAAGAGGCCTGCGCCGCGGCAGATGCCGCTCTCGACGGGCTGATTGCCCGCAAGTGACACATTCGGGCTCCGTGCGAGCGCAGCCCGGACCATTCCTTCCGAACATTTGAGATACCGGCTCATGACACATGGTTCGACCAACAGTCAGGGAAGGCAGCTGGCTGCACTTTCCGCGCCAGCGGTCATTTTCACCGTCGCGATGATCGCCTTCCCGGTTGTCTATACGGTGTGGCTCGGCTTTCACTCGTTCTCGGCAACGGGGGAGGGATCGTTTTCAGGGCTTGCCAACTATTCGAAATTGGTGGCTGACGGCGAGTTCTGGAACGGCCTCTACGTGACCTTCGCGCTCTACATTCTGTCGATGGTGCTGCAACTCGTCGCCGGCATCTACCTGGCGATGTTGCTGTTCCATTCCAAGCGCCTGTCCGGCCTGCTGCGTTCGCTGCTGATCTCGCCCTTCATGATGCCGCCGGTCGTCGCTGGCATGATGTGGCTCGTCATTCTGGATCCGTCGCTGGGTGCCGCCAACTACATCCTCGAGTCCGTCGGTTTGCCGCCGTCCGAATGGCTGGCCTCGCCGGTCTGGGTCATCCCGACGATCGCGCTGATCGACACGTGGCAGTGGGCGCCCTATGTTGCGCTGATCGTGCTGGGCGGTCTTCAGTCGCTGCCGCCGAGCGTCTACGAGGCGGCGCAGATCGACGGCGCCTCTTCCTTCCGGATCTTCCGCCGCATCACCCTGCCGCTTCTCCTGCCGACGATCGTGACGGCTGCCGTGCTGCGCAGCGTCGACCTGCTGCGCTTCTTCGACATCATCTACATCACCACGCAGGGCGGTCCGGGCAATGCCTCCAACACGCTCAACATCTACGGCTTCCGCGTCGGTTTCGAGTTCTTCAACATCGGCTATTCCAGCGCCCTGATGATCACGCTGTCGGTCATCGTGCTAGGCGCGGTTCTCATGTTGAACCGCCTGCGCAACGCCGTGGCCTGGTAAGGAGACGACGATGAACGATCTTCCCCACTCCGATCGCTGGCTCCACTGGCTGAATACGGTTCAATTGACCATCGCCGGCATCATGATCCTTGCTCCGACGGTCTGGATGGTTCTGTCATCCTTCAAGCCCTCCTTCGAAGTGACCGCCTATCCGCCGACCCTCTTCTTCCAGCCGACGTTCGAGAACTATGTGACGCTTTGGCAGACGACGCCCTTCCTCTCCTATGCAGTCAACAGCTTCGTGGTGACGATCGGCTCGACGCTGCTCGGCCTTCTCTTCGGCATTCCCGCAGCCTTCGCGGTCTCCTGGTCGCGGGTGACCTGGCCGGCGATCCTGACGCTCGCGGCACGCATGGCGCCGGGAACGCTCTTCCTGCTGCCCTGGTACATCATGTTCCGCGAGGTCGGTCTGATCGGGTCCTATACAGCGCTCATTCTCAGCCATGCGGTCATCACCATGCCGATCGTCATCTGGGTGCTGCTGCCCTTCTTCGACAACGTTCCGCGCAGCGTCTTCGAGGCGGCGCAGATGGACGGCTGCTCGGTGACGCGCATCCTCTTTCGCATCGCCATGCCGCTGGTCGGCTCCGGCATCGCCGTCGCCTCGATCCTCGCCTTCGTCTTTTCGTGGAACTTCTTCCTCTTCGCACTGATCCTGTCGGACAGCGATACGAAAACGCTGATCGCTGCCGCCTTCAATTTCGTCGGCGAAGGCTCCACCCAATGGGGGTCGCTGATGGCGGCCGCCACGCTCATCGCGCTGCCGCCCCTCGGCCTCGCCATTCTCGTCCAACGCTGGCTCGTCGCGGGGCTCACCCTCGGCGCCGTCAAGGGATGACCAAGATGACTGATAGATTGAATTCCCGCATGCGCGCTTCCGTCTTTCACGGCGACCGCAGGATCACCATCGAGACGCAGGACATGCCGCCGGTCGGCGAGGGCGAGGTGCTCGTCCGGGTGCTAAGGACCGCGCTTTGCGGCTCTGATTTCAAGCTCTGGCACAAGGGAGCCGAGTTCACCGCCGGTCATGAGATTTTCGGTGTCGTCGAGCAGCCCGGCCATCCCCGCCATGGCCAACGCTGCGCCATCTACATCCCCGTCCACTGCGGCGACTGCGATGCCTGCCGCGCCGGCGACACCCAGATGTGTCTGCAAGTGTCGAGCCTGATTGGCTGGAACCGGCCCGGCGGCTATGCCGAATATGTGCCGGTTCCCGAAAACTGCCTGCTGCCGGTCCCCGACGATATCGAGGACGACCTCGCGCCGTTGCTGCTCGACACGATCGGCACCTCGGCGCATGCCGTGCGCTTCGCCATGCCACTGGTTCCTCCCGACGGGAAGGCGCCGGTCCTCGTGACCGGTGCCGGCCCGGTGGGGCTCGGTGTCGTGCTGGCACTGTCGAGCCTCGGCTACAGCGACATCCACATCAGCGACCCGAACGAAGACCGCCTGGCAATTGCCGTCTCGTTCGGCGCGAAGGCGCATCCTGTCGGCGCGCGCGAAAAACGCTTCAAGCTGATCTTCGAGTGCTCGGGCGCCCATGCAGCGCGCAATCTCGGCATCGAACTGGTGCTGCCGCGCGGCGCCTTGATGCTTGTCGGCGAAAACGCCGCGCCCTGGACCATCGAAGAAGGCAAGATCTTCCGCAGAAAGGACTTCTACATGATCCGGACCTTCTACTTTCCGGTCGGCGACTTCGAGCCGAATGTCGAATTGCTGCGGGCCAACAAGGACCGCTACCGCCGGCTCGTCGATGCCGCCTTCGGCCTCGATGCACTGCCGGAGAATTTCGCCCGCTTCGCCGAAGGCAAGCTCATCAAGCCCGTCCTGTCGTTTGGGTGACATCATGGCATCGATAACCATCAAGAACATCGTCAAGAAGTTCGGCGAACTGACCATCATCCCCGGCCTCGACCTGGAGATCGCTGACGAGGAATTCGTCGTCTTCGTCGGACCGTCCGGCTGTGGCAAGTCGACTCTCTTGCGCATCATCGCCGGTCTTGAGCCCTCCACGTCGGGCGAGCTCTTCATCGGCGACACGAAGGTCAACAGCGTGCCGGCGTCGAAGCGCGATATCGCCATGGTCTTCCAGGATTATGCGCTCTACCCGCATATGACGGTCTACGACAACATGGCTTTTGCGCTGGAACTGCGCGGCATGACGAAGGCCGAGATCGACCAGAAGGTGCTCCGCGCTGCAAGCCTCCTGCACATCGAGCCCTTCCTGGCGCGCAAGCCGAAGGCGCTCTCGGGCGGGCAGCGGCAACGCGTTGCCATGGGCCGCGCGATCGTGCGCGATCCCAAGGTCTTTCTGTTCGACGAGCCTCTGTCGAACCTCGACGCCAAGCTGCGCGGCCAGGTGCGCGCCGAAATCAAGGCACTGTCGCAGGAACTGAAGACCACGATGATCTTCGTCACGCACGACCAGATCGAGGCGATGACCATGGCCGATCGCATCGTGGTTTTGAAGGGTGGCGAGATCCAGCAGTATGGCCGTCCGGAAGAAGTCTATGAGACGCCGGCAAACCAGTTCGTTGCAGGCTTCATCGGCTCGCCGGCCATGAACTTCTTCGATATCAGGCGTGCGGGCGCGGGCTTCTGTTTTGCCGACGCGCCGGATGTGGCGGCGCCGGCGCCTGGTACGCCGGCCAATACCAGCGAAGCCGTTCTCGGCATCCGGCCTGAACATTTCGTTCATGCACCGGGGCAGCCGGGTGCCTTGCCGGTGACGATCCATCTGGTTGAGCCGCTCGGATCCGATACGCTGGTGCATTTCGATCTCGCCGGTGTGCGCAGCGTGGCGCGGGTCAATCCGGAGCTGCGGCCGAAGGCAGGCCAGGTGCTCGAACTCTCCGTGCTGCCGGGCAAGGCCCATCTATTCGACAAGGTGAGCGGAGACGCAATCCGATGATGGGGGCCGTTGCCATTCCCGATGAAGCGCATCCCGAGGTCATTTGCCTGGGGCTTTCGGCGCTTGACCGGATCTGGCGTGTCGAAAGACTCTTCGCTTCGGGAAGCGAGAAGATCCGGGCAGGTGAGCACCTGACCGAGCCCGGCGGCATGGCTGCCAATGCTGCCGTCGCCGTTGCACGGCTCGGGGGCATCGTCTCCTTCTGGGGTCGCGCGGGTGACGACGACGCCGGACGCATTCTGGCCGATGGCTTTGCGGCCGAGGGCGTCGACATAGAGAACTTCCGCCTCTTCGAAGGCGGCGCCTCGTCGGTATCGGGCGTCATCGTCGATACGGCCGGCGAGCGACAGATCGTCAACTTTCGCGGCCGCTATCCTGCGGACCCTTCGTGGCTTCCACTGGCAGACCTTGCCGCGGATTGCGTTCTTGCCGATCCACGCTGGCCCGAAGGCGCGGAGGCGCTGTTTCGCGCCGCGCGGAGCCGGGGCATCCCGACCGTCCTGGATGGAGACGTGGCGGATGTGGAGGTGTTCGAACGCCTGCTGCCGCTGACTGATCACGCGATTTTTTCGGAGCCGGGCTTGCGTGGATTTGCCGGTGACGAGATCGAGCCGGCGCTCGCTCATGCTGCAACGTTCGGCTGCCGGATGGTAGCGGTCACGCGGGGCGGCGACGGGGTGACCTGGCGCGAGGGCTCCGATCTCGTTCATCTGCCTGCGCCGAAAGTGCCGGTCGTGGATACGACGGCAGCCGGCGATGTCTTTCACGGCGCCTACGCCTTCGCCACCGGCGCGGGCTTCGGCATCTCCGATGCGCTTTGCTTCGCGGGTGCCGTCGCCGCTTTCAAATGCACACGATCGGGCGGCCGTGCCGCGATCCCCTTCGTCGACGAATTGAAGTCATCTTGAAAAGGAAACGTCATGCTTACACTCGGTAAAACCCGTGGCCTCGCCCGTCTCGCCAATCGCGAGGGCCATTTCTGCATGGTGGCGCTCGATCAGCGCCCGCCGCTTTTCGAAGCGATCGCCGCCGCCCGCGGCATCGACAAGTCGGCGGTGCCCTTTTCCGACATGATCACCGCCAAGCGCCTGCTGGTCGAAAACCTTGCCCCGCATTGCAGCTCGATGCTTTTCGATCCGAACTATGCCATCCCGGCTGCGATTGACGTGCTACCGCCGTATTGCGGGCTGATCGTGACGCTGGAGGATCACCGCACCGAGGAGACCGAGGGCGGCCGGAAATCCAAGGTCATTGCCGATTGGAGCGTGGAGAAGATCCGCCGTCTTGGTGGCGATGCGGTCAAGGTTCTCGCCTGGTACCGGCCGGACGCATCCGCCGATGTGCTTGAGCACCAGAAGGACTTCGTCCGCAAGATCGGCGAGGATTGCCGCCGGCACGACATCGCCTACGTCCTCGAACTGCTCGTCTTCCCATTCCTCGGCTCCGCCGGGCACACGGCCGACTATGTCGAATCGCCGACCAAGCTGCCCGAACTCGTCATCGAGAGCGTGCGTGAATTCGCAAAGCCCGAATATGGTGTCGACCTGCTGAAGCTAGAAAGCCCGCTTGCGGCCAACAGCCTGCCCGCACGCAATGGCAGCGCGGCAGCACTGGACGCCCAGCGCGAATTCGATGCCGTCGGCAAGATCTGCGCCGATGCGGGCATCCCTTGGGTTCTGCTGTCGGGCGGTGCCGCTCCGGAAAAGTTCGAGCGCGTGCTGGATTATGCCTACGCGGCGGGCGCCGGCGGCTTCCTGGCCGGCCGCACGATCTGGCTCAACGCCATCCGCTCACATTTCCCGGACACGGCAGCCGTCAGCCAGGCGCTGTCGGCGGAAGGGCTGGGCGTCCTGAAAAGCCTCAGCATGCTTACGGCTGCCAAGGCGCCGCGCTGGAATGCTCCGGCCCCTGCCTTCCAGACTATTCGCAATGAAGGTGACTTTGCCAGCAGCTATGCCGCCGCCTGAGGCGACCGGAGACGGAAGGAAAGACCATGGACGAACGATCGTTTAATCCGGTTCCGGCTTTGAAGGACAGAAGCCTTCTGACCGACAAGGCCTATTTCGCCGGACGATGGATAAGTGTGGACTGCGGGAAGTCGATCGCCGTCACCGACCCATTCGACGGATCGATCATCGCCGATATTCCCGACCTCGGCGTCGAGGCTGTGCGCGACGCGATCGATGCGGCAGCCATCGCCCAGGTCGACTGGGCGAAACGGTCTGCCAAGGCGCGCTCGGTGGTGCTGAAGCGCTGGTACGATCTGATCATCGAGAATGCCGACGACCTTGCCCAGATCCTGACCGCCGAGCAGGGCAAGCCGCTGGCCGAGGCGAAAGGCGAGATCGTCTCGAATGCCGCCTATCTCGAATGGTTCGCAGAAGAGGCAAAGCGCATCGACGGCGACATCATCCCGGCGCCCAACGCGCATCAGCGGATCATGGTGTTGAAGCAGCCCGTCGGTGTCTGCGCGGCGATTACCCCTTGGAATTTTCCGAACGGGATGATCACCCGCAAGGCCGGTCCGGCGCTTGCGGCTGGTTGCACGATGATCCTGAAGCCTGCGTCCCAGACTCCGCTTTCGGCCTTGGCGCTGGCGGTGCTGGCGGAGCGGGCAGGGGTTCCGGCGGGAGTCTTCTCGGTCGTCACGGGCGAGGCCCGGCCGATCGGCCGCGAGTTCTGTCACAACCCGAAAGTCGCGAAGATCACCTTCACCGGATCGACAGCCGTCGGCCGCTGGCTGATGAAGGAGGCGGCGGACGGCATCAAGCGGCTGTCGCTCGAACTCGGCGGCAATGCACCCTTAATTGTCTTCGATGACGCGGATATCGATGCCGCGGTCGAAGGCGCGATGATCTCGAAATTCCGCAATGCCGGGCAGACCTGCGTCTGCGCCAACCGGATCTATGTGCACGAAACCGTTGCCGCCGAATTTACCGAGAAGCTGCTTGCAAAGGTCTCAGCGATCAAACTCGGCCGCGGCACGGAGGCAGGCATCAGCCAAGGGCCGCTGATCGACGATCGGGCCGTCGCCAAGATGGAGGAGCATGTCGCCGATGCGCTTTCAAAGGGCGGCAAGGTGCTGGTCGGCGGCAAGCGCAGCGCCCTTGGCGGCACGTTCTTCGAGCCGACGGTGATGAGCGGCATCACGCAGGAGATGAAGGTCGCGAAGGAAGAGACCTTTGCGCCGCTTGCGCCCGTCATCACCTTTCGCGACGAGGCGGAGGTCATCGCCATGGCAAATGACAGCGAATTCGGTCTCGCCTCCTATTTCTATGCGCGCGATCTCGGCCGCGTCTGGCGCGTCGCCGAAGCGCTGGAAGCCGGAATGGTCGGCGTCAACACCGGCATGCTCGCCAACGAAATGGCGCCCTTCGGCGGCGTAAAGCAGTCGGGCATGGGTCGGGAAGGATCGAGATACGGCATCGAAGGCTTCCTGGAACTCAAATACGTCGCCATGGCTGGCATCTGAGGTGCCGGAATGACGGATCCATTTTCCTTTCCACCCGGCTTCACCACTGTCATCATCGGCGGGGCGGGCGATATTGGTTCGGCGATCGCCTCGCTCTTTCACGCGCGTGGAGCCCGGGTGATCGCAACGGGCCATGACCAGGCTTGCCTGGACCGCTCGCCGCTTTCGACAAACGCGGATGTGGCGCTGGAAATCCTCGACGTGCGTTCCGACGCGGCGGTCAATGCCTTCGCCGCCCGTTTCGAGCGGGTGGACGCCTTGGTGAACTGCGCCGGCATTCTGGCGCGCGATGAAGAGTTTGAAATCGAGACCTTCCAGCGTGTCCTCGACGTCAACCTGACCGGTACTTTCCGCACGTCGACGGCGTTCCGTCGGCATCTTGCCGCAAGCGGCGGATCGATCATCAATATCGCCTCGATGAACGCTTATTCCGCGCTGCCACGCATTCCCGCCTATTGCGCCAGCAAGGGCGGTGTCGTCATGCTCACCAAGGCGTTGGCGCTTGCTTGGGCAGAGGAGGGCATCCGCGTCAATGCGGTCGCGCCCGGCTATATCGAAACGTCGATCAACGCCGAGGGCCGCAAGGACACGGCCCATCGCGACCGGATTGCCGCCCGCACGGCGCTGAAGCGCTGGGGCACGCCGGACGAGGTCGCGGGCACCGTGGTCTTCCTCGCCATGCCGGCATCGAAATACGCGACCGGTACGGTCTTCGCCGTCGATGGCGGCTTTCTCGCGGGGTGAAGTATGACGGACGTTTCAGTGGAATCTCCGATGACGATCAGAACGGTGGAAGCCTTCGTCTTCCGCGTTCCGCTTGAACGCCCTGTCTCAACGTCTTTTGGAACAATGCGCGACCGTCCGGCAGTTCTGGTCCGGCTTGAAGACGAGGCCGGCACGGTCGGCTGGGGCGAGATCTGGTGCAACTGGCCGGCCTGTGGCGCAGAGCATCGGGCCAGGCTTCTGGTAACCGATATAGCGCCCCGTGTTGTCGGCCGGCCGCTGCCCAGCCCGCCCGGCCTGTGGCGGGAACTTACCGCCGCCACGGATATTCTTGGCCTTCAGACGGGCGAGGCAGGGCCGTTTGCGCAGGTGATTGCCGGCCTGGACATAGCCTACTGGGACCTCACCGCCAGACGGCGCGGCAAGCCGCTCGCCAGGGCATTGACGCAGCGCGCCACCTCAAGTGTGCGGGCCTATGCAAGCGGCATCCATATCCGTGATGCGGAGGCGGTCGTCGCGCAGTCGCGGGCTGCCGGCTATCGCGATTTCAAAGTGAAGGTCGGTTTTGACTTTGATCGAGACCTGGCTGCGATCCGCAGCCTCGCAGACCAACTTGAACCGGGCGAAACACTGTATGCCGACGCCAATCAGGGATTCTCCGAGTCTCAGGCCCGCGCTTTTTTGCAGGCCGTGCGGAATCTGGGGCTCGGCTGGGTGGAGGAGCCTGTCCGGGTGGACTCCGTGGAGACAGTATGGTCAGGCCTAGCTGAGATAAAGATCCCGCTGGCGGGCGGTGAAAACCTGATCGGGTGTTCAGCCTTCGATGCCGCGATTACCGCCGGCCATCTTTCGGTCATCCAGCCGGATGCCGCAAAATGGGGTGGCGTCAGCGGCTGTTTTTCCGTTGCGAAAACGGCTCTTGCATCAGGGCGCCGATACTGCCCCCATTTCCTTGGCGCCGGCATCGGCCTTGTCGCCTCAGCCCACATCCTGGCCGCAGCGGGCGGAGACGGCCGGCTGGAGATCGACGTCAATGCGAATCCCCTGCGCGACGCTGTCGAGCCAGTCTGGCCCGACATTCGCAACGGCAGCCTTATTCTGCCTGAAGGCCCAGGGCTCGGGCTGGTGCCCGCTCTTGAACGGCTCGCGCCTTTCGAGACGTTGAAGGTCGGGTTTGGCCAGCCATGATCTCTATGGCCGGATGCGCAGCCTTCATGGTCCTTTCGATGATCGCCGCGTATGTCCAAACCTTGACAGGCTTTGCCTTTGGATTGTTGCTGATGGGCGGAATTGCCCTGACAGGCCTGATGCCGCTGCCTGACGCAGCCATTGTCATCAGTCTTCTGACGCTGGCAAACGCCGCTGTCGTAATGGGTAGCGGTTGGCGCGACATTGCCCGGAAACCCCTTCTCCTGTCTCTGGCAGGTGCAATTCCGATGATTGTCGTAGGCTATGTTCTGCTCGACGTGCTGGCCTCCACATCGCTTTCCATGCTGCGGCTGACCCTCGGCGTGGTCATCATCCTATCGGGCCTTCAACTCGTCCTACGGCTTGCACCTGTCCCACGGATGTCGCCTGCGCCGGCTTTCGTCCTGTACGGTGGGCTGGGTGGTCTGATGGGTGGTCTGTTCTCGACAGCCGGACCGCCACTGGTATTCCAATTCTATCGCCAACCGATGCCATATGTCGTGATCCGCGAGACGCTCGTCACGATATTTGCGATCAACTCGCTGTTTCGCCTCGGAATCGTTGCCGCAAGCCGCGACTGGCAGCCCTATGCCCTTCTCTGGGCCTCGGTCGGGCTGCCTGCCGTGCTCGTCGCTACGGTGCTCGCCCGCCGGTGGCCGCCGACTCTTTCACCGCGGGCCTTGCGCCTGGCCGTGTTCATTCTGCTGTTCCTGTCCGGCTCGTCCCTCATCCTGCCGTCACTTTCCGATATCTGACGACGTCTCGTCTAGATCGACGTCTCCGAACTGGCCGACCTGCTGCGCCACACCTGTGCCGCCGTTCAAGCATGCTGCCTATTGAGTACCCTCATCGGGTGCACGGGAGGAATTTGAAAACAACGCCACAAATTCCGATAGGATCAGGTGCCTTGGGTTCATATCCCTTCAAGGGCGCGGGATGCATTGCCGGCTTTCGGAAAGCCGCGGTCCGACACGCGATCATCTCACTGGAGATCCAACGTCTGAGCCAATGGTCGGCGATTTCGCCCCAAAAGCGGAGATTGGAACGTCACATCGGTTGCACCGACTCTTGTAAGTTCACGGCGAACTGCGACTTGCGGGTGCAATGCTAACCGACACGTCGCATTTGCGCGAGCAGTTTCTTGCGGAAGACTTCCGCGGGCGTTCTGTAGCCGAGGCACTTTCGCGGTGTCGAGTTGAGCCGATCGCAGATGTCCTTCAGCTCGCCGTCGGTGATCGACAGTGGATCGACCTCTCTCGAAAGCCATTTGCGAACCCGGCCGTTGATGTTCTCGACCGTGCCTTTCTGCCAGGGCGACTGCGGATCGCAGAACCATATCTGCGTTCCGATGCCGGCCTGCAGATAAGGCCACTCGCTGAATTCGGTCCCGCGGTCGAAGGTGATGGAGCGTCGAGCAGGGTGGGGCAGGGGTTGGAGCACCTCAATCAGCCCGTCCATGATCGGTTTCGATTGCCTCTCGTTGTTGCGCTGGAAGACCGCAAAGCGGCTGACCCGCTCCACCAGTGAGGTCACGTTGGCTTTGCCGAACTTCTTGCGAAACTGAATGAGATCGCACTCCCAATGGCCGAACTGTTTGCGCGCGGCGACAGTATGAGGACGGTGAAGGATGTTGAGTTCCGGGCTGAAGCGGCGACCGTGCAGTCGACGGGCATGCCGAGGTCTGCGTCTCGCACGACGCTCCGGCAGGTGCCGCCACAGCTTGATGGCCTAGCCGTCTGCGGAATAGGCGAACTTGTAGATCGTCTCATAACTGACGCAGATCGGATGGCGCTCCAGCCGCATCCGGCCGGCGATCTGCTGTGGCGACCAGCCATGCATGATCCGCTCGATGACCGATTGGCGCACATGGGAGAACCGGGCGAGCTTGCGCAGCTTGGCTCTGCGCTCACGTGCCATCTCGTTGGCGGTGACGCAACAATAGCCGCTCAGATCCGGCATCTGCGGATCCTCAAATGCATTCCGCTTGAGCTCACGGAAAATCGTCGAACGATGCCGGCCGAGCTTCTCGGCGATGACCGTGACGCTCAGCCCGGCCGCTCGCCAGCGAGTCCACTTGGGTCTCTTCCTTCGCTAGTGTACCGCCAATGCCAGACACGTCGGTTGCCGCATTGTTAAGCTGATGCTCGAGCGCTTCGATGCTCGCAATGACGTCGGCGAATGTCGGCGGCGTACCGAAGATCATCGCGGACATCCGCGACAAGGCGATAGCTGCCGGGTACGGCGCGATCGTACCGATGATCTGGCGCACGAAACATCAATTCCTTGTGGCGCCGGCAGGCTTCCGCCAGATCGCGCATAGATGCCGTGGCGGCGCCATGGCCCGGATGCGTCCAGATCTGATGCACGTCGTAATAGTGACGTGAATAGCGATTGAGGTCTGGCACCGGACGGTCAGGTTTGGCCTCGGCGTCTCGTTTTTCGGTCATTTCGGTCATTGCGTGGAGGATCAGCACCTTCTCCCAGAAGATTCGTTCCGGCCTGACCGTCGTCACGTTGGGAACTGTAAGATCGAGCTCCTTCGGAAACTCCGACGCAATGTAGGGTACGATCTCGCGGGGCTCGGCCGGTTCGGGGTCGGGACGCGCGCCGCCCTCGATGCGCACCGCGGCCTGGACATAGGTGTCACCCGCATCGAAGACACTCTTGTAGCTTAGCACCAGAATGTCGAGCGCTTCCTTGCGATAGGCGTCGAAGCCAAAGCTGAGCGAGAAATGTCCTGCCTGTCCTGCCGCCTCTTCGACGGCTGCGATCTCCGCCGCCAGCTCTTCTCTGAGCGGACCGGAGATGTATTGCCGCGCCGCCTCGTCGACCTGCTCGGCCAAGGTGCGCTGCTGTTTGTTTACGGAAGGAAGGGCGGCGTTGTCCGCTTCCAGTGGTACATTGAGGTCGGCCTTGTAGATGCCAATATCGATGTCCTCCGAAAACCTCTTTATCAGCCCATATGCCTTGCTGAGACTTGTTCCGCCCTTGAAGGAGAGGCCGATCGGATCGCTTTGGCGCCGGTTGAACAGGAGGTCGAGCACCCAGCAGACATAGAGATCCTTTTCAATGTTGGCCGCCTGCGTCTCCAACTGCGCGGCGACCGACGAGAAGAGCGCGCGGCGCTCATCGGCAGTCGAGCGCAGGATTTCAACGAATGTCTGTTGCATGGGGGTCCCGTGTCAGTTCAGCGTTCGCGGTGAGACCGCCTTGATCTCCAGCTGCGAGTTTGTCCGCGATCGTCTCGACCAGAGGGTACATCCATGCAGGAACGGCCTGGATGTTGTCTCGCAGATCCTGCGCGACCTTCAGCCGGTTCGGATCGCGGGAAAGGTGGCGCACAATGCCGTTGACCGCGGCATTCAGGCTCGTCCGCTCATCCCTAAACCACGCCAGCGCCTGAACGACGCGCATGGCTGGCCGACCAGCCCAGAAGGCGGTCTTGGCCGAGATGCGCTTGAAATCGAGCTTGTAGATGACCTGCGCGACCGCGTTCGGATCTCCGGCATTGGCTTCGATCTCGATCGTGCGCGGATAGGTATCGGCATGGATGGTGGATTGGGCTGGAACGGCGGTAGTCAAACCGAGATCGTTGGCGGCCGTCATGCCGTCAACGAGTACGCGCAGCTTGTCGCGCCGTGCGATGGCGTCGATAAACGCGGCACGGGGAGGAAATACCATCGTGCCTGTGAGGCTGCTTGTACAAGGCTTGTCGTACAGGCCTCGATGCGGGCGGCGTATGTCGCCACGAAGGGTCAGGCGTTGCAGCGCTTTCTCGACGGCGTGTGGAGTGGCGATATCGAGAAAGTCGGCGCGCGACCATACGTCCGCCGGCGCTGCGGCAGCGATGCGCCGGTGAATTCGATCCAAGGTATCCGATGTCGGATCTGGCAGTGGCAAGTTCCGACGCAGGTTTACTCTTTGCCGGCCAACGCATGGCGTGGCGCAACGGGCCCACTTCGCCGTACCGCTTGGTTAGGGCCCTGCCGCAAGGGGAGCCCAATGGGGGCGTTGTTCCGAGAATGTTCCCCTTCTGTGCGTTCAAGATCGCATAATGTATCTACTGGATGCATGCCTTGCCACGATCCGCTGAACGGAAATGTGGATCGAAACCAACCCATTTAGGCGACTTGCTGGTCTGCTTAGCCCCGCGGTACTCTTAGGCTCTGGGTTCGCGCGCCGGAAGGAGACAGTTGATGGGCAATGTCAGCACCGCAAAGGTCACGATCATCGCACCTGCCGGGCAAGTGGAAGAAATGCTTCGTCAGGTGCTGACCCCGGCTGAACGCGAAGCGGTCAAGCTTGAGGCATTCACGGAGCCGGTTGATCCACTCAGTGCAGAGCGCCATGGCGAATACGAAGTGGCGCGTGTCGTCCTTGAGTACTTGGCAGCCGCAGCCGCGAGTGGCGTCACCTACGATGTTATGAAGAAAATTGCGGCGGCTGCCATTGCGAAGTTCGGACCCAAGAACGTGAAATAGGTTATGGCACGTTTGGACGAATTCTTGCCCGAGCGTATCGGCTCTGCGGGGGATCGGGCTTCCTTTTGGCCAGAAACGCTTTTTGTCGAGAGCGAAGTTCCGGTGGCGTTGAACGATCACTGGGACGAGACGCCTGAGGGACTTCTTTCCGCGTCCGGGCTTTTCCATGAAAACATTCATTGGTCCCAATGTAATGCAAGCACGTTGGGGGTCTTCACGTTTCTTCTCCGGCATCGGCGCGCCGAGTTAATTGAGTGCTATCTGCGCGAGTTGAATTTGCGTGAACGCAGAACGGTTTTGCGTCGTTGGGAAAAAGGGGAGTCGTTATGGCGCTTCGACGGGGGCGCCCTCCAGATCGATGGCGTTCCTTCGGATCGGATGCGCGTCTCAGCCCATTGGAACGCCCTTCTCGTTTGCGATCTAGTTTTTCGCAGGGGGCATCCGGAAATGGCGGCAAAGTTCTGCCTGCATGATCTACTGAGGGTGGCATACCTTCATGCTGACGGCGCATACGAAGTTGAACACATCACTCGCAGCCCTGATCCGTACTTTTCTGCTGAAGTTCCATCGGAGGCTGATGCACGTCCGTCTGAAATATTTTCTATATTCGGGAAGCTATCGTGTCGAGCGTTAGAAGAATGTTCGGCGGTCCTCAATCAGCGGGAGTTTTACGGAAACGGACACCACACTTGGGGGGATGGCGGTATTGGAAAGGAAATGGCCGCACGCCTTGAGGACGCTCATAGACTGAGGTGGGAGATGCACCAAAAGGACCCTGGGAGACTCTATGTGGCATGCGTGAACTACTTCGCGGAAGTTAACAAGGATCTCGACATCAACGACGACGGTGTGCTCGGAGTTTTGTTCGCGATCATAGATATTTCGCTGAATCCGCCTTTGCCTCCGTTCTGTAATCTGTCCCCGCGATTCCCGAAGGATGGTACGAACGAACTCAGAATGGGTGATCTCATACAACTTCACCCTGTCTTCCGTTTTATTGCTCTGGTCGATGCGCTCTCGACAGTGGGTCTACCGAAGGGCGGGAACATCGTTTTGCAGGAGCCCGAAGCGTACAACGACTACGCAGCGCGCCTCTGCAAGGCGGCGAACCTGATGGATCCTAGAAAGTATCTGTTTTCCAACCCAATACATGAGAGAGGGAGCCCAATCTGGAGAACAATAGAGGACTCTCCGCTCACCCATGTCAAAAACCATGTACTGTCACATCACTGCCGGTCAACGCGGATCAGAAGGCGACAACCCTCGGCATTTGCTTCGCCGGCGCACAATCTCCTATATCTCCCACATTTTGCTGAGAGGCTGGAAAAGAATAAACTCACAAGCGTCCTGGTCGCTCCCATGCAACTGATCGAGGGAGCGGGTTATTTTAGCGGTATCACAGACAACGAGTATTTCAACGTTCTCGAATCTGTCAGCTACTCCGAAGCGCTCTCGTCTTTTCTGCGAAGTCCGGGGTCGTTTGCGTCTGATGGACTGCCACGAGACGACGCTCATCGGCGTTGGGTCGAAAGATCGCAGAAGATTTTGCTGGACCGACTTATGGGGTAGGAACTGCACGTATTATGATGGGTGCTCCGCATTTGGGTGTCCCAGTGTTCGAAACTGCTCAAGCCAGGGGATTCACAGTCGGTTTGCCGCTGTATCGTGTGGGCAAGAGCCGATCGTCTCGAGCGGGTGGGTAGCCGAAGTTCGGACGCCCCTCGGCTGAGATCTGCTCCCGGCCGGGTTGCAGTCATCGCTCCACCGGGACTTACAAAAAGTCGTTGCAGCGGAGCAAGTGTTCAGGTGCTCAATTTACTACCTCCGCAGCTATTGAGGACCGCTTGAGCATCCTGAAGATCGACCGTCCCGTGGCCGTTAGAGAGACAGCCGAGGAGCGGCACGAGCAGCGCGCGGGCCTGCGCTCTACGACCCTGTGCTCGCCAAAGCCGGGCCAAACTCACCGCCGAGCGCAGTTCCCACATCTTCGCATTCTGCATGCGGGCGACCTCGAGCGCACGGCGGAAGCACGCCTCGATTTCGGCAGGATCGCACTCTGAGCTCGATGAGATGAGTTCGCCCTTGAGCCGATGCAGCTCCGCCTCGCACCAGCGGTTGCCAGTGCGCGCGACAATGGTAAGCGCCTCGTCAATCAATGTGCTACCCTCGGCGAAACGATCAGCCTTTCCATGTGCCTCCGCGAGTAAGCCCATCGCCCAGGGCGCCGTCATTCCTGACCCGATCGCCTGCATCCCGGCCAACCCGTCTCGCAACCGCTCTATGCCTTCCGCGATCAGGCCCCGCTCCGCCAGCGCCCACCCCTGCAGGAAGACTCCCTGGGTGTGCCAGAATGGAAATTCGTGTTCGGCCGCGAACGCCAAGGCCAATTCCGCCGCCTCTTGCGCCTTGGCGATGTCGCGTCGATGCACGTGCAAAATCGCCGCCCAAGTCAGTACATAGGCACGGCTGAACAAATGCCCGAGGCTCGCGGTCATAACGAGCGCCTCGTCCATCAGCTCCAGCGCCCGGTGATCGTGGCCGAGATACCACAGCGCCGTGCCGCCACGGCACAGGCAGATCGGTCCTCCATCCTGTCCGTAGAGCGCTAGATGGGCGCGGTGCTGGGCGATGTCGTACTGGCTGATCCCGTGCTCGAAGTGCTTCCATGCCGAAGCGAATTCGCCGCGCCAGGAGCAGGTAATGCCCAAAGCGTAGGACGCTTCCACCACGAGCACAGGATCCGATATCTGCTGCGCCAACCTCAGAAGCCGTTCGCCCAGGTCCCGCGCCGCGGAAAGCTCGGACCGCACCGCGTGATGAATGGTGAGACCGAGGAGCACCGGGAACAGCCTTGGCGTTTCCTGGATCCGCTCCGCCAGGTTGAGAGCACGGTTGTAGACGCGCTCGACCTCCGGGTGGCCATAGCCCTTCGCTGCGGTAAGCACTCGTCCCATGGTGATCAACAACGTCAGCTCAAACTCGAAGCGCTCCGGGTTCTCGGGCATCTGGGCGAGCAGGTCGAGTGCCTTGGCAAGATGGCCGACGGCCTCGGCATTCGCCGCCCGCTCGGTTGCGTGCTCGGCAGCCCGGTGCCAGAACACGACGGCTTGCGGCAGCTCTCCTGCCTCCGTCAGATGATGGGCCAGGAGCTCCGGCTGAGCGAACACGATATGTGGGGCGAGTTCTTCGAAGACCTGCGCAATACGGCGATGTAGTTCCCGGCGGCGGCTCTTGAGGAGCGACTGATATGCGGTATCTCGGACGAGCGCGTGCTTGAAGCTGTAGATCGCGTCAGGAGGACTTCCGCGCCGAAAAACGAGTTCAGTAGCAACCAGTTGATCAAGCCTTCTCTGCAGCTCATGCTCATTGAGCGCTGCTAACGCCGCAATCAGCTCATAGGAGAACTCGCGCCCAATGCAGGCGCCGATCTGGGCTACCACCTTGGCCTTGCCGAGACGGTCGAGGCGGGCCATCAGCGAATCGTATAGTGTTACCGGGATCGCCAGCGGCGGCATATGTGCAGTCAGTCCAAACTGATCGCCGGCCACTTCCAGGAGACCAGATTCGAGCATGGTTTTGGTCAACTCCTCAAGGTACAGCGGTACGCCATCGGTGTTGGCCAGGATGTAATCGAGCACGCCGGCAGGCAGTGCCTTTCCGCCCGCCAGCCGTTCGACCAGCGATTGAGCGTGCACCCGTTCGAGCCGATTCAGGACCACCATTGTCACGTGCCGGCAACTCCGCCAAGGCGGGACGAACTCGGGCCTATGGGTAATGACCAGCAACACCGGGAGCTGCCGGATCTGGTTCACGAATAAGCCGAACAGCTCAAGGCTACTCGCGTCCAGCCAGTGAGCGTCTTCAAGCACCAGCAGCACCGGCTGCTTCGCAGCCAGCCTGGCAAGCTGGGCGATGAGCACGTCG
>Ga0209281_1000269_pt1 | contig 100505 bp, 91 predicted proteins | sample MedtruBG_FD_187514 | JGI IMG/M metagenome (GOLD analysis project Ga0209281, IMG submission 187514) | Root nodule microbial communities of legume samples collected from California, USA - Medicago truncatula BG (SPAdes) (version 2) | ecosystem: Host-associated > Plants > Roots > Nodule | place...
TCACGACAACGACGAATGCGACGACTGCGATATCCATACCGCCCATGACAGCCCCTTCCTTTTGCAACTCCAGCGTTTGGAGTCGCGCCCGAGTGATCAGGTGGCGATTCGCCGGGATAATTCAAGCACCGAGCGGAACCGGATGAACTTTACAGCCAGCCCTCAAGCTCGCGGCGCACCACATGGTTGAGCACGGCCATGCCTTCGGGACTGTCGTTCAGGCAAGGTATATGGGCGAATTTCTCGCCGCCGTTATGGTGGAAGCTCTCGGCGGCCTGGCCGGCGATCTCTTCGAGCGTCTCCAGACAGTCGGAAACGAAGCCCGGATTGATGACGGCGATCCGCTTCACGCCTTCCTTGGCCAGTCTTTCCACGGTGGCGTCCGTATAGGGCTGCAGCCACTCTTCCGGGCCGAAGCGCGACTGGAAGGTGACTTGAAGTCTGTCCTGCGGCCAGCCGAGTTTTTCGCGGAGCAGCCGCGCAGTCTTCTGGCATTGGCAATAATAGGGGTCGCCTTTTTCGAAATAACTCTTCGGGATGCCGTGGAAGGAGGCGAGCACGAGTTCCGGCTCCCAATCGAGAGTCGCGAGATGTTTGTTTATCGAGGTGGCCAGGGCATCGATATAGACCGGGTCGTCGTGATAGGGCGGCACGGTTCTGAGCGCCGGCTGCCAGCGCATCTTGAGCAGGGCCTCGAAGGCCTTGTCGTTGACGGTGGCGGTGGTGGCTGCGGCATATTGCGGATAGAGCGGGAAAACGAGAATCCGCTCGCATCCGGCCTTCTGCAGCGCCTCGATGCGCGACGCGATCGAGGGCTGGCCATAGCGCATCGCCCAGTCGACGACGACCTGCGGCTGGCCGCCAAAGGCCTCGGCCATCAGTGCCGCCTGGTTGCGCGTGTAGGTCCTGAGCCAGCTTTCGTTCAGGTCCTTGTTCCAGATGAGCTCGTAGGCCTTGCCGACCTTGCGCGGCCGGGTGTTGAGCACGATGCCGTAGAGGATCGGATACCAGAAGAGACGCGACCATTCGATCACGCGCCTGTCGCTCAGGAACTCCCTGAGATAGCGGCGCATGGAGGTCACGTCGGTGCCGTCCGGCGTGCCGAGATTTACCAGGAGCACGCCCAGCTTCCCGTAGCCGACGGCGGGGTGTTCGGTGTTCGCATCCATGGCTGTCATCCCGGTTCTCGTGAGGCGGCCGCGCTTCTGCGTGGCTGCGCGGCAGTTTCAAATCCTTCTAAAAAGAAATACCGGCGCGGGAAAGCCCGCGCCGGTCGCAAATGTCGAGGCAAATTGTCTTACTCGGCCGGGATCTCCAGCTCGCGGCCGATTTCGAGCGCCCGCGGCGCCGGATCGCCATTGGCCGACGATATCCGCTTCCATTCGGTGCCGCTGCCGTAGAAGGACTGGGCGAGGTCCCACAGCGTGTCGCCCCGGACGATGACGTGCTTGCGCGGACCTTCGGCTGCGGCCGCTGCCTCGGCCGAAGGCTCCGGGGCTGGGGCGGCCGTTCCGCCTTCGGCCGGCTTTGCGGCGGCTTCCGGCTCCGGTGCAGCGCTCGGCGACGCTTCCGGCGCGGCAGCCACTTCTGCTATGCGGCCGTCGGTGTAGGGCTTGAACGGCTGATGCGCCGCAAGATAGTCCGCAAGCACGGTTTCGAGGCCCGGGCCGTAGTCATAGGCGTTCTCGCCCTTGTCCTTGAAGACCGCATACCCATCGCCGCCGCCGCGCATGAAATTGTTGCTGACCAGCGAATAGGTCTTTTCCGGATCGAGTGCTGCGAAGGCGTCGCCCTCCTTGACCTCGACGCTGACGAGGCGGCTGCCGGCGGGCTTCGAACGATCGAAGGAATATTTGAGGCCCGCGACCTGCGGGAAGCGCCCGCCGCCTTCTTCGACCTGGCTGAGCCCGTTTTCCAGGGCTGCGCGGATGTCGGAGCCCTTCAGCTGGAAGGTGGAAAGCGTGTTCTGGAAGGGCAGGACGGTGATGACTTCGCCCATCGTCACGTCGCCGCCGTCGATCGAAGCGCGCAAGCCGCCGCCGTTGGTGATGGCGACCGTCACGCCCTGGCCCTTGACGCGATCGAGCATCGCGTCGGCCACGAGGCTGCCCATCTCGCACTCCTTGGCGCGGCAGGTCTCGCGCGATCCGTCGATCGGCGCCTCGGTTTTGGCAATCACTTTCGACCGCAACTCTTCGATGGGCTTGGCGAGTTCCTTGACGCGCGCGACCACGGCCTCGTCCGGCTTTACGGAGGAATCGACGAGGATCGGGTCGCCCTTGGCGGCCTTGACCACGCCGCTGTCGTCGAACGTCACCACGAGATCGCCGAGATATTTGCTGTAGGAGCCGGCCTGTACCACCGGCACCTTGTAGCCCCCGGGATTGTCGACCATCGTCGGGTATGGGCCTTCGGCCTTTTCGTCGGTGTTGGAAAGCAGGCTGTGGGAGTGGCCGCCGACCACCACGTCGACGTCCGGGATCTTGGCGATCGCCGCGAGGTCTCGCGGGTAGCCGACATGGGTGAGCGCGATGATCTTGTTGACGCCCTGCTTTTTGACCTCTTCGATCGCGCTGGTGATGGTTGCCACGTCCTCGCCGATGAGGATGTCCGGCCCGACCGACGAGAGCTCCGGCGTGTCGTTGGCCACTGCGCCGACGATGCCGATCTTCTGCCCGCCGACATCGAGCACGATCGACGGCTTGATCCGGTCGCCGATCTTCGACTTGTGGCTCGGCAGCACATTGGCGGTGACGACCGGGAAAGCGACCTTGTCGAGGAAGCTGGCAAGGCCGTCTTCGGCTTCGTCGAACTCGTGGTTGCCGACGGTCATCGCGTCGAACTTCATCAGGTTGAGGAATTCCGCTTCGGTGGCGCCCTTGTAGGTGGTGAAGAAGAGCGAGCCCTGGAAGTTGTCGCCGGCGTTGAGCAGAAGCACGTTCTTGCCCGTCAGTTCCTGGCGCTTCTGGTCTATCAGCGTCTTGAGGCGGGCGACGCCTCCGAAGCACTCGTTCTTGCCCTCTTCCTCGGCCGAGCAGGTCGAATCGAACTTGTTGATCGATTCGATGCGCGAATGAAGGTCGTTGATGTGCAGGATGTTCAATTCATAATCGGCAAAAGCTGCGCCCGACGAGAGCGCGAGAAGGGAAGCGGCAAAGAGGCCCGTCCGCATGTGTCTGATCATGGTCTGCTCCTGTGTGCTGTCGGCCGAGTTCCAGGTAAGACGCGCCGCGCTGTAGCGGATGTTTTCACCAGTCGAGATCGACTTCAAGCCGCAAACGCATGCCTTCTTTGCCGGATTTCAGATAAGGTTAAGCCCACTCGAAGAGAAAAAAGGCCCCGCTGGAGAGCGGGATGAGGAAAAGTGTGCGCGGTTTTCCGCCCGCATCCCGCGTCTCAACTTCTAGGAATCGATCACGTTCATGTTTTTAGGCCGACCCGACCTGAAAACATCGTGATCTAGGGGCCTTGCTCGTGGGGCCGGAGGCCTCAGCCGCGGCGCGCCAGCGAGAACTGTGCGCCGGAGTCAGTCGTACAGTTCAGCTGCGCCGGCGTTGCCAGCGCACAGTTGACCTTGGACTGGGTGTTGCGCACCAGCGACGTCATGTTGATTTCCACCAGCGTCGGGCTGACGTTTACATAGTTGCCGGAGGCGAGAAGCTGGTTCGTGTCGGTCGTGCGCGTCGAGAAGGTGCCGCCTGCGAAAGTGGAGACGATGCCGTTCGGATCGACCCAGGAACCCTCGACACCCGTCGCCTGCGGCGCCGAAGACATTGGCCGGAGTTCCCGAGGCTGGGACTGACAGGATGCCAGCGCGGCGGCAGTTGCCAGGAGGGTGAGGATGGCGAATGGCTTCATCGGCGTTTCTCCCGCGTCACGAGTTGAGCGGGATGCGAACGCAAAACCGCTTCATGCTTTCCTGTCCCCGCTCTACCGCATAATTGCGCGGATCGGAACCGATCCGGGTGCAATTGTGCGGCGTTTCAAAGCACCGCAGCGACCGTTGTGCGTCTTTTGAGACACGCGGGTGCTGCAGTGCGCGAAACATGCCGCGATCATGAGTTGAAAGCAAGAGCGGGCATGCGCGCGGCGCGCTCGACATTCGCAAAAGAAAAGGCCCGGAGCAGGACTGCTCCGGGCCGACAGGTCGTGCTTCGTCGCGTGAACCTCAGCGGACGAGAATGTTCCTGAACTGCCAGGGGTCCTTCGTGTCGATGTCTTCCGGGAAAAGGCCCGGGCGCCCATCGAGCGGTGTCCAGTCGGTGTAGTGCCCCTCGACGGGGCCGAGATAAGGCATCTGCACTTCCAGGCAGCGCTTGTAGTCCATCTCGTCGGCTTCGACGATGCCGGCCTTCGGGTTTTCAAGAGCCCAGACCATGCCGGCAAGAACGGCGCTCGTGACCTGCAGGCCGGTGGCGTTCTGGTAGGGCGCGATGCGGCGGGTTTCTTCCAGCGAGAGACGCGAGCCGTACCAGTAGGCATTCTTGGCATGGCCGTAGAGCAGCACGCCGAGCTCGTCGACCCCGTCTACGAGCTCATGCTCGTCCAGGACGTGCAGTTCCGGCTGCGCCTTGCCGCCGTTGCCGAACATCTCGTGCAGCGAGAGAACGGCATCGTTGGCCGGATGATAGGCGTAGTGGCAGGTCGGGCGGTAGGAGACCTCGCCGTCCTTGTCGCGGACGGTGAAGAAGTCGGCGATCGAGATCGATTCGTTGTGAGTGACGAGGAAGCCGTATTGCGGGCCGGGCGTCGGGCACCAGCTGCGCACGCGGGTGTTGGCACCGGGCTGCTCCAGGTAGATCGCCGCCTTGCAGCCCTTCTTGTGCTTCTTGGCGTTCTTCGGCATCCAGTTCTCGTGGGTGCCCCAGCCGAGTTCGGCCGGCTGCAACCCTTCGGAAATGAAGCCTTCGACCGACCAGGTGTTCCAGAATACATTGAGCGGCTTCGGGTGCTTCGCGCGCTGGGTATCGCGCTCGGCGATGTGGACGCCCTTGACGCCCGCTTTCTTCATCAGCTTCGCCCAGCCTTCACGGTCGTCCTGGTGCGGTTCCTCGTATTTCAGTCCGAGATCGTCGGCGAGGTTGAGGAGGGCCTTCTTGACGAACCAGGAAACCATGCCGGGATTGGCGCCGCAGGTCGAAACGGCGGTCGTGCCGCCCGGGTTCTTTTCCTTTTCGCGGCGAACGGTTTCGCGCAGCGCGTAGTTCGTGCGCGCGGCATTGTCCATTTCCGCGTCGAAGTAGAAGCCGAGCCAGGGCTCGATGACCGTGTCGACGTAGAGCACGTCGAGCTTGCGGCAGAGTTTGATGATGTCGAGCGAAGAGGTGTCGACCGAGAGATTGACGCAGAAGCCCTGGCCGCCGCCTTCGGTCAAAAGCGGCTTCAGCAGTTCCTTGTAGTTGTCCCTGGTGACGGCCGCGCGCACGTGACGCACGCCGTGGCGCACGAAGATCTCCGTGTCCTTGGCATCCTCACGGGGCTCCACCACGATCAACCGGTTCTTGTCGTATTTGAAGTGGCGCTCGATCAGCGGCAGGGTGCCGTGACCGATCGAACCGAAGCCGATCATCACGATCGGGCCGGTGATCTCACCGTAAACCGGGTAGGTGGTGTCTGCCATTTTTGTCTTTCTCCTGAGAAAACGTCCCTGTGCGATGCTTGCATGCGCGCAAAGCGAGCCTCGAATTCCTGGCGGGGCCTGCATGGTCGGGCAGATTCACGCAGGCAACAAGAAGCGCTGCAGCGGCTTTGCACGTCTGGATAGATGCGCGGCGCTGTAGAGCACAGTTTCCTGTCACAATAAAGAGCCGGCCCGTCAACCCGGCACTTGAGACTTTGCTTAACCGGCTGTCTTCGACAGGGTCGCGATGACGGACCGATATGGTCATGATTTCAGGTCGATTCGATCAGAAAAGCACGATCCGGGCAGTTTGCCACAAGCACCTCGTGCTATAGTTTCGCGTGCTGATTGATATTTTCCTGGAGCAGCCCGACCGTGACTGGTGATCACCTCAAGGCCCTGATGGGCCTGCAAGCCGCAACACCGGTGTTGATCGCGCTCTATGATCCGCATGATCGACTGCGCTACGCCAATGAAGCCTTTCGGTCCGCCTATCACGTCGGGGAAGACGAGGCGCCGACCTGGGCGGAGATCATGCGTCGCAACCATGCCGCGGGCAGGGGCACCGTCCTCAAGACCGACGACCTCGAGGCCTGGATCGCCGCTACGGTCCACAGGCGCGGCAAGGTGCCGTTCCGCACCGTCGAGACCGATCTCCACGACGGCCGCTGGCTTTGGATGACGGAGACCGTGGACCAGAAAGGCTGGATGCTCTGCATCGCCGTTGACATTACGGACGTACGCGCAGGGGAGCGCAAGCTTCGCCAGGACCGCGATTTCGCCCTGCGTGCCTCGCAGGTGGACGAACTCACCAGCGTGCCCAACCGGCGTTATACGATGGAGAGACTCAATGAGTTCATCCGCAACTGCGCCGAGAACCCGCACATGTGGGGATGCGTGGCGATCATCGACATCGACTATTTCAAGGCGATCAACGATCGCTACGGCCATCACCGGGGCGACGAAGTGCTGCTCGACTTCGCCCGCCAGATGCAGGAGTTCGTCCGGCGCTCCGATTGCTTCGGTCGTATCGGGGGCGAGGAATTCATGCTGATCCTGCCGGACACCACCGTGGGCGAAGCGAATCTCATCCTCGACAGGCTGCTGGACAAGATCCGCAAAGCCAGGCCGCTCTCGAACATACCGGAGTTCTTCTACACCTGTTCGGTGGGGCTTGCTGAGTATCGCGAGGGCGACAGCGTCGGCGACATCTATTCACGCGCGGACGAGGCGCTTTACATCGCCAAGCGTGAAGGGCGCGATCGCGTCAAGCGTCATACGCTGCCCGGATCAGACCGTGAGTTCAGCCCGGATCAGACCCCTTAGGGAATTGCCGATGTAAAGACGGCCGCTTGCGAGGTCGGCGGGAGCCAACCGCTCGACCCGTGCCCGCCGCTGGCAGATGAGCTCCGTGCGCAGAACACCGGCGAGAAGGCCGCAGGCGATCGGCGGCGTCTTCAAATAACCGCTGCCGTCATCGAGAAAGACCGAAGTTATCGTGCCCTCGCAGACTTCCCCCTTTTCGTTGAGCAGGATCACCTCGTCGGCCTCCGCCGCGGAAAATTCGCTGCGTGCCGCCTCGTAGCGGCTCCGACGCGTGGTCTTCATCCGGAGCAGCCGGTCGTGAGAGTCGAGCCGCGTCGAGGCGATCCGCACCCGCCACGCCGCGCCTTCGGCAAGCGGCACGAATGGTGCCGTCGTCACGTCGATGCTGCCGTCGCGGTCGAGCGTGAGGCGCACGCGCAGCGGCGCCCGCGCGCCCGAAACGGCTCGCCCCAGCGCCGACTCGGCTGCGGCCGCACCCGTAAAGCCGAGACGCCTGGCGGAGCGCGTCAGCCGCGCCAGATGCAGCCGCAGCCTCGTGAAGCCATGCTCCGGTTCGTAGCGCAGCGTCTCGATCAGGGAAAAACCAGTCATCGGGCGATCTCGGCATCGCCGACGGCAAAGCGGGCCTTCAACAGGCATTCCTCGTACTCTGCCTCGGCCTTGGAATCGAAGACGATGCCGCCGCCGACATTGAACACAGCCCGGCCCCCGGCAAAGAGGGATATGGTGCGGATCGCGACATTGAAGCGCATCGTGCGGTTCGGGGCGATGTAGCCGATCGCGCCGCAATAGGCGTCACGCTGCCCGGACTCCAGATCGTGCAGTATTTCCATCGCCCGCATCTTCGGCGCGCCGGTAACGGAGCCGCAGGGAAAGAGCGCAGCGAATATGTCGGCGATGCCGATATCGGGCAGAAGCTTCGCCCTGACGTGGCTGACCATCTGGTGGACCGTCGGATAGGTCTCGATGTCGAAGAGCTTCGGCACGTCGAGTGTGCCGACTTCGGTGACGCGGGAGATGTCGTTGCGCAGAAGGTCGACGATCATGCGGTTTTCGGCTTGCGTCTTCTCGTCGGCGCGCATCGCCGCGATGATCGCGTCATCCTCATCAGGGCTCGAGCCGCGCCGCGCCGTGCCCTTCATCGGATGCGTCTCTATCCAGCCGTCGGCGTCGACGCGGAAGAAAAGCTCGGGCGAGCGCGACAGCAGGACCGGACCGTCGAGGGCGACGAGTGCGCCGTATTTGACCGGCTGACGCTCGATCAGCGACCAGAAGGCGGCGAGCGGATCGCCGGACCAGCGCGCGTGGATCGGCATGGTCAGGTTCGCCTGGTAGCAATCGCCCTGGCGCAGGTGCCGGTGCAGCTTTTCGAAGCGCTGGCGATAAGCAGGAAAATCCCAGCCGGCGCGAGGCTCCAGGAGGAAGGGTTCGTTTTCGGTGCGCCGCTGCGGCACCGCAAGCGGATGGTCCTCCGCCGGCGCGTCGAAGACGCCGAAGGACATCAGCGGTGTTTCCCGGTTCTCCGGCGCGAAGGAGGCCAGTTTCTTCTCGAAAAGATGGCCCGCTTCGTAGGCCATGAAGCCCGCGATCCATTTGCCGGCACGATGGGCCGCGTCGATTTCGCCAAGACCGCGGTGGAACTCAGCCCTCGTCCGTGCCGTGATGACGCGTAAAGGCTCGGCGAAAACCGTCGTGCGGTTCTCGCTGTCGTCCCGGAAGAGGACATAGGGCGCGTGTTCGATCATCGAGGTCGGTCGCTGTCAATTCGGTCCGACGGGGCCACCAAGGCCCGAGCGGGTCACGCCTTATCAAGCGCCTCCAGTTCGTCGATGAGCCCTTCAATCATCGACAGGCCCTGTGCCCAGAACGACGGATCGGTGGCGTCGAGCCCGAAGGGCGCCAGAAGTTCGGAATGATGCTTCGTGCCGCCCGCCTTCAGCATCTCGAAATACTTCTCCTGGAAGCCGCGCTCGGCGTTCTGATAGACGGCATAGAGGGAGTTCACCAGGCAATCGCCGAAGGCATAGGCATAGACGTAGAAGGGCGAATGGATGAAGTGGGGGATATAGGCCCAGTAGGTCTCGTAGCTCTCAGAAAGCCGGATCGCCGGGCCGAGGCTTTCGCTCTGCACCGACAGCCATATCCGCCCCAGGTCCTCGGCCGTCAGTTCGCCTTCCTTGCGAGCCGTATGCACCTTGCGCTCGAAATCGTAGAAGGCGATCTGCCGGACGACCGTGTTGATCATGTCCTCGACCTTCTGCGCAAGCATCGCCTTGCGCTCGCGCTTGTCCTTCGTCCGGTCGAGGAGCGCGCGGAAGGTGAGCATCTCGCCGAACACGGATGCGGTTTCCGCAAGCGTCAGCGGCGTCGAGGCCATCAGCGCGCCCTGCGCGCCGGCGAGGACCTGATGGACGCCGTGCCCGAGCTCGTGGGCGAGCGTCATCACGTCGCGCGGCTTGCCCATGTAGTTGACCAGAACATAGGGGTGCACGGAAGGGACGGTCGGATGCGCGAAAGCGCCCGGCGCCTTGCCGGGTCGCACCGGCGCGTCGATCCAGCCATCGTCGAAGAAGCGCCGCGCGATCGCCGCCATTTCCGGGGCGAAGGCGTGATAGGCGGAAAGGACCGTGTCCCTGGCTTCGTTCCAGGGAATAAGCGCGTTCGGCGTTTCCGGCAGAGGCGCGTTCCGGTCCCAGAAATCCATCTGCTCCATGCCGAGCCACTTGGCCTTCATCGCATAGTAGCGGTGCGAGAGCCGGGGGTAGGCGGCCTTTACCGATGCGGCCAGAGCATCCACGACCTCACGCTCCACCCGGTTGGCGAGATGGCGGCTGTCGGCGATATCCTCGAAACCGCGCCAGCGGTCGGAGATTTCCTTGTCCTTTGCAAGCGTATTGGTGACGAGGGTAAAGGTGCGGATATTCGCCTTGAAGGTCTCCGCAAGCGCGAGCGCGGCCTTCTTGCGCACCTCGACCGAAGGGTCCTGCAGAAGGTTGAGCGTCACTTCCAGCGGCTGCTCCTTGCCGTCCACCGAAAAGGTCAGCGATGCGATCGTCTCGTCGAAGAGCCGGTTGAAGGCGTTTGCGCCGGTCATCGACTTTTCGAGGAAAAGCTGCTCCAGCCTGTCGTCGAGCTGATAGGGCTTGTCCTTGCGCAGGTCCAGAATCCAGGGCCGATAGTGGGCGGCAAGGCTGTCGGTCGTGAGGGCGTCGTCGATCACCTTGTCGTCGATGCGGTTGAGTTCCAGCGAGAAGAACAGGAGATGCGCCGATATGTCGGTAAGCTTCGACTGGACGTCGCCGTAGAGCTTTCCGTTCGCCGGATTGGACGTATCGGAAAAATAGGTAAGTCCGGCAAAGGAGGCGATGCGGCCCATGAGGTCGTCCAGCGCCTCGAATTCCTTCACGGCCGCGCCGATGCCCTGATCACCGGTTCGGCCGGCAGCCTCCTTCAGCTTGCCCTTCCACTTCGCTTCGAAGGCGATCGCGTCGGCTTCCGCCTTCGCGAGGTCCGAGCGGAATTCCTCGGAAGAGGGTGAGAGGTAGAGGTCCGTGAGCCGCCAGGACGGCAGCTCGCCGAGCTCGGTCGGCGCCGCGGTAGCCTGATCGGCCCCGGAGTTGACCAGCGTGGCGCGCAGGAGGGATTGCCCGGAGGCGGCGAGACGTGGCGAGGCAAAATTCATCGTCGGTTCTCTCGTTTTGAACAGGCCTTAACCCTGAAGCGAGGCAACGGCATGGCGCCCATTGCTACCGCCCGCGATGGATAAAATGCAAGCATTTCTCAAAACAGGATGTTCAGCCGTTTGTGGGACGAATGGCCGGTATGATTTGGCACATGATGCTGGCCAAAAGTACCCCGCGTGTCCCAAGCAGGAGGCTTTCGTGACATCCCATATTCTTGTCATCGACGACGATCCGGTGCAGCGGCGGCTGCTGACGAACATGATCGAGCGGCTGGGCCATGTCGCGCATCTCGCCGACAACGGGCGCAGCGGGCTCGAACTCCTGCAGCGCAAAGGCGGCATCATCAACGTCATCCTGCTCGATCTTCTGATGCCGGAAATGAACGGGCACGGCCTTCTCGAGGCGCTCGCCGAGCGTGGCATCGACATCCCGGTCATCGTCCAGACAGGGCAGGGCGGCATCGAGACGGTGGTCCAGGCGATGCAGGCCGGCGCCTTCGATTTCCTCGTCAAGCCGGTTTCGCCGGAGCGGCTGTCGATCGCCTTGGGCAACGCGCTGAAGATGGCGAGTCGTGACGGCAAGGTCAAAACCGCGCGGCGTCCGCGTGGCGGGGCCGTCGGTTTCGACGATATAGTCTCGGCGAGCCCGGCGATGATCCGCGTCATCGATCTCGCGCGCCGCGCTGCTCAGTCGAACATCCCGATCGTGCTCGAGGGCGAGTCGGGCGTCGGCAAGGAAATGGTGGCCCGCGCCATCCAGGCGGCGAGCGACCGGGCGGCGAAGCCTTTCGTCACCGTCAATTGCGGCGCGATCCCCCACAATCTCGTCGAGAGCATTCTCTTCGGCCATGAGAAGGGAGCGTTTACGGGCGCGAGCGAAAAGCACAGCGGCAAGTTCGTCGATGCCGACGGCGGCACCCTCTTTCTCGACGAAATCGGCGATCTTCCGCTCGACGTACAGGTCAAGCTGCTGCGCGCCGTCCAGCAGGGCGAGATCGAGACGATCGGGGCGCGTCAGCCGCAGAAGGTGAATGTGCGCCTCATCTCGGCCACCAATAAGGACCTTATCACCGAGGTTCGCGAGGGCCGGTTCCGCGAAGATCTCTACTATCGGCTGAACGTCTTCCCGATCACCATTCCGGCGCTGCGCCGGCGCAAGGAGGATATCCCCGTTCTGGTACGCGCCTTCGTCGAGCGCTTCTCCGCCGAGCAGAGACTCGATCAGCGGCTGACGGTATCGAGCGGTGCCATGGCGCTGCTGACGTCCTATGACTGGCCGGGCAATATCCGCCAGCTCGAAAACGCGATCTTCCGCGCCGTCGTGCTTGCTGACGGCCACGAACTCACGGTCAGGGATTTTCCGCAGGTCGCCACCCAGATACCGGGCTACATCGTTGCCGACCGCTCCGGTCTCTCCTGGGGGGAAGCCGGCCCGGAACGTCGTCCCGCCTCCGGTCAGCTCGCCGCCGCCCAGGCCGATGCCGGCGCGCGGGAACAACCGGCGCATTCCGAGCAGACCCCGGAAGGCCGTCTGGAGAACGCCATCGCCAGCCTCAGCGAAGGCGGCGAGGTCAGGAAGCTCGCCGAGGTCGAGGAGGAACTGATTCGGTTTGCCCTGAAATTCTACCGCGGCCAGATGAGCCAAGTGGCGCGCAAATTGGGAATCGGGCGCTCGACTCTCTATCGCAAACTCAAGGATTACGGCATCGATCCCGACAATCCCCTGCGTGAAGCGGCATAAAATCGACGCATTCACACCTCATTTGCCGTGCAAATCGTTCACCGCCGTTTAGACCTTGTTAGCAAACTGTTCACTATATTATAAGGGGCGGTGAACACTGTGGCATAATTGCCATGCTGTCACCTTATTTGACAGTCATCTGAGACAGCAAAGCACGGTTGTCCGTCGGACGGGGATTGAATGCCAAATTTGTTCGGTTTGGAGGAACCAGTCGGTTCCTTTGCGCGCAGAGTCTGCTCGGCGGTCGCTCGAAAGGCGCCGCAGGTCCTGGCGTCTATCGCGCTGGTCTGCTCCCTTGTCACGCCTGGCATGGCGCCTCCGGTCGAGGCCGCCGGACAGACACGCACCCTCAAGCTGTATTTCATCCACACCAAGGAAAAGGCGCAGATCACCTTCAAGCGCAATGGTCGCTACGATCAGAAGGGGCTGCAGCAGATAAACCGTTTTCTTCGCGACTGGCGGCGGAACGAGCCGACAAAAATGGATCCGCGCCTGCTTGATCTCGTCTGGGAAGTTTATCAGAAGAGCGGTTCGCGCGATTATATCCACGTCGTTTCGGCTTATCGTTCACCGGCGACGAACGGCATGTTGAGGTCACGCTCCAAGGGCGTCGCCAAGAAGAGCCAGCATATGCTCGGCAAGGCGATGGACTTCTATATTCCGGATGTGAGGCTGAAGTCGCTGCGCGAGATCGGCATGAAGTTCCAGGTCGGCGGCGTCGGCTACTATCCGACCTCCGGTTCGCCCTTCGTGCACATGGATGTTGGCGGGGTACGCGCCTGGCCGCGCATGACGCGCAACGAGCTTGCGCGTCTCTTCCCCGATGGCAAGACCATGCACATCCCCTCCGACGGCAAGCCGCTGCCCGGCTATAATCAGGCCGTGGCCGATTATAAGCGCCGCGTCGGCGCGTCTGCGATCCAGGTCGCGGGCGGCGGTGCCACGGGGTCGGGCGATACCGGAAAGCGCCGCAACCTCTTTGCCGCGCTCTTTGGCGGAGGCGGCGACGAGGATGAAGAACCCGCGGCGATTGTCGCCGGTGGCGATGAAGAGGCTCCGGCCAAGGTCCGTACCGCGTCCGCGCCGGCGGCCCAGGATGCTCTCCCGGGCGTTGCAGGGTCTGCGGCGGGTTCGCAGCAGCAGGACATCGACGCACCAGTGCCTGCCGTGCGACCGGCCTTCAAGGAAACACCGGCTGATGGCGGCGTCGCTGTAGCGCTCGTCGCTCCGGAGAAGAACAGCGCTCAGGAGGCGTTGGCTGCGGCCATGCCGCAGACGCCGGCCGTGCCATCGGAATTTGCGGATCTGAGCACCCTCAAGGTTCCTGTCCCGCAGATGCTCGACCGGCGCGACATGAACGCTCTGATCGCCAACGAGACGCTCGTCGCCGCGGCCGGCGGTGAGGCCGAGGAGTTCGGGTTCGTGCCGGTGCCGGGAATGCGCCCGGCAGGTGAGGAGGCGCTTGCGGCCGTTGCTCAGGCGGACGTCACCGTTCCTCTCTTTGAAGACCGGCCCGCGCTCGCTTCCGCGGCACAGGCGCCGAACGCAACCGGTGCGACCGGGTCACGCGTGGCTCTCGCCGCGCCGACAACCGAGAACCGGGCGCCTGCAATTCCTCCTGCGATCGAGCTTGCCGCCTATGCGCCGCAACCGGGTTCGGCTGCGCGTGAGGCGATCTTCGACAGTGTCTTCGACCCAGACGCGGATGCCCCCACGAAAGGCGCCCGCCCCAAGAGGCAGGATGCCGAGGCGAAAAGCCGGTCTTCCGTCCGCACCGAGCCGAAGCTGACGCAGAAGATCATTTCCGAGTGGGCGCTCTCGGCGGGTCGTGTGGCGACCCTGTCCAAGCCGGTCAAGGCGCCGCGCTTCGTCAGCAAGTCGCTCCGCGTCGCTCCGACGACCGTTTACGCGGCCGGCTTCACCAGCAATAACGGCGCGGTCGATACGGCGCGCTTCAGCGGCAGTGCCGTCAACTTCATGGAAGTCAAGAAGTTCGACACCAACTGAGTCTTGCCGCCACGCATAAGCAAGAGCGTTTCAGTGTTCCGCTGAAACGCTCTTTTGTTTTCGAAGCTTCGAACTTCGGATGAGAAGCCGCTGCCCGACCGGCGCTTTGCGCCATCCGATCAAAGCAGCCGGACAGTCTTTCGTAGAGCAGGACGGATGTGGAGCCGGACAGTCTGTCGCGAATGCTTCATGCGGCTGAACCGACCATGAAACCAAAGCTCAGCAGAGCGATTGCTGTCTGGCGAGGGCGGGTGAAATTTTCAGCAAAATTGCCTCGGTTTTCAAAAGAACCCTTTGACATCAGCAGCTATCGTGACGTCTCCTTGCGCCAAACCGTGACTTCCAAAATAGAATTTCCGGTTTCGTAGATTATGGTTAGCGAAACGTTTATAGTAGTTGAACCTTTCGTCATCTCAAATAGCCCTCTACTAACAGTTTTAATCCCGTAGCTTTCTTTTGTGAAGTTCCCTAATATTGCGATCATGACGTCTCCGATAAAATCTGATCCGTCAATCAGCTCAATTTTACATCCTTTATTTTCTCCAAAGATATGCTTGTGGTTAATTGTAAAAACCATGTATCTTTGTCGTGGAAAAAAGCCAATTATAACTTTAGGTCCTACAGCAACTACAACAGTGTTCTTTCCTGCTAAGAAAGAATCTTTGAACCCATACTGTTTGAGATCGGCGGCAGACACGGTTTGCAATTCTGCAGCCGGAAGACATTTGTCCATCGCAAGCTGCAACGCTCTGTTGATGTCCATAGCCGTGGTTTGGCCTTTTCCATCTGACGGGCCCGTTTCAGAAGAGCTTGCACATCCAGTTAGGCCCGTAGCCACTGCGAGAACAAGGGCAAGATTTTTCATGCTACGAAGCGCCTTTCCGCCGAAACAGGCCGTGCTCAGGGCCGATCCAATTATTGAGGTTTGGCCGTTGGTTCTTATCTGCATGCCTGGAACCGACATTATGCGCAAATAAGTTGCATTAAGGTTTCTTACGCGCTTGACGTGTCGGAGCGATGCCTCGCTCCCACGAGGTGGGCCGAGACGTTCCGCCGTTGAGCCATCCACGGCAGGCAAAAGCCCTCCAGCCGTCACGCAAGGAGTGAGCGCCGGTTGGGTCGACGCTTTTGTCAATCAGACCGTTTGTGGAGGCGAGTTCGCAATGCGGTGCTCCGCCGGAGAAGGTAGCCCTCGGCGTCGGCGGCAAGCACAATATCGTAATCGCTGCGATTGCAGCGGCAAGCTATGTGCGGGCTTGCGGCGGCGGTGTCCGATGCCCAATCCCAAGATTGGAAATTGTTCGAGGAATGCGCCCAACTATGGGGCCGCATTCCTCGGCTTCGGCGTCCGAGATGCCAGGAGAAAGGATGTCGTCAAGGACCGGTCAAAGCCGATCGTGGCTGATCAGGCTGCGTCCTCGGTCTCGGCCGCAGGGATCATGCCCAGCGCCTGGAGGTAGGTGTCGAGGATGGCTTCCTGTTCCATGCGCTCGTCGGCATCCTGTTTGCGGATGGAAATCACCTTGCGCAGGATCTTGGCATCGAAGCCCATCGATTTCGCCTCGCCATAGACATCCTTGATGTCGTCGGCGATGGTCTTCTTCTCTTCTTCCAGCCGTTCGATCCGTTCGATGAAAGCGCGAAGCTGGTCGCGGGCAATGCCGTGAGCATCCGACATGGTCGTCTCCTTGTGGGGATGAATTTTCCGGGTGGTGTGAACTGCCGTGAACGGCCGCCGAGGTCAAGGGCGATTGCGCAACAACACAGGCATTTCCCGCGCAGGTCCTACTCCTTCGGGCGATTGCGCTCGAACGCGGCTTTCTGCTCGGGCGAGGCCTCACCCTGATTCTGCGTCCGCCATTCCTCATAGGGCATGCCGTAGACGATCTCCCGGGACTCCTCCTTGCTCATCGGCACGCCGGAAGCCTCCGCAGCCTCGCGATACCAATTCGACAGGCAATTGCGGCAGAAGCCGGCGAGGTTCATCAGGTCGATGTTCTGGACGTCGCTGCGTTCGCGCAGATGCTCGAGCAGCCGGCGGAAGGCCGCGGCCTCGAAAGCGGTGCGCTGTTCCGGGCTGATTTCGCTCATCGGTGTGGCCTCCTCTTCTTCAGTCGCTGTAAGCACCCGTACGGGACGGGTGGCGATGGTAGGCATGAAGCTCCGGCAGACCGTTGAGCGCCGCAAGGATGGGCGTCAGACGTTCCGCCCAGGCGGCGGCGCCCGCGGCATCGGCGATCAGGTCCTGGCGGACCTCTATCAGCGCATGCGCAATCCCGGGAGCCATGCAGTGCCGGTACATGGTATCGCCACGCAGCGCACCGTCATAGGGCTCGTTGTTGCCGACGACGATGTCGCCGGCCGCCTCCAGCCGTTCGATCAGCGGAAACACGGCGCGAGGGTCGTTGTCCCAGAGAACCGAGGCATGCCAGGGGCGTGCCACGCCCTTCCAGAAGGGCGTGAAGGAATGCAGGGAGATGACGAGAGGCGCTCTTCCGCCGGCGGCGGCGGACCGGGCGATGGTCTCGGATACGGCCTCGTGATAGGGGCGGTGAAAGCGCCTTATGCGGTTCTGCCACTCCTCGTCCGAGATCGGGTGGTTGCCCGGAACGATCGCGCCATCGGAAATCTTCATGATCAGGGTGGGGTCGTCTTCGCCGCGATTCGGATCGATCAGGAGGCGCGAGAAACAGCCGAGCACGGCCGGCGCGTCAAGTGCGGCCGACAATTGCCGCGTCAGCGGTTCGATGCCGATATCGTAGGCGATGTGACGCTCGAAGGCGCTTTCGGGCAGGCCAAGCCGGCCATATTCCGGCGGCAGCCGGTTCATTGCATGGTCGGCAACCAGCACGAGACCCTTTGCCGGATCGCCCCCGGTGATCTCGTAAGGAGAGTAGTGCTGCATTCCGCTCCCGCCAGGCTGAAGGTACCCACCTGATTGCACGCAAAGCCGCCATTCGCAAGAAAAACGCGAAGCTCTTATGCCGTTCCGTCACAGGAATGACGATTATAATCGATTAGAGTTGCGTTGACTTTCGGGGCTGGGCGTCGCAAGAAAGTGCCACGCAAATCAAAACGGAGTTCCGTAGGAAGCCGTGTCTAGATATCCTTTTTCCAGAGTGAAGCCGGGGTCGATGACGTTTGGATCCATCCTCCTGTTTTCCTTGGCAATTTCCGCTTCATTTCTCTCTGCCGGCGATGCCCGCGCCGATTTTCGAGTCTGCAACGGGACGCAGACTCTGGTCGGCGTGGCAATCGGTTATCGGGCCAAGGAAGGCTGGGTGACGGAAGGCTGGTGGCAGGTTCCGGCGACGACCTGCGCCACGCTGATCGAGGGCGAACTTCAGTCCCGATATTATTATCTCTACGCGGAAGATGCGGCCAAGGGCGGCCGTTGGACCGGCGATGTCAACATGTGCGTGGCCGAGAACGAGTTCAAGATCGTCGGCGTGCAGGACTGCTTCGCCCGCGGCTTCCAGCGCATGGGATTCAAGGAATACGACACGGGGCGGCAGGGAAGCTGGATGGTTCAGCTTTCCGACACGCCCGGCACGCAGGAAAGCCAGAATTGATGAGACGGAACAGGAAAGTCAAAATCCTCGCGACGCTCGGGCCGGCATCGGCCGACGAGCAAATGATTCAGAAGCTGCACGAGGCGGGGGCCGATCTGTTCCGTATCAACATGAGCCATGCAAGCCATGAGGTCATGCGCACGCTGATCGAGCGGATCCGTGTGGTCGAGGCGCGCTGCGGCCGTCCGATCGGCATCCTCGCCGATCTGCAGGGGCCGAAGCTGCGCGTCGGAAAGTTCGCCGAAGGCAAGGTCGAGCTCAAGATCGGCCAGACATTCACGCTCGACAACCGCGACGTGCCCGGCGACAGCCGCCGCGTCTATCTTCCGCATCCGGAGATCCTCGAAGCGGTGAAGCCCGGCCATCGCCTGCTCATCGACGATGGCAAGCTGCATCTGCGCGCCGAAAAGACCGATGGCAAGAGCATCGTCACCACGGTCGTTTCCGGCACGCGGATTTCGGATCGCAAGGGCGTCAGCCTGCCCGATACCCTGCTTGGCGTCGGCGCGCTGACGGACAAGGACCGCGTCGACCTCGACGCCGTGCTGGCGACAGGAGAGGTCGATTGGGTGGCGCTTTCCTTCATCCAGCGCCCTGAGGACCTTGCCGAGGTTCGCAAGATCGCCCGCGGCCGCGTTGGACTGATGTCGAAGATCGAGAAGCCGCAGGCGATCGAGCGGATAGACGAGATCATCGAGCTTTCGGATGCGCTGATGGTGGCACGCGGCGACCTGGGCGTCGAAATGCCGCTCGAATCCGTACCGGGACTTCAGAAGCAACTGACGCGTGCCTGCCGGCGAGCCGGCAAGCCGGTCGTCGTCGCCACGCAGATGCTCGAATCGATGATCTCCTCGCCTGTGCCGACGCGCGCAGAAGTGTCGGACGTGGCTACCGCCGTGTTCGAGGGTGCCGATGCGGTGATGCTTTCGGCCGAATCCGCCTCCGGCGAGTACCCCGTCGAGGCGGTTTCTACCATGGCGTCGATCGCCAGCAACGTCGAGCGCGATCCGCATTATCCGGGGATCATCTACGCTCAGCGCACGCCGCCGGAGGCAACGGGCGCGGACGCCATTTCGCTTGCCGCTCACCAGATCGCCGAGACGCTCAAGCTTGCCGCAATCGTGACCTACACCTCCTCTGGCACCACCGGCCTGCGCGCGGCGCGCGAGCGCCCCCAGGTGCCTGTCATCGCGCTTTCGCCGATCGTCCAGACGGCCCGTCGCCTTTCCGTGGTCTGGGGGCTGCACTGTGTCGTCACAGAGGACGCGACCGACCTCGACGATATGGTCAACCGCGCCTGTCGAATCGTCTCGACGGAAGGCTTCGGCAAGCCGGGAGACCGCATCATCGTTACCGCCGGCGTGCCGCTCGGTACCCCCGGCGCCACCAACATGCTGCGCATCGCCTATATCGGCTCGGACGGCCAATCGGGCATCTGAGCCGCCGCGGTTCGATCGAGCGCATTTCGAAACTGCCCCTCATCCGCCTGCCGGCACCTTCTCCCCGCAAGCGGGGCGAAGGGACTCGCGGCGCCAACTTCGTCCCCTCCCTACGTTCCTTGCGCCATTGTCAACGGCCGAGGAGGGATGGGAGCCTGCCGCTCGTTCCCTTCGCCCCGCTTGCGGGGAGAAGGTGGCCGGCAGGCCGGATGAGGGGCATTTTTTAACGAGTGCCGGTCACGTGCGGCTGCCGGCAAGCTTTTCCGCGAGCTCGCCGAGTTGCTCCTGCGCCTTCCGGTCGGAGGGGTAGATGTCGAGGAATTGCTGCCATGCGCGCATGGCAAGTTCATCCTTCCCGGCGGCCTCGAGCATGGTGGCCATGCCGGCGAGCGCACCGAAATGGCGGGGCTCCAGGGCAAGGACATGATTTATGTCGGACATCGACTTGCGGAAGTTGCCCATCTGGTAGTGCAGCGTGGCGCGGCGGTTCCAGCCTTCGACATAGTCGGGGGCGAGAGCGATCGCCTGGTCGAGAAGGTCGAGCGCCGCCGTCTGCTTCTCATCGGCAATCGCCTTGCTGGCCCATTGCATCAGGAGATTCACGGTCGCGCTGCCGGAATCCTGCCATTCGAGACGGATGCGATCGGCCACCTGCCGGGCCTTGTCCTCATCGCCTTCCTTCTTGAGATCGGCGAAGAGGGCGTCGACACGCTCTTTGGGAGTGGTGAGGGCAGCGACCTCGGCCTGAGGCGCGGGCTCTGCCGCGCTGAGCGGCGCGGCGGCCACCATCGCGGCGGCGGTCATGGCAAGAGATGCCAGAATCAAGTTCACAAAAACACGCATGGCGGACATCGTAGCCCGCCATGAAACAAGATCAAATCAATTTTGGGAAATCGGCGAGCAAGCCGCCGTGTTCCAGTTTTCCTCGGGTCGCTCCCGCTTCGGGAAACGTGCAGTCACCCAAGTGGTACGATCTTTGCGCATCCGCCAAGACGCGCGGCGCTGCAGGCACGGCCTGCAGCAAGCATCAGCCCTGGCGTGCCTTGAAGCGCGGGTTCAGCTTGTTGATGATGTAGACGCGGCCCTTGCGACGAACCAGGCGGTTTTCGCGGTGACGGGTCTTCAGGGACTTGAGCGAATTCTTGATCTTCATTTTTCCTGATCCGCAGGTTTCGGGGAACGAAAATTCGCCCGGTAATTCCAACAATCAAAAGCGCGCCGTTCAGCGCGCTGTTCAAGTAGGCAGGCACATACCGTGTCGACCCAATCGTGTCAACCGCGTGCCGGGGATTTTGCCGCCTGTCCCCGCCTTCCGTGGCGTCCCCGTCAGAGCAGGCGGGTGAAGTGCCCCATTTTGCGGCCGGGCCGCGCCTCGGCCTTGCCGTAGAGATGAAGGAACACATTGCGCTCGGCAAGCAAGTCCGGAACGCGGGCGATGTCGTCGCCGACCAGGTTCTGCATCACGCAATCCGAATGGCGCGACGGGTCGCCGAGGGGCAGGCCTGCAATCGCGCGGATATGCTGCTCGAACTGCGAAACGACGCAGGCGGCCTCCGTCCAATGGCCGGAATTGTGTACGCGCGGCGCGATCTCGTTTGCGACGACGCCGCCGTCGGCCAGAACGAAGAACTCGACACCGATGACGCCGACATAGCCGAGCGCGTCGAGGATGGCGGTTGCCGCCTTGCGGGCGGCCTCCGTGGCTGACGGACCGACGGATGCGGGCACGGTCGAGGTGTGGAGAATGCCGTTGCGATGCACATTCTCGGCAGGATCGAAACAGGCGGTCGTGCCGTCGGCCGCGCGTGCGGCGATGACCGAGATCTCCCGGTCGAACGGCACGAAGCTTTCGAGGATCAGCGGTACCTGTCCGAGCGCGACATAGGCGCCGGCCGGATCGTCGGTAGCGGAACGAAAGACGCGCTGGCCCTTGCCGTCGTAGCCGAGCCGGCGGGTCTTGAGCACGCCGGCGCCGCCGAATTCCGCAAGGGCGGCCTCGAGGTCGGCCTGGCTGTCGACGGGTTGGAATCCGGCGGTGGCGATGCCACAGCCGTTGATGAAGCGCTTCTCGGCGAGACGGTCCTGTGCCACTTCCAGCGCCTTCGGCGGCGGAAAGACCGGCCGCGAACGGGCGAGTTGCTCGGCGGCCGAGACCGGGACGTTCTCGAATTCGTAAGTGATGAGATCCGCCACCCGCGCAAGCTCGTCCAGCGCGCGCGGATCGTCATAGGCGGCGACGATCTGGTCGTTCGCCACCTGCGCCGCCGGACAGTCCGGCTGCGGCTCGAGCACCACGGTGCGGAAGTTCAGGCGGGCAGCGGCCATGGCCAGCATGCGGCCAAGCTGGCCGCCACCGATGATGCCGATGGTCTTCATGCCTCGTCTACCGGATATTCCGCGACCGATACGGTCTGCTGTTCGCGCCAGTCGTCGAGACGGTCGGCAAGATCCTCGTCACCGAGCGCGAGCACGGCGGCGGCCAGAAGTGCCGCATTGATGGCCCCCGCCTTGCCGATCGCAAGCGTGCCGACCGGAATGCCGGCCGGCATCTGCACGATCGACAGCAGGCTGTCCTGGCCGGAAAGCGCTTTCGACTGGACCGGAACGCCGAAGACCGGAAGCGGCGTCATGGCCGCGCACATGCCGGGAAGATGCGCAGCACCGCCTGCGCCGGCGATGATCACCTGGAACCCCTCGTCGCGCGCGCCCTTGGCGAAGCGGACCAGGCGGTCGGGCGTGCGATGGGCGGAAACGATCCGGGCTTCGTAGGCGATGTCGAGCGCCTCGAGCGTGTCTGCCGCGTTCTTCATCGTCTCCCAGTCCGACTGGCTTCCCATGATGATGGCAACGGGCGGGGGCGTAGTATCGGTCACGTCTCGGTCCATTTCAGGCGATGATGTCGGGAATGATCTGGTCTTCGATCTTGGTGATCTTGTCCTTGATGGCCAGCTTCTTCTTTTTCATGCGCTGGACGCGCAAGGCGTCGCAGCCCGTCTGGATCATCGCGTTGATTGCCGCGTCGTAGTCTTCGTGTTCCTGCCTCAGGCGCGCGATAGTCAGTCTGAGTTCGGCCTGGTCCTGGTCCGGCATTGCAAAGCGATCCCCATAAGCCCGGCTTCGCCGATCCGCGATCCGGAAATTCCTGCGTCGCTCTACCACATCTTGGTTAGCGACGGGAAGTTACCCGGCGTCATCATTTCGCCTTCGACAAATGAAAAATGGCATGGCACAGTAAAAAGGTTTCAACCATGGAACATCCGGCATTTGCGTGCCGGATGCAAGCTAAAGGGAAGGGACTGCCAATGACCATTGAGGCTCATCTTGCAACGCTTGAGAAAAAACATGGCGTCCTTGAAGAGGAGCTACACGAGGCTCTGAACTCTCCGTCCTGCGAGGACGAACTGATCAGCGAACTCAAGCGACGGAAGCTGCGCATCAAGGACGAAATCGAAAGACTCCGTTCCTCGACGCACTGAGCGTGAACGGTATTCCCGATTGCATCGGGACGCATCGCCGCGCGGAGCTGCAGAGGCGATGCGACGATAGGGTCAAAACAATCCCGAAAAGATAGATTGCATTGCTTGACCGGGCCAAGGTCCGGTCGGCTTTGCACGGCCGAGCGGAGTGCATCAGGACCAGAATTGGTCCAGCCACAGGTTGAGCCGGTCGAAGCCCGGCCTGTTGATCGCGTAGATCCGCCGTGTGCCGCTGGTCGATACCGATACCAGGTTGCAGTCGAGCAGGGCCTTGAGATGCTGGGAGACGGCGGGCCGGCTGATCGGCAGACCTTCGGCGAGCTCGTTGACGGTCCTTGGCGCGCGCCTGAGTTCCTCCAGCAGATGGCGCCGGTTCGGATCCGCAATGGCATCGAATGGGTCCGCGATCGTCATGAGCGGACGTTAGGCGAATTCCCCCGGAGCGGCAAGGAAAATTGTGCGGTGCGGAATTGCCCTTCGCGCCGCAGCATCGGCTACACTCCTCCCGATATGATGCTCCGGAGCCCATCCCATACGAGCTTCGAGCCGGCAAGGAAGGCCATCGTGTACATGAAGGGATAAAAGACCTGCGGCTTCATCCGCCGGACGATCCAGGCGCCGCAGGCGGTCGCAACCATGGCCAGCGGGAAGAGCGTTGCCGAGGTTTTGAGATTGCTGAAATCGAGTTGGCCGAGGGCGAAATAGGGGATGAGCTTCACCGCATTGAGGATTGCGAAGAAGCGCACGATGGTGCCGGTATATTCGCGCGGCGCGAGCTTCAGCGGCAGTGCGTATATCTGGAAGGGCGGACCGCCGGCATGGGCGACGAAGCTGCCGTACCCGGCGAAGGAGCCCCAGAGTGCTGCCGGACCGGCGCGCTGCGGCTTCGGCTGGATGGGCGCGCCATTGCGGCTGCGCCACAGGGTGTAGACATAGCGCAGTACGAAGACCACGGTGATGAGCCCGATGATCAGCCTCAGCGCGTCGCGGGGCACATAGGCGGACGTGGCCCAGCCGATGGCGATGCCGGCAAGCGCGCCCGGGAGGAGCATCACAAGGGTTTGCCGATCCCCGTGCTTGCGCCAGATCCAAAGGGAAACGATGTCCATGGCGATGAGGATCGGCAGCAGCAGCGCCGCGGCCTGTACGGGCGAAACGACCATGGACAGGATCGGGACGCCCATCAGCGACAGGGCCTCGCCCATGCCCCCCTTGGACAGGCCAACGAGCAGGACGGCCGGAACGGCAACGAGATAGAAGTCGATGTCGGGAAGCATTGGCGGCGGTTGATCCTTTTGTCATCTCCGTCTATCGGTTTTCCCGAATGAAATCGAGTGCCGGCTTCCGGCCCGAAGCGAGATCGCCAGGATTGACCCATGAGCAACATTGAAGACCGCTGCCGCCTCGTGCTGGTCGTTCCGGATATCGCAGATAGCGCGGAACGCGCGAGGCTCGTCGGCGAGGCGCTGAAGGGCGGCGACGTAGCGTCGGTGATCGTGCCGCAATACGCGCTCAGCGATGCGGATTTCCAGAAGCATGCGGAAGCGCTCGTGCCGGTGATCCAGCAGGCCGGCGCCGCGGCCTTGATAGAGGGCGACACACGGGTCGCCGGACGGGCGAAGGCGGACGGTCTCCACATCGCCGGCGGTCCGGATGCGCTGGCCGATGCGATCGAGCGGCACGCGCCGAAGCTGATCGTCGGCGGCGGCAACGCCACCGACCGTCACCATGCGCTCGAGATCGGCGAGCTGCGGCCCGATTACGTTTTCTTCGGCCGCACGGATGGCGACATAAAGCCGGAGGCGCATCCGAAGAACCTGGCACTCGCCGAATGGTGGGCGTCGATGATCGAAATTCCCTGCATCGTCATGGGCGGCACGGATCCGCAATCCGCGCTTGCGGTCGCTGAAACCGGTGCCGAGTTCGTGGCGCTCCGCCTTGCCGTCTTTGGTGAGGCCGGTCAGGCACCGTCGGTGGTTGCGGCCGTCAACGCATTGCTTGACGAAAAAGCGCCACGGTTTGAAGGTTAAGACCTGCCGATGGTAATCCGCTCTCTCCTGAAATCCAGCCGGCCCGCAGCCCTTGCCGCCGCGATGCTTCTTGCAGTCGCGCCGGCAGCGGCTCAGCAACCGGTCGCGCCTGCGCCGGCCGACGAGGGCAGCGCGCCGAAGCGCGGGCGGATCACGCCTTTCAACGGCGCGGTACTGCCGGAGGATACGGAGCGCAAACCGGCAGCGGCCGGTCCGGAAAAGCCGAAGGCCAGCGACGGCAGCGCGCCTTCGAAGGGCGTCACCGTGTTCGATCGCATGGGAGCCGAATTGCCGGCTCTGCCCGAGGAAAAGCCCTTCACCGGCAAGATCGACGAAGCCTATGGCGCCTTCCAGCGGGGTTACTACCTGACGGCGATGGACCTTGCCTTGCCGCGGGCCCAGCTCGGCGATCCCGCCGCCCAGACGCTCGTCGCCGCGATCCTGGAACAGGGCCTTGGCGTTGCACGCGACGCCAAGGCCGCCGCCTTCTGGTACGGCCAGGCGGCGAACAATGGCGACCCGGCCGCCATGTTCAAATATGCGCTGATCCTGATGGAGGGCCGCTACGTCAAGCGCGACCGGGAGAGGGCCGACGAACTGATGAAGAAGGCTGCCGATCTCGGCAACGCCTCGGCCCAGTTCAACTACGGGCAAACGCTCGTGGCCGACATGCCGGGCGAGCGGGGGCTGAAGGCGGCGATGCCCTATTACGAGAAATCCGCCGAACAGGGCATTGCGGATGCGCAGTATGCGCTCTCGCAGATCTATCTCAATGTCGACGGCATCGAGGAGAGCAAGCGGGCCCGTGCGCGCGAGTGGCTGCTCAGGGCGGCGCGGGCCGGCTATGACACCGCGCAGCTCGACATTGCCATCTGGCTGATCGAGGGGATCGCCGGCGACCGCAATCTCGAAGAGGGGTTTGCCTGGATGAAACGCGCCGCCGAAAGCGGCAACGTCGTCGCCCAGAACCGGCTCTCCCATCTCTATGTCAATGCCATCGGAACCCGTCCGAACCCGGTGGAGGCGGCAAAGTGGTACGTGCTCTCGCGCCGGGCCGGCCTCAAGGACGATGCGCTCGAGGATTTCTATCTCGGCCTCAACGAAACGCAGCAGAAATCGGCGCTGACGGCGGCAAACAAGTATCGCTCGACCTGACATGCGTCGGCGGACCCGATCTATTTCGCTTGAACTTCCGGGGTTTTTGTGGTCTTGAAGCCCCGGTTTTGTCCGTGGCCTTCCATCCCTGTGCCGCCGCGGACGGAGTGACGTCTCACTCGGTTTTTTGACGACGGTTCCCTTGCCCGCGCTTCGAGCTGCGGCCCGCATGCGGACTGTCAGACAGGTTCAATGTCCGGTCGAGCGGTCTCGGCCGGCCTTCGCTAGAGGAATTGCCGTATGGCCCGCTCCGCCCTTCTCAATGTCATGGTCCAGGCCGTCTTCAAGGCCGGCAAGTCGCTGGCACGCGATTTCGGCGAAGTACAGAACCTGCAGGTTTCCTTGAAAGGCCCGGCCGACTACGTTTCGCAGGCGGACCGCAAGGCCGAGCGGATCATCCGTGAGGAGCTCATGAAGGCCCGCCCGACCTACGGCTTCCTCGGCGAGGAGGGCGAGGAGATCAAGGGGACGGACGGCGCCCACCGCTGGATCGTCGATCCGCTCGACGGCACCACCAATTTCCTTCACGGCATCCCGCATTTCGCCATCTCTGTCGCGCTCGAGCGCCAGGGCGAGATCGTCGGCGCGGTCGTCTTCAACCCGGCGACGGACGAGCTCTACACCGCCGAGCGAGGCGGCGGCGCCTTCCTGAACGACCGCCGCCTGCGCGTCGGTGCGCGCAAGGCCCTCTCCGATGCCGTGATCGGGACCGGCACGCCGCATCTCGGCCGCGGCAATCACGGCAAGTATCTGGTCGAGCTGCGCCACGTCATGGGTGAAGTCGCCGGCATTCGCCGCATGGGCTCCGCCTCGCTCGACCTCGCTTATGTTGCGGCTGGTCGCTTCGACGGCTTCTGGGAACGGGACCTTGCCGCCTGGGACATGGCTGCCGGCCTCTTGCTCATCCGCGAAGCGGGTGGGTGGTCCACCGATGCCGAAGGCGGCGGCAAACCGCTGGAAGCGGGTTCGATCGTCTGCGGCAACGAGCATATCGCGAAGGCGCTTCGCGAGGTGATCCAGCGCCCGATTCCGTCCAAGTAACGGCAATATAATTCACCCGGAACCGTGCAACGTTTCCGGGACGGCGACATGCATAAAACAGCAACCTGAAGCGCGCCCAATGAATTCGATTTGAATGCGACGCGCTTTAGGGCCGTGCCCTTTGTTTTCCCTTCAATTCGGCGCAAACTTCCACTAGTCTCCGGGCCAATACGGATGGCCTGCGGCCATCGGCAGCACCGCTCTTCGATCGTCCTCGATTCGGGAATGGTGCAGCAATTCAGAGTGATGCGGCCGCCCTCTTGTTCGTCGGACAGGCGCGGAAGCTGCCGCAAAACCGGGAGACTGGCGAACTTATGGCGAAACTGAATCTGTCCGGGTGGCGCGATCGCGAAGACGTGGAGGAGGACTACGGTCCGCACAAGCTTTCGAGCCCGATGCCCTATTTCTGGACGATGGTCCTTTTCCTGATCATCGTCGGTTTCGTCGCTGCGATCCTCTTCCGCCAGGCAAGCGAGGCCTTCGCCGGCAATCCCGGCCTCAACGGGCTGATCCTGGGCGTGCTCGTGATCGGTATCCTGCTGGCGTTCAACCATGTCCTCAGTCTGAGACCCGAGGTTCGCTGGTTCAACTCCTTCCGTGCCGCCGGCAGCGCCGACAAGGTCGGGCGCGATCCGGTGCTGCTTGCGCCGATGCGGGCTCTCATCGGGGGCCGCCAAACGACGGCAATCTCGACGGCCGCGCTCCGGTCCATCCTGGATTCCATCGCTGCGCGCCTCGACGAGTCGCGTGACATCACCCGCTATCTCGCCGGCCTTCTCGTTTTCCTCGGCCTTCTCGGTACGTTCTGGGGCCTGCTCGGCACCATCGGTTCCATCAACACCGTCATCCAGTCGCTGGATGCGGGAAGCGGCAGCACGGACGATCTCCTGAGCTCCCTCAAGGGCGGCCTTTCGGCGCCTCTCACCGGCATGGGAACGGCGTTCTCCGCCTCGCTCTTCGGTCTTTCCGGTTCGCTCATCGTGGGCTTTCTCGATCTGCAGGCGGGACGCGCGCAGAATCGCTTCTATACGGAGCTCGAGAACTGGCTCTCGTCGGTAACCGACGTCAGCTCCGGTTTTTCCTCGCCGGGCGACATGACCGACGGCGCTCCGGTGGAAGAACTGCGGCGGCTCACCGACCAGCTCACGCGCCTGACGCATGACGGCGGCGTGAACCAGCGTACCACCGCCGCGATGGCAAGCCTCGCCGAAGGCATCCAGGGCCTCGTCAAGAATATGCGCGGCGAGCAACAGATGCTGCGCGACTGGATCGAGGCGCAGCAGGAGGAGGCCAAGGCGATGCGCAAGACGCTCGACAGGCTGACGGCGCGCATCGGCCAGGCCGACCGGATCACCGTGCAAAGCGAGAAGGCCGTAGGACAGGCGAAGCTCAGCCGCATGGAAGACAGCGGAGGGGATTGATCATGGCGCTTTCCCGACGCCGCGAACCGCGGGCGATCAACTACTGGCCGGGCTTCGTCGACGCACTCTCGACGCTGCTCATGGCGATCATGTTCCTGCTCAGCGTTTTCGTCACCGCGCAATTCCTGCTCGGCAGAGAGATCAGCGGTAAGGACGAGGTGCTGAACCGGCTGAACAGCCAGATCAACGAACTCACCCAGCTTCTGGCGCTGGAGAAGAGCGGCAAGCAGGATCTCGAGGATTCGCTCGCCAATCTGCAGGCGTCGCTTTCACAGTCGGAAGGCGAGCGGTCCCGCCTGCAGGCTTTGCTCGACCGGGGCGCCGGCAGTGCCGAAGTCGCAGACGAAAAGATCGGCCGGCTTGGCTCGGAACTCGAAAACGAACGGCAGGTCAGCGCCCGGGCGATGAGTCAGATCGAACTCTTGAACCAGCAGATCGCAGCGCTTCGCAGCCAGATCGCCGCCATCGAAGGTGCACTCCAGGCATCCGAGGCGAAGGACGACGCCTCGCAGGCCAAGATAGCCGATCTCGGCCGCAGGCTGAACGTCGCCTTGGCGCAGCGTGTCCAGGAGCTCAACCGCTACCGTTCGGACTTCTTCGGTCGGTTGAGGGAGATCCTCTCGGATCGGGAAAACATCCGCATCGTCGGCGACCGTTTCGTCTTCCAGTCGGAAGTGCTCTTTCCGTCCGGCGGCAGCGACCTGAACCCGGAAGGGCAGACCGAGATGGCGAAACTCGCGACGGCCCTTCTCGACCTTGCCAAGGAAATTCCGGCGGAGATCAACTGGGTGCTGCGCGTGGACGGCCACACGGACGATGTTCAGCTGTCGGGGATAGGGCGCTTCCGGGACAACTGGGAACTGTCGTCCGCCCGTGCTACGTCCGTCGTCAAATTCCTGATCTCGAAGGGCGTTCCGGCCGACCGCCTGGTGGCGGCCGGCTTCGGGGAGTATCAGCCCATCGCACCGGGCGAAAGCCAGGAAGCACGCGCGCAGAACCGCCGCATCGAGCTCAAGCTCACGGAGAAATAGGCGCGGGCGAAGCGACGAACAGTGCTTCGGCGCCGTGGTCGAACTGGAGCCGCGCAAGCTTCGCGTAGAGCCCGCCCTGGCGGATCAGCGACTCGTGGGTGCCTTCCTCGACGATACGGCCATGCTCCATCACCAGGATGCGGTCGGCCTTGAGCACGGTGGCGAGCCGATGGGCGATGACCAGCGTCGTGCGCTCCTGCATCAGGACGTCGAGCGCCTTTTGCACCAGCGTTTCGCTCTCCGCATCGAGCGCTGAGGTCGCCTCGTCGAGAAGAAGGATCGGAGCGTTTTTGAGGATGGCGCGGGCAATCGCGATGCGCTGGCGCTGGCCGCCCGAAAGGGTCACTCCGCGCTCGCCGACCAGCGTGTCGTAGCCGCGGTCCAGCCTGCCGATGAACTCGTCGGCCTGTGCCGCAACGGCGGCGGCGCGCACCGCTTCGCGGCTTGCGTCCGGCACGCCGAAGGCGATGTTGTCGTGCACCGAGGTGGCGAAGATGGTCACGTCCTGAGGCACGATCGCAAGCCTCTCCCGCAGCTCCTCGGGATCGACGGCGCGCACATCCGTACCGTCGACGCGGATGGTGCCCTTCGCCGGGTCGTAATAGCGCAGGAGCATCGAGAAGACGGTGCTCTTGCCGGCGCCGGACGGGCCGACGATGGCCACCGTCTCGCCCGGTCTTACCGCAAAGCTCAAGCCCCTAAGACTCTTATAGTCCGGCCGGGCGGGATAGGCGAAGTGGACGTTCTCGAACTCGACCGCGCCTGTGGCAGGGACGGGCATTGCGACCGGATGCTCGGGCGCCTCGATCTCCGGCACTTCGTTCAGCAGCTCGTTCAGGCGCTCGGCGGCGCCCGCCGCCTGCGAGAGCTCGCCCCACACCTCCGAGAGTGCGCCGAGGCTGCCTGCCGCAAAAACGGAATAGAGCAGGAACTGACCGAGCGTACCCGCGGAAAGCGAGTCCGCCAGGACGTCCCGTGCACCGAACCAGAGCACGGCGACGACGCTTCCGAAGACCATGGTGATGGCAAAGGCGGTCAGCACCGAGCGCGCCCTGGTCGCAGCGCGCGCGGCGCGATAGGCCGCCTCCACCGCGCTGCCGTAGCGCGAGCGCGCGCTCTCCTCGCCATTGAAGGCCTGCACGGTGCGGGTGGCGGCGATCGCTTCGCCGGCATAGGCGGAGGCAGCTGCGAGCATGTCCTGCGCTTCGCGGGAGCGCCGGCGTACCGAGCGTCCGAAGCCGACGAGCGGGAAGACGATGAGGGGGATGGCCGCAAGCACGAGGCTCGAAAGCTTCGGGCTCGTATAGACCATCATGCCCATCGCGCCGAGACAGAGGATCAGGTTGCGCAGCGCCACGGATGCCGTCGCACCCACCGCCGACTTGATCTGCGTCGCGTCGGCCGTCAGCCGCGAGACGATCTCGCCGGACTGATTGACGTCGAAGAACGAGGCCGAGAGCTGCATGACGCGTGCGAAGACGTCGCGCCTGAGATCGGCGACGATGCGCTCGCCGAGCGAGATCACGAAGTAATAGCGGGCGGCACTGGCAAGGGCGAGGACCACTGCAAGCACCATCAGCATGGAGAAATAGGTGTTGATGAAGCCGGAATCGGAATTGGAGAAGCCATGATCGATCATCCGGCGAACGGCCAGCGGCAAGGTCAGCGTGGTGGCCGCTGCAATGGTCAGAGAGACGGCAGCGCCGATCGCGAGGCCGCGGTAACGCGAGAGATAAGGCAGCACGGTTGCGAGCGGGCGTATGGACCTGCGCGCCGGCGTTTGTTTTTCTTGTCTTGGCACAGAGCCCCCCGTTCGCCTGTCACGGGGCCACAGCCTTGTGCGCCGCCGAGGCGCCAGAGCTGTGCGACTGCGATCTGCTGCCGTCCAGGACCGGTGCCGATCCGACGAACCATGCAGAGATCACAAGTCTTCCGCGCGGCACTTGTTATCCCGCAGACCTTCATGTATAGGCACGGCATCGAATTGGGAAGCCGCGGCCCAAGAGCGGTCTGCGGCTTCATTTACGTGTTCGGTCCCAAAGTCGCAATGCCTTGCGACAATTGGACCCTGGAACTCTAGGAAGATTGTTATGAAGGCAGACATCCATCCCGACTACCACACGATCAAGGTGGTGATGACCGACGGCACCGAATACGAAACCCGCTCGACCTGGGGTACGGAAGGTGCGACGATGAACCTGGAAATCGACCCCAAGTCGCATCCGGCCTGGACCGGCGGCAACCAGCAGCTCGTCGATCGCGGCGGCCGCGTCTCCAAGTTCAAGAAGCGCTTCGAAGGCCTCGGCCTCTGATATCAGACGCTCGATTGCATATTGCGAAGCCCGGCATGCCGGGCTTTTTTGTTGGCTGGCATCGCCTTTGCGGCCGCTTTGGCTATTGCGACCTCGCGGTGGTTTTCGCCGGCCCATGTGTGGATCCTCGGGCTTGACCCGAGGATCCAACCGCAAGCATTGCTTTTCTCGCCTGCCCAAAGAAAAAACCCGGCACATGGCCGGGTTTATAATCTCAGCGGCAGGATCGCCTCGCTTCAGTTCGCTCCGAAGGCGGTCTGCAGCAATTTGATCTGCGCCTTCACACCATTCTGATTGTCCGGTACGAAGCTCGTCATTTCCTGTGGCCGATAGATTTCGCGGTCGAGCAGGGCGACGCGATTCTGCAGCCGCAGCGACCGCTCGATCAGGTCGCGGAAGCTTTCCGGCAAGTCGTTCCATCCGGGCGCACTGCGATCGACATTGAAGCTGTCGAGCCGGACTTTGTTCTTTTCCGACAGAACCTGGTCACGGCTCATCTCGCCATTGTTGACGGCGCGCTGCAGAAGGAGCCAGGAAGCCATCTGCATCAGCCGGGTAGTAAGCCGCATCGACTCGGCGGCATAGAGAACGGATGCCATGCGCGGCAGTACCTTTGCTGCGGTGCGGCCGGGACCATCCAGATAGCTCGCCGTTTCCTCGACCAGGCCCATCCCTTCAGAGTAGAGCGCCTTGAACTGCGCCGACGACGCAGCGTGACCGGCGAAACTGACGGTATTCAATCCTCTTTCGGACATGCCTGTATTCCCTGGTTCCAACGCATCACGACTGTCAGGTAACGGGCGGCTCTGGGAAAAGTTTCCTGAGGCCCCTCCATGCTCGAAGAATGATCCCATACCGCATTCCGCGCAAGGGCATTCTTAAGAAAGGGTTAATCTCCACACTTCTTTGAAGGCCGCCTGTCGCAAAGCAAAAAAAAGAGCCGCGCGAAGCGGCTCTCAAGGTAAAACAGGGAGAAAAATCAGACCCATTCGCCAGTCGGTGAAATTGTCTGAGTCCGGAAGGACCGGATGCTCAGACAATCGCAGAAAATGCTTAATTTGCGGTTAAAGGCCAAGCATTCTTCTGGATTAAACGTGCTGGAACCATTCCATCCGCGCTCAACGGAAAAGGCTTTCGGCGGCCGAACGGCTCGCCGATTTGCGGTTCCTCTCCGCTTCGAGCCTTGCAATTTCCTCCGTCAGAAGCGCGATGCGCGCGTTCAGCTCGTCCACGGAGAGCAGCGAAAGGTCGCTGCCGATCTCGTGCTCGGTCTTCTTTTTCGGCTGGTCCTCGTCATACAGGCTCATTCGATCTCTCCTCTTCCTGGGGATCGTCGGCGCCTTCGTCCGGCAGTTCCTCCAGCGGAGCCGCACGCGGCGAGAGCTGCAGGCTCTCCGGCGTCGTCGCCGTGCCGGCATTGACCGGCGAGAAGTTTTCGCGCTCGGCCGCGGGCACCGGTGCGCGCCGGCGGCTGCGGACGATTGCATAGGCAGTGATCAGCATATGCGCACAGGCCGTGATCATGAAGAGGCCATAAGGCCCGCTGGCGGTCATTATCGGCCCGCCGATCGTCGGGCCGATGATCGTGCCGATGCCGTAGAGCAGCAGGAGCCCGCCGGAAACCTTCACGAAATCCTCGGGCGTGGCGAAGTCGTTGGCGTGGGAAACCGCGATCGGGTAGAGCGCATTGGCGGCCGCGCCGTAGATCGCGATCAACGTCAGAACGATCCAGACCTGGCCGGGCTCGACGAGGAAGATCAGGAGGCCGGCGAGAGCGCCGACCCCGGCGAGCGCGGCAAGCACATAGCGGCGGTCGATACGGTCGGAGATGCGGCCGGCCGGCAGTTGCATGACGGCGCCCGAGAAGATCGCGACGCTCATCATCGCCGCAACTGTGCTGTCCGACAGCCCCGCCTGGCGGCCGAAGACCGCGCCGAGCGTGCCGAATGCGCCGTTGGCAATGCCGATGAGCAGGATGCCGAGGAAGGAAACCGGCGAATTGCGGTAGAGGCCGCGCAGATCGAGGCGGACCTGTTTCAGCGGCTGCGGCGAGGCGGCCCTGGACAACAGCGTCGGCAGCATGGCCACGCAGTAGAGAATGCCGCAGATCATGAAGAAGAAGGTCGTCGACGTTTCGCCGAAGGGAATCATCATCTGGCCGCCGACGACGCCGAAAAGGGTGATGGCGATATAGAGCGAGAAGATCACGCCGCGGCTCTCATTGGTGGCGCGCTCGTTCAGCCAGCTTTCGATGATCATCGACGTTCCGGCAGTGGAGAAACCCGTGACTGCGCGGAGCGCCAGCCACCAGATCGGGTCGATCAGAATGCCCGTCAGCAGGGAAACGATGGCGATCAAGGCCGTGAACACGCTGAAGGCGCGCACATGCCCTATGCGCTTGACGACGTTCGGCGCGAAGAAGCAGCCAAGCACGAAACCGGTGGCCCAGAGCGTACCGAACAGGCCGAGGATGGTTGTCGGATAGCCCTCCGCGGTGCCGCGCACCGGCAGGAGCAGGCCCTGCAGGCCGTTTCCGAGGAAGAGAAACAGGGTACCGAGCAGCAGCGCGGCAACGGGAAGCAGGTTATTTCTCATCGTCCACCCGGAATTCGTTCGCCCTTCGGCGTGTCGTGACGAGGACCGCCGCTCTGCCGATGGAAATCAATACCACCGGTCATTGCAAATCGACGGCGAAAACAATAGCCCTCTATGCGACGAAAAGTGACGTCCGTATGGCGTCGCTCCCATTGCGGCGGATCTTCCCGGAAATGAACGAATGTCAAAGGCACTGACGGTTCTCCTGCTGCTGGCCATGTGCGTCCAGCTCATCAAGCCGCTCGGCTTTCCGGGCCTCAGGCAGCGCCGCGATTTCTGGAAGATTGCCGTCTTCGCCATCGTCGTGATGATGGTCACGGTGCTCGTGCGTCCTTGAACTACTGCCGTGCCGCGCGGGATCTCGATTCTCCGGCGGCTCGGCGTTCCCCGAGAAACAGCAGCTTGGGCTAGGGCCGCGCTATTGTCGTCACCAAGTCGCTCTATCTCCGCACGACATGACGACAGGAAAAGGTTAAATTACCGTGCTCGGCCACAAGATGAAGATCGAGGCTCTGTTGGAACGTCGTCTCACCGCCATTCTCGCAGCCGATGTCGTGGGCTACAGCCGCCTCATGGGAGCGGATGAGGCCGGCACGCTCGCGGCGCTGAAGCGCCACCGCCGCGAGCTGCTGGAGCCCAGGATCGCCGATCATAAAGGCCGAATCGTCAAGCTGGCAGGAGACAGCATGCTCGTCGAGTTTTCGAGCGTGGTGAACGCTGTTGCCTGTGCCGCCGCCATTCAGCGCGGTATGCTCGCCGCCAACGAGGGCTTGCCGAAGAGCAGGCGCATCGAGCTCAGGATCGGCATCCATCTCGGCGACGTGATCGTCGAGGACGGCGACATCTTCGGCGACGGCGTCAATGTCGCGGCGCGGCTCGAAGGGCTTGCCGACCCTTCCGGCATCGCGGTTTCTGCCTCCGTGCGGGACCATGTCGGCTCGAGACTCGATGTCGGCTTCATCGATAAGGGCGAATACAGTCTGAAGAACATCGCATCGACCGTTCGCGTCTATACGGTGTCCCTCGGCGACAATTCGCTCGGCAAGCGTGCGGAATCGTCCGGCGTGGTCGACCGCGGTTACGAATTATCGATCGCCGTCCTGCCCTTCACCAATATGAGCCATGATCCCGAGCAGGAATATTTCTCCGACGGTATCACAGAGGACGTCATCACCGATCTTTCGAAGATTTCGCGCCTGCACGTCGTCGCCCGCAACACCGTCTTCACTTACAAGGGCAAGTCCGTGAAGGTTAAGCAGATCGCCCATGAACTCGGCGTTCGCTTCATCCTCGAAGGCAGCGTGCGCAAGGCGGGCGGGCGCGTGCGCATCACCGGCCAGTTGATCGACGCGCAGACCGGCGGGCACCTCTGGGCCGACCGTTACGACCGCGATCTAACGGATATTTTCGCGATTCAGGACGAGATCACGCACGCCATCGTCGACCAGCTCAAGATAAAGCTTCTGCCGGAGGAGAAGAGGGCGATCGAAAGCGATCCGACGACCTCGGTCGAGGCCTATACCTACTATCTCCGCGGTCGCCAGTTCTCCCATACCTGGACCCGGCCCTATCTGCTGCTCGCACGCCGCATGTTCCTGAAGGCCGTCGAACTCGACCCGAACTATGCGCGTGCCTATGCCGGCATCGCCGAGTGCGAATGTGCGATCAGGGACTGGCACGAAAAGGAGTTTCCGCTGGAGAGTATACTCGACATGAGCGCCAGGGCGCTCGCGCTCGATCCGAACCTGGCGGAAGCGCATGCCTCGCGCGGGCTCGCATTGAACCACGACGGCCAGACGGAGGAGGCAAGCCGTGAGTTTCTCCAGGCTCTGGCGCTCGACCCTTCGCTCTATGAGGCGAATCTATATTATGGCCGTTTCCTCTTCGCGCAGGGTCGATTCCGGGAAGCGATCGGATTCTTCGAGCGCGCGGCGGAAATCCGGTCGGACGACTACTTTTCGCCGATCCATTTGATGGGTTGCTACCTGTCGCTTGGTATGGAGACCGAGCGCCAGCGCTGGGCGCGGATCGGCATCGAAAGAGCGCAAAGCGCAATGGAGCGGAACCCCGAGAATGCCAGCCCGGCGCATCGCGGTGCATTGGCGCTAGCGCATATGGGCGAGGCGGAACGTGCGAAGGAATGGGTTTCTCGCGCACTGGCGATCGATCCGGACGATATCGTCGCGCAGTACAATGCAGCCTGCGTCCATTCGCTCCTCGGTGAGGGCGAACGTGCGCTGGAACTGCTGGAAACCGTGGTGCCGCAGAGCTCCAGCTACCATGTCCAGTGGTTCAATCAGGACCCCGACCTGGACCTCATTCGCGACGATCCGCGCTTCCGCGCGCTCCTCGACGCACTCGCAGAGTGCAAGGGCGGGAGGCGCTGAATAGTTCGGCGATCAGATCTCGATCTCGCCGCGCATCGCCGAAACGCAGTCGCCCGAGACGCTGACCTTGCGGATTGTGCCGTTCCTCTTGTCGATACCGACCGTGATGAGGCTGCGGCGCCCCATTTCCACGCCCTGTTCGATGACGAGTTCCACCTCCGCGTCGGCCGCGGGAAGCAGCGAGACGAGGTAAGCGCCGAGCGCCGCCGAAGCGCTGCCGGTTGCCGGATCCTCGATGACGTTGTCGAGCGGCGCGAACATGCGTGCCCTTACCTGGCCGGGCCGCTCGCGCGTGCGGGCATAGAGAAACAGGCTGAAGCTGTCTTCCGCAAGCGGATAGCGGATATTCGCCTCCTCGAAGGCCGAGACGTTCGGCCGGGCTCTCGAAAGGGCCTCAACGTCGCGCACCTCAGCGACGGAGAAGGGCAGTCCGACCGAAATGCGCACCGGCGGATGATTTCGGTCGATGAGGTCGTCCTGGCGCAGCGATGCGCAGGCGGCAATCGTCGCGGCGTCTATGGCGGGGCCGATTTGCAGCGCCTGCGGGGCGACGATCCTTGCGCCCGTGACGATGCCGTCACTGCCGAGAAGGGTCACTTCGACCAGGCCCGCCTTTTCCTCGAAACGCAATGCGCCGCCCGGGTTGCGGCCGAAGATTTCCTGTTGCCGGCCGAGCACGAAGGCCGTGCCGACATTCGGGTGGCCGGCGAAAGGCACTTCGGTCGTCGGCGTGAAGATGCGCACGCGCGCAGTGTTCTCCGGGTTTTCGGGCGGAAGGACGAAGGTGACTTCGGAATAGCCGAACTCGGTGGCGATCGCCTGCATCCGGGCCTCGCTCAAGCCCCGCGCATCCGGGATGACGGCAAGCTGATTGCCGGCGAAACGCTCGGCCGTGAAGACGTCGACGGTAATGAAGGAGACGGTGCTCATGGGGCCCTCTGGTCGGTCGCAGATGGCGCAGATTTAAAGTCGTCGCCGGCGCTGCTGAAACAGCGAACTTGTCTCCCTGACAATTGTCGGGGCAGCAAGGCGGCGCCATGCAAAAAGGCCCGGCGGCATCGCTGTCACCGGGCCTCTCCTCTCTCCCTCTGACTATTTTGGCGCTTAGGCTGCCTTTTCGAAGTCCTTCGTCCAGCTTCCCTTGGCGGCGAGGCTGCACATCTTGGCGCGATGGGCGAAGGCGCGCTGACCGGCGGCGACGTTTTCCGACTTTCCGCCCCAGGCATTGAGCGCTTCCTGCTGCAGTGCCCGGCCATAGGAGAAGGTAAGCTTCCAGGGCAGGTCGTGCGCTGCGTTCATGGCCGAAAGGTGGGCCGTCGCCTCTTCGGTCGATTGGCCGCCGGAGAGGAAGGCGATGCCCGGAACAGCCGCCGGAACGGTGCGCTTCAGCACCTTGATGGTGCGTTCGGCGACCTCGTCGACGGACGCTTTGCGCGCTTTTTTGCCGTCGATCACCATGCTCGGCTTCAGGATCATGCCTTCGAGCCTGACGCGGAGCTCGCCAAGTTCCTCGAAGACTGTGCGCAGGACCCATTCGGTGACTTCTTCCGAGCGCTCGATCGAGTGATCGCCGGGGGCGCCATCCATCAGCACTTCCGGCTCCACGATCGGTACGATCTTCGCCTCCTGGCAGAGCGCGGCATAACGGGCGAGCGCATGGGCATTGGCCCTGATCGCGCCCCAGGTCGGGAGAGCGTCGGAAATCGCGATCACGCCCCGCCATTTGGCGAAGCGGGCGCCGGCCTCGTGATATCTGGCGAGGCGGGCGGCGAGCCCGTCGAGGCCTTCGGTTATCGTTTCATTCGGGAAATGGGCCATCGGCTTGGCACCGGTGTCGACCTTGATCCCCGGGATCGAGCCCGCGTTGCGGATGACGTCGGCGAGGGGCGTGCCGTCGGCAGCCTTCTGGAACAGTGTTTCCTCATAGAGGATGACGCCGGAGATATACTCGCGCATCGCATCGTCCGAGCGCAGCAGCATCTCGCGATAGTCGCGGCGCGACGTCTCGGTGGACTCCAGGCCGATGCTGTCGAAGCGCTTCTTGATCGTTGCGGTCGACTCGTCTGCAGCGAGCAGGCCCCGGCCATTGGCGACCATGGCAACCGCAATGTCTTCCAGTCTTTCGCTCATATTCTTCTCCTACACACAGCGCCGATCACCAGCGGAACAGCGAATGAAACCAATCTCGAACTGAGGCGCGAAAGCGTCGTTCGCACCTCAGGAACAAAGGCGCGTTAACAGAAGATACCGCGCGGGAAAATGGCAGTAAAACGGGCTAAAACGATTTAAATAATTTTAATCGTTTGAAAAGGCATAATTATTTTTGATGGTCAGGTCAGAAGCTCTCCTCGAAAGCCCCTCACCCTAATCCTCTCCGTTCCGACGCTACGGCATGCACATATCTCTTGTTGTCCAGCCCTTCGCGGACAGTAGCGAGGCTTGCGGATGGGTCCATGGGATCAAACCCGTATGCGCTAGCATTGGCATTAGCGGTCACCCGCCCCTCATCCGCCTGCCGGCACCTTCTCCCCGCAGGCGGGGAGAAGGGACAAGCGGCGCCGACTGAACCCCGCATTCACCGCCCGCCCGAGGGCGCGAGCGGGGCGCGGCATATCCCTTCTCCCCGCCTGCGGGGAGAAGGTGGCGGCAGCCGGTTGAGGGGCAATCCCGACCGAGCGGGGTTGAGGCGGTTGGGTTCCCGAGGGATCCCTTTCATGAGCAGTATCCGCCGCACCGGACCGCAAGAGATATGTGCATGCCATAGCGTTCCGACGGGGAGAGGGGACTGAAAGTCGCCGCGAATCTCCTTCGCCCCGCTTGCGGGGAGAAGGTGGCCGGCAGGCCGGATGAGGGGCTGAAGCCGAGCTCAGTTCCGCTGCCGGAGAACATCTACGCCCGGCAAGGGCTTGCCTTCCATCCATTCGAGGAAGGCGCCGCCGGCGGTCGAGACATAGGTGAAATCGTCCGCGACCTCGGCATGGTTGAGTGCTGCGACCGTGTCGCCGCCGCCGGCGACGGAGACGAGCGAGCCGGCGCGGGTGCGGGCTGCCGCGTGTTTCGCCGCCGCCACGGTCGCCCTGTCGAAGGGCGCGATCTCGAACGCGCCGAGCGGGCCATTCCACACGAGGGTTTCGGCGCGCGAGATCCATTCGTTGATGGCCTCGATCGATTTCGGCCCGACGTCAAGCACCATGGCGTCGGCAGGGATGGCCTTGATATCGACGACCTCGTTGTCGGCACCGGCCTTGAACTCACGGGCAACGACGCCGTCGACCGGAAGCACGATTGCGCATCCCGCTTCCGAGGCGGCCGCGAGGATGGCCTTGGCGGTCTCCGCAAGATCGTGCTCGCAGAGCGACTTTCCGACATCGACGCCTTGCGCCGCGAGGAAGGTGTTGGCCATGCCGCCGCCGATGACCAGCGCGTCGACCTTCTTCACGAGGTTCTGCAGAAGGTCGATCTTGGTCGAGACCTTGGCGCCGCCGACGATCGCGACGACCGGGCGCTTCGGATTGCCGAGCCCCTTTTCAAGCGCTTCGAGCTCCGCCTGCATGGTGCGGCCGGCATAGGCGGGAAGGTGATGGGCAAGCCCCTCGGTCGAGGCGTGGGCGCGATGGGCGGCGGAGAAGGCGTCGTTGACATAGATGTCGCCATTGGCGGCGAGCGCCGTCACGAAGTCCGAATCGTTCTTCTCCTCGCCCTTGTGGAAGCGGGTATTCTCGAGCAGCAGCACTTCGCCGTCGTTCAATTCGGCAATGGCGTTGGCGGCCTTGTCGCCGATGCAGTCGGCAGCGAAATAGACGCGCTGGTCGAGGATCTCCTCGACGGCGGAGGCGATCGCCTTCAGCGACATGTCGGCGACGGGCTCGCCCTTCGGCCGGCCGAAATGCGCGAGCAGAACGACTTTCGCGCCCTTCTCGGAGAGTTCGCGAATGGTCGGCGCCACGCGCTCGATGCGGGTGGTGTCGGTCACCTGGCCGTCCTTGACAGGCACGTTCAGATCGACGCGCACGAGAACGCGCTTGCCGGCGATGTCGGTCAGATCGTCGAGAGTCTTGAAAGTCATCAGATGGTCTCCGGTGATAGTCTCTGGAACAGGGTAGGGTAGTCGAGGACGAGGCCGTCCTCGTCCACCGGCAGGTCCGCCGTGAAGCTGCCGTCCGCCGCCTCGTAGCGGTAGAGCTTGCCGTCATCGAGGCAGGTATAATGCTGGCCGTCGACGGTCGGTTCGAAGCTGTCGAAGGGCACGTAAAGCATGTTGAGCCTGGCGGTGCCGGATTGCCGGGTGAGGCCCAGGCGGCGGATCGGCAGCGTGTTCGTGAAGGGCGTGCCGGCGAGGTCGATATCGACGCAGCCATCGAATTGCGGCAAGGCCGTTCCGTCTGCTTTGCGCCAATGGCCGTGCCCATCGGACATGAGGTGCAGCCTCTGCCCTTGGGTCGTTTCTATGAGAAAGGAAAAGACGCGCCAGCCGGCATCGCAGTCGATTCGGTAGCGGGCGCCATAGGCCGTTGCGCCGCGTTCGCCGATGAGAACGCTTTCGGCGCGGATGGCCGCGCCGAGCGATGTATCGATAGTCCTGAGCGTCAGATGTTCGAGCCCTTCCCCTTCGAGCGGACGCCAGCGCACCGTCGTTGAGGAAAGAGCCCGGAACATCGGTCTTAGATGAGCTTGCTCAGGGCAACCGCCGTGTCCGACATGCGGTTGGAGAAGCCCCATTCATTGTCGTACCAGGACAGGATCGAGACGAACTTGCCTTCCATCACCTTGGTCTGGTCCATGTGGAAGACCGAGGAACGCGGATCGTGGTTGAAGTCGATCGAGACGTTCGGAGCGAGCGTGTAGCCGAGAACGCCCTTGAGCGGGCCGTCGGCGGCAGCCTTGATGGCCGCGTTGATTTCCTCCTTGGTCGTCTCGCGCTTGGCGACGAACTTCAGGTCGACCACCGAGACGTTCGGGGTCGGGACGCGCACGGAGATACCGTCGAGCTTGCCCTTGAGTTCCGGCAGCACGAGACCGACCGCCTTTGCAGCTCCCGTAGAGGTCGGGATCATCGACAGCGCCGCGGCGCGTGCACGGTAGAGATCCTTGTGCATCTGGTCGAGCGACGGCTGGTCGTTGGTGTAGGAGTGGATCGTCGTCATCATGCCGTGATCGATGCCGACGGCATCGTGCAGCACCTTGGCGACCGGTACCAGGCAGTTGGTCGTGCAGGATGCGTTGGAGATGACGAGATGATCCTTCGTCAGCTTGTCGTGGTTGACGCCGTAGACGACGGTCAGGTCCGCGCCGTCGGCCGGAGCCGAGACGATGACGCGCTTGGCGCCGGCTTCCAGATGAGCGGCTGCCTTGTCGCGGGCGGTGAAGATGCCGGTGCACTCCATGGCGATGTCGACGCCGAGTTCCTTGTGCGGCAGTTCTGCCGGATTGCGGATCGCGGTCACCTTGATCGGCTTGCCGTTGTTGATGACGATCGCGTCGCCGTCGACCTTCACGTCGGCCGGAAAGCGGCCGTGGATGGAATCGAAGCGCAGCAGGTGAGCGTTGGTCTCGACCGGACCGAGGTCGTTGATGGCAACGACTTCGATGTCCGTGCGGCCGGATTCGACGATGGCGCGGAGAACGTTGCGGCCGATGCGGCCAAAACCGTTGATGGCGACTTTCACTGTCATATCGGGTCTCTCCCTGTCAGAATGCGTGTGGTGGGAAGGAGGACATCCGGGAATGTCCTCCAGGCTTGATCAGGACAGCTTGGCTTCGGCGGACGCAACCACGACTTCTGGCGTAATGCCGAAGTGCTTGTAGAGATCCTTGTAGGGGCCCGAAGCACCGAAGCTCGACATGCCGATGAAGATGCCATCGTTGCCGATGAAGTGGTCCCAGCCCTGGCGGATGCCGGCTTCGACGGCGATCTTGACCGGCGACGTGCCGATGATCGCCTGCTGGTAGTCCTCGCTCTGCTCGGCGAAGAGCTCGAAGCAGGGGACGGAGACGACGCGCGTCGCGATGCCCTTGGCGGTCAGCGTCTGGCAGGCCTTGACGGCGATCTCGACTTCCGAGCCGGTGGCGAAGATCGTCACCTGCGCATCGCTTGCGGAGATCAGGTCATAGGCGCCGCGGGCGCAGAGGTTCTGTTCCTCGTATTCCGTGCGCACCGCCATCAGGTTCTGGCGGGTGAGCGCAAGACCGGAGGGGCGCTTGCGGTTTTCCAGGGCGAGCTGCCAGCATTCGGCGGTCTCCGTCGCATCCGCGGGGCGGAACATCAGGAGATTGGGGATGGCCCGAAGCGCGGCCATGTGCTCGACCGGCTGGTGGGTCGGCCCGTCCTCGCCGAGACCGATGGAATCATGCGTGAGCACGTGGATGACGCGGATGCCCATGAGCGCGGCAAGGCGGATCGACGGGCGGCAATAATCCGAGAAGATCAGGAAGCCGCCGGAATAGGGGATGAGGCCGCCATGCAGCGCCATGCCGTTCATTGCGGCCGCCATGCCGTGCTCGCGCACGCCGTAGTGGATGTAGCGGCCGGAGAAATCGTCCGGGGTGATGGAGTGTGTCTGGCTCGTCTTGGTATTGTTGGAGCCGGTCAGGTCGGCAGAGCCGCCGATCGTCTCGGCAAGTACGCCGTTGATGACTTCCAGCGCATCCTCCGAAGCCTTGCGCGTCGCCGGCGAGGGCTTGGTCTCGGCAAGCTTCTGCTTGTAGGCGCCGATCGCAGAGGCGAGGCTGCCTTCGAGCTCGCCGGAGAAGCGGCGGACGAACTGCGCCTTCTTCTCCGCCTCAGCGGCTTCGAGCCGTTCTTCCCATTCCTTGCGCGCCTTGGCCGACCGCAGGCCTGCGATGCGCCAGGCGTCGAGCACGTCGGAGGGAACCGTGAACGCCTCGGCTTCCCAGCCGAGCGCCTTGCGGGTGGCGGCGATTTCCTCGGCGCCGAGCGGGGAGCCGTGGACCTTGTGCGTACCGGCCTTGTTCGGCGCACCGAAGCCGATCACGGTCTTGCAGGCGATCATGGTCGGCTTGTCGGACTTGTGAGCCTCTTCGATCGCGGCGGCGATCGCTTCGGGATCATGGCCGTCGACGGCGATCGTGTGCCATTTGCTGGCGCGGAAGCGGGCGTGCTGGTCGGTCGAGTCGGCAATGGAGATCGGACCGTCGATCGAGATGTTGTTGTCGTCCCAGAAGACGATCAGCTTGTTGAGCTTCAGGTGGCCGGCAAGCGCGATCGCTTCCTGACTGATCCCTTCCATCAGGCAGCCGTCGCCGGCGAGCACATAGGTATAATGCTCCATCAGTTCGCTGCCGAACTCTTCGCGCAGCTTGCGCTCGGCGATCGCCATGCCGACGGAATTGGCAATGCCCTGGCCGAGCGGACCCGTGGTCGTCTCGATGCCGGCGGCGTGGCCGTATTCCGGGTGACCCGCCGTGCGCGAACCCAGCTGGCGGAAGTTCTTGATCTCGTCGATGGTGATGTCGTCGTAGCCCGTGAGGTAGAGCAGCGAATAGAGCAGCATGGACCCGTGGCCGGCCGACAGGACGAAGCGGTCGCGGTTCGGCCAGGCGGGGTTTTTAGGGTCGAAGCTCAGATAGCGGGTGAACAGCACTGTTGCGATATCGGCGGCGCCCATTGGGAGGCCAGGGTGGCCGGAATTTGCCTTCTCGACGGCGTCCATGGAGAGGAAGCGGATTGCATTCGCCATCCGGTCGTGTTTTTCGCGAGAGATCATGACTGTTCCGTTTGCGTTCGGTGGTCAGGGGACGGTCTCTATCCTCCAAAGACCGCATGAGAAGCGGCAGACACATAGCAGGTGCGTGAGCCGAGTCAATAAATACGGGCCCTCCGCGACCAAATGCGGCGGCCCCGGCGCGGCGCCTCTCGATGGCAGAAACGCCGCCGGTCGGTGGCCGGTTCGGGAGGCGAAATCGACCATCCACAGCTTCCGCAGTTCAATGCCGCGCTTGGCATTGTTGAGACTTGCGTAATAGGTTTAAAAAGAAAAGGGCCGAAGTGATGAACGCTCTACGATTCGGCCTTGGAGCGAGGCGCATCCAGGCAAGGTGCAAGCGCTCCGCACTTTGTTTTAGGGCAGGGCGAAGCCGCTCCCCCTAGAGAGGTATCGGAAGACATGCCGGCAAAGACGGTCAAGGCGGCGATCGACGAGTTGCGCAACGCGGTTCAGTCTCTTGAGATCGCGATCGACGGCCGCTTCGACAAGGAAAGGGATGTGAGCGAGTTCGAAGGCGAGGTCAGGCGGGTCAACGAGGACCGGTCTCGCCTGGCGCAGGAACTCGACCAATCCCAATTCCGCGCCAACCGGTTGGAAGAGGTCAATCGCGAGGTATCCCGTCGTCTGGTGACGGCGATGGAGACCATTCGCGCGGTGCTGGATCGCTGAGGTTCTGAACGTATGGCGCAGGTGACGGTAACGATCGACGGCAAGGCCTACCGGATGGCCTGCGAGGAAGGGCAGGAAGATCACCTCGGCGACCTCGCGACCAGGTTCGACCAGTATGTCGGCCATCTGAAGGCCCAGTTCGGCGAAATCGGCGACCTCAGGATCACCGTCATGGCGGGGATCATGGTCATGGACGAGTTGAGCGAGGTCAATCGCCGGCTGAAGAGCATCGAAGCGGAAGTGGACGATCTGAAGAGAGGCCGCGATACCGCGCTTTCGGATCAGACGAGAAGCGAGGAGGCGCTTGCCTCGGCGCTCGGCGAGGTGACGGCGCAGATTCAGGATATCGCCGCCAAGCTCAACGGGCGGCCGACTCCCTCGGCAAATTGAGCCCCGCCTGCGATTTCGCAGAAATTATGCAGCTCCATCGCATCCGGCTCTGGTGAAAAGCCCCGGGACGCTCTATATCTGCCAGGCGATCTGCGCTTCCCGACAGGAACCACAATCCCCGGGGCCATACACGATCTCAAGGGGACTGTCCCTGGCCGGACCCGTGGGTCCGGGCATACGGTGCCCACCTACCTAGTAGGTACCCGGGATCGTAAATCATCCATCGGTCGTCGTGGATCGCACTTCTTCCTTTTCCTTCTCGGCCGGTGCCCGGAACGCTCGGCGGATGGCATCCGCCATCGCGTCGACCGTCGGCGACCGGTTCCCGCGCCTCGTCCGCAGCACGACATTGGTCATGTCGATGATGCCGAAGCCGTCCTCCTCGGTAAGTTCCCTGCACCCCGCCGGTATGGCGGTTCGCGACAAGGGTGCGATGGCAAGGCCCGAAATGAGGGCGGCGATGAGGCCGCCGCTCGTGCGGCTCACATATGCGATGCGAGACTCTATGCCGCGGCTCTGCAGGCTCCGCCGGGCCAGTTCGTCGCACCAGCCGCCTTCGGCATAGGTATAGGTCGCGATCGGTACCGGCCGGCGCTCATGGGCACCGTGCTGGTCGCAGGTCGCCCAGACTGTAGGGTTCACCATCAGGACCTCGTTCCGGCTGCGCCCGCCCGGCTCGAAGACGACGGCGATGTCGAGTTCTCCGGCCGCGAGCGCTGCCGAATTGGCCATGGAGGTTTCCTGCCGCACCGTCACCTCCACGCCCGGATGAATGGCAGCGAAGGCGCCAAGTGCCTTCGGAAGCGTGGAGTTGACGTATTCCTCCGAAATCCCGATCCGGACCGAACCCTCGAGCGCCGGCGATCGCATGGCCGCCGCGGTGTCGTCGAGAAGAGAGACGATGCGGCGCGCATTGTCGGCGAGCCGCCGCCCGTCATCGGTCAGTATGACGCCGCGCGAATGGCGTTCGAAAAGCGCCGAGCCGATGAGCTCCTCGAGCTTGCGGATCTGCATGCTGACGGCCGACTGCGTCCGCCGCACCGTATCGGCAGCCCGCGTCAGGTTGCCGGTGTCGGCGACCGCGAGAAAGGTTCTGAGCAGATCGCTGTCGAGCGGAGTTGACATGCTGTCGCCATAAGAAAACTTGATGACAGGCATGGTTGCAATTCATTTGTCAGATGTCAACAAAGGAGAGAGGATCGAGGCTGTCGCTTTCCTCCCGAGGGTCTCGCCATGCCCGTTCTGGTCGTGCCAGCACATCCTGCCGCTCGAAGCTCCCCGTCGCTTGCGACGGCGTTTGCGCGTTGGCGGCTGGGGCTCACCCTTTACATGGAATGGTCGATCGTAAGCCGCCGCGCCGACCCGCACCTGCTGGCAGACGCAGCTATCCCGGACACATATCGTCTCGGATGCGAGGAAGCCCGGCGCCAGCGTGAAGCGGTTCGGCATCTGCACTGGATGCTGTAAATCAGCTCCCTCCGGGAAAGCTCCATAAAGCGTCGCGATACGCGAACGAGTCGCGAAGTATTGCAAAAAGCGGCGGCCGCATGGTTCCAGCCGGAGGCCGTTTTGCGCTATGGCAGGGGCATTCCGATCATGTAAAAGCGGTTCGGTCTGCCCGGAAGGAAGGTTCGATGTCACCCAGGGATTTGAAGGCAGCGTTGAGGAAGGAGCGGCTGGCGCTCCGCGATGCGATGCCGGCGGAAGTGCGGATCGAGGCGAGCCTTGCCATGGCCGATCATGCCGGCGACATTATCGCGCTCGATCCGGGACATGTCGTCTCGGGCTTCTGGCCGATCCGTTCGGAGGCCGACGTCCGGCCGCTGATGGTGCGGCTCAGGGATCGCGGTGCGCGCCTCTGCCTGCCGGTGATCCTGGACAGCAAGGACATCGTTTTCCGGGAACTGCTCGACGGCATCGCAGTCGTCGAAACCGGTTTCGGCACCACCGGTCCCGGCCCCGATGCGCCGGAAGTCGATCCGGACATCATGCTCGTACCGCTTTCGGCCTTCGATGCCGTGGGCCATCGGATCGGCTACGGCGCCGGCTATTATGATCGGGCGATCGAGCGGCTGCGTCGCAAAGGCCACATGCCGCGCCTGATCGGGATTGCATTCGACTGCCAGGAAGTGGCATCAGTGCCGGCTGAACCGCACGACGTGGCGCTGGACGCCGTATTGACGGAGAGCGGTTTTCGGCATTTCAGAGCGGGATGAGGATATTTTGCGCGGATTCCGCCACATCCTGTTCTAAATTCATGGAACCGACCACGTGCACGATTTGGTGTCGATCCAAATTGCCTTGGTCCAAGCGGGATTGACCGGCATGCGACTTCTGTTTCTGGGGGATATGGTGGGCAAGACGGGCCGCATGGCCGTCTGGGAGCGCCTCCCGGGACTCGTGAGCGATCTCAAGCTCGACTTCGTCATCGTCAATGGCGAGAACGCAGCCGGCGGGTTCGGCATCACCGAAGACATCTTTCTCGAGACGATCAGCGCCGGCGCCGATGTAGTGACCACCGGCAATCACGTCTGGGATCAGAAGGAGGCGGTGGTCTTCTGCGAGCGGCACGATCAGTTCCTGCGGCCGGCAAACTATCCTGCGGGGACGCCGGGTCGCGGTTCCAATCTTTTCTTCGCGCGAAACGGCGCACGCGTTCTGGTTGCCAATGTCATGGGGCGGGTCTTCATGCATCCCGAGCTCGACGATCCCTTCAAGACGGCCGAGGCGATCCTTGACGCCTGCCCGCTCGGCGAGCAGGCCGATGCAGTCGTCTTCGATTTTCACGCGGAGGCGACGAGCGAGAAGCAATGCTTCGGCCACTTCGTCGACGGGCGTGCCAGCCTGGTGGTCGGCACGCACACCCATGTGCCGACGGCGGACCATCAGATACTCAACGGTGGCACCGGCTATATGAGCGATGCCGGCATGTGCGGCGACTACGACTCGTCCTTGGGGATGGACAAGGAAGAGCCGCTCAACCGGTTCATCTCGAAGATGCCCAAGGGCCGCTTCGAAGCGGCATCCGGCCCGGCGACCATCTGCGGCGTCGGGATCGAGATTTCGGACCGGACGGGATTGGCGGAGAAGATCGCGCCGCTCAGGATCGGCCCGCGTCTGGCCGAGACGATCCCGCAATTCTGGGTTTGAGCGGCAGAGCTTCTGTTTCTCCACCTGCAATCCTGCCGCGCCCTGCCTCTGCCGAATTGCCTTTTTTCAAGGGTGACAGACCTGTCAAATGGTGGCAGGTTAGCGACCAAATGAGAGCCGCAATCCACGCGGCCGCTATTCGCAAGTTTCCATGCCCAATAGTTGAAGCGGGATGCGGGCGGAGGCGCCCATACCTTCCCTCGTCCCGTCTTAGTGCAACCGAGCCCTATAGCGCCGCACGTCTGTCGGACGCTTAAAGGTCGCTATAGCGCCCCGGTATTGGAATGTCGCCGCGCCAATTGCAGACCCCGGTGCCGGCGATCTGATGTTCAGGTAATTTGGAGAGCGTGCATGTTGCGAAAGTGGCGTCTGCCGGCCATCGCCGGCGTATTCGTCTCCCTTCTCGTTTCGGCACCGGCGGTCGCGCAGGACGCGCAAATGCCGACGGTGACCGTTGCCAAGCCGGTCGTGCGCGACGTCATCGACGCCGACGAATTCATCGGCCGCTTCGAGGCGGTCGACGAGGTTTCGATCCGCGCGCGGGTCGGGGGCTATCTCGATCAGGTCTTCTTCACCGACGGTGCCATGGTGAAGAAGGGCGACAAGCTCTTCGTCATCGACCAGCGGCCGTTCCGCACCGCTCTTTCCCAGGCGGAAGCCTCGCTCGAGGCAGCGCGATCGACGCTCGTCTTCGCGGAGACCACGTTCAAGCGAACGGAATCGCTCGCCGGAACCGGCACGCTCTCCGTGTCCAGGCTCGACGACGACCGCCGGGCGCTGCTCTCGGCACAGGCGAATGTACGCGGCGCCGAGGCGGCGGTTGAGCGGGCCAGGCTCGATCTCGATTACACCACCATCACCGCGCCGCTGAGCGGCCGCGTCGACCGGCGGCTCATCTCCCCGGGCAATCTCGTCCAGGCGGACCAGACGGTACTGACGACGATCGTCTCGCTCGATCCGATCGATTTCTATTTCGATGTCGACGAGCGCCGGCTGCTTTCCTATGCGCGGACGGCGCGGGAACGCGGCAGCGCGCTGCAGGAAGGGGCCGGCTCCATCCCGGTGCTCGTCACGATCGCCGACGCCAACGAGCCGCCTTTCGAAGGCAAGCTCGATTTCGCCGAGAACCGGGTCGACAACGAGACCGGCACGATGCGGGTGCGCGCCCGCTTTGCGAACCCCAAATTCGTCCTGCAGCCCGGCCTGTTCGGGCGTGTGGAAGTCGAAGGCTCGAATACCTATCGAGCGGTTCTCGTCCCTGACGAGGCAATCGCTGCCGACCAGAACGAACGCATCGTCTACGTGGTCGGCGAGGATGGCAGCGTCGCCACCAAACCGGTCCGTCTTGGCCCGAGGCTCCACGGTTACAGGGTCATCCGCAGCGGCTTGACGGGGGACGAGACAGTCGTCGTCAACGGCCTCATGCGCGTCCGGCCGGGGGTGAAGGTCAAGCCCGAACTCGTCGTCCTGCCCCCCGAGGCCGCGCAATCGGCGGAGAATGCCCAATGAGGTTCGCGCATTTCTTTGTCGACAGACCGATCTTCGCATCGGTGCTATCGATCGTTCTGCTGATCGTCGGCAGCATCGCCTATTTTCAGCTTCCGGTGGCGCAGTATCCGGAGATCGCACCGCCAACCATCGTCGTGCGCGCCTCCTATCCGGGCGCGGATGCGGAGACCGTCGCCAATACCGTTGCTACCCCGCTCGAGCAGGAGATCAACGGCGTGGAGAACATGCTCTACATGTCCTCCTATGCCACCGCTGACGGTTCGATGGCGCTGACGATCACCTTCAAGCTCGGGACCGATCTCGATCAGGCACAGGTGCTGGTGCAGAATCGTGTTTCGATCGCCGAGCCCCGGCTTCCCGAGGAAGTCCGGCGCATCGGCGTCACCACGACGAAGAGCTCGCCGGATCTGATGATGGTCGTTCATCTGCTTTCGCCGAACGACCGCTACGACCAGCTTTATGTTTCCAACTACGCCCGCACGCGCATCCGCGACATATTGGTCCGGCTGGACGGAGTCGGCGACGTTCTTCTTTTCGGCGAGCGTGAATATGCGCTGCGCATCTGGCTCGACCCGCAGAAGCTCTCCGCCTACGGCATGACCGCAGGCGATGTCGTTTCCGCGCTGCGCGAGCAGAACGTCCAGGTCTCGGGCGGCTCCATCGGTGGTCCGCCGATGTCGAGCGACAGCGCCTTTCAGTATACGGTGACCACCGACGGCCGCTTCAGCGACGCTCGTCAGTTCCGCTACGTCATCGTCAAAGCGACCGAAGAAGGCAGGCTCGTCCAGTTGCAGGACGTCGCCCGCATCGAGCTCGGTGCGCGCGAATACGTGACCAACAGCTATCTCAACGGCAGCCCCGCCGTCGCGCTCGGCATCTTCTCCCGCCCCGGCAGCAATGCGCTCGCTGCGGCCGATGCGATCCAGGCGACGATGACCGAACTTTCGCGAGATTTTCCCGAAGGACTCGAATACAGGATCATCTACAATCCGACGGAATTCATCTCGGAATCCATCGACGAGGTCTACAAGACCATTGCGGAAGCCGCGCTTCTCGTCGCCCTGGTCGTGATCGTGTTCCTGCAGTCGTGGCGCACGGCGATCATTCCCATCGTCGCCATCCCCGTTTCGCTCGTCGGCACATTCGCGCTTCTCTATGCCTTCGGTTTTTCGCTGAACATGCTGACGCTTTTCGGTCTGGTCCTCGCGATCGGCATCGTGGTCGACGACGCGATCGTCGTTGTCGAGAACGTCGAGCGCAACCTCGCGCGCGGGATGACGCCGCGCGAGGCGGCGCATGTGACGATGGACGAGGTGGGCGCCGCGGTTATCGCGATCTCGCTCGTCCTGACGGCTGTGTTCGTGCCGACCGCGTTCATTCCCGGTATTGCCGGGCAGTTCTACCTGCAATTCGCGGTGACGATCGCAGTCGCGACGGTGATCTCCGCGGTCAATTCCCTGACGCTCTCGCCGGCGCTTGCCGCAATCCTGTTGCGGCCGCACGAGAACCACGACCATGAGAGCCGCAATCCCCTGACGCGGCTCGGCCGCGGGTTTGCCAACGGCTTCAACCGCGGCTTCGACCGCATGGCCGATGGCTATGCATGGACGGTGCGCCACCTCGTCAGGACGCGGATCGCGCTGGCCGGGGCGCTCCTCGTCTTCGTCGCCCTGCTCGGAGCCACCTGGTACATGGCGCAGGTCGTGCCCCGCGGCTTCATACCCACGATGGACCAGGGCTATGCCATCGTCGTCATTCAGCTTCCGGACGGCGCCTCTCTCGAGCGCACCGATAAGGTCGTCCGGCGGGCCTCGGAGATGATCCGCGAGGTACCCGGCGTCAAGGATGCAGTCGCCTTTGCCGGTTTCAACGGCGCGACCTTCACCAATGCATCCAATTCCGGCGTGATCTTCACGCCCTTCGACAGCTTCGAGGAACGCCTCGAGCAAAAGCAGAGTGCTGAACAGATCATCGGCCAGATCTTCGGTGCCATGCAAGGCATTCAGGAGGCTTTCATCATCGCCGTTCCGCCACCCTCCGTGCGAGGCATCGGCAATTCGGGCGGCTTCAAGATGCAGATCATGGACCGGCAGAGCGCCGACATGCGCCGCGCGCTCGGGCTCGCCTATCAGATGATGGGAGCGGCCAACCAGACGGAGGGGCTGACCGGCGTCTTCACCACATTCACGGCCTCCAGCCCGCAATTCTTCCTGGCGATCGACCGCGACAAGGCGCGGGCCCTGAACGTCCCGATCCCCAATATCTTCGAGACGCTCTCGATCAATCTGGGGACGTCCTACGTCAACGATTTCAACGCCTTCGGCCGCGTCTATCAGGTCCGCGCCCAGGCCGACCAGCAATTCCGGCTGGAGCGGGAGGACATACTCGCGCTCAAGGTACGCTCCGCCTCGGGCGCCCTGGTGCCGCTCGGAACGCTCGTCGAAATCCGCGATACGAGCGGACCGGCGCTCGTCCAGCGCTACAACATGTATGTTTCGGTCCCCGTTCAGGGCAATCCCGCGCCGGGCGTCTCGACGGGCAGCGCCCTCGACAAGATGGAAGCGCTTGCAGGTCAGATCCTGCCGCAGGGCACGACCTTCGAATGGACGGAACTCGCTTTGCAGGAGCGCCAGACCGGCAACACTGCGGTCTTCATCTTCGCTCTTTCGGTGGTCTTCGTCTTCCTGGCGCTCTCGGCGCAATATGAAAGCTGGGTGCTGCCGCTGGCCATCATCCTGATCGTGCCGCTTGCCGTCCTCGCGGCACTTCTCGGCGTTTCGATCCGGGGCTTCGACAACAATGTGCTGACCCAGATCGGGCTCATCGTCCTTATCGGTCTTGCCGCCAAGAACGCGATCCTCATCGTGGAATTCGCCCGCCAGGGCGAGGAGGAGGGCAAGACGCCGATCGAGGCGGCGATCGATGCGAGCCGGCTCAGGCTGCGGCCGATCCTGATGACCGCTTTCGCCTTCATTCTCGGCGTCGTGCCACTGGTCATCGCCACGGGGCCCGGCGCCGAAATGCGCCAGTCTCTCGGTACCGCGGTCTTTGCCGGCATGCTCGGGGTCACCTTCCTCGGCCTGTTCCTGACGCCGGTCTTCTACGTGGCCCTGCGCTCCCTGCGCCGCAAGCCCGCACCGGCGGCTGTGCCGGCGCCGGCGCCGGGAGAGTGAGGAGACCAGGTGCATCGGCAATGACGTAATTGTGAGCGGTTGTCCGTCGTTAGACGCTGGACGCGATCATGACCTTGAATGATCCTGCCTGCCGCCCGGCATGAGCGGCAACGCGGGATGCGGGCGGAATGAGAGAGCAAGTTTTTCATCCCGCATATGTGAGAGGTGAAGGATGCTGCTGCGATACCTTGCCTACACCCTGACCGTCATCTGGCTCATCCATGCGCTCTGGCCGACACCGGCTCACGCGCAGCAGGCGAAAGCCCATGTGAGCCAATGCCAGGCGATCGCGGCAGCCACGCCGGCGGCGACGTTCGCCAGCTTCTCGGCCGCCGATGCCACTCCGGTGGCGTCGGCCGACACGAGCGAGGTGACGATCACCTTTCTCGGCCATTCGACCTTCCTGATCGAAACGCCGGGCGGGGTTTCGATCGCCACGGACTACAACGGCTGGTTCCGGACCCCATCGCCGCCTACGGTGGTGACGATGAACAGGGCCCATTCCAGCCACTACACCCTGGCGCCTGATCCGGCGATCGCGCATGTCCTGCATGGCTGGGGCGACAATGGCGAGCCGGCGGATCATGACCTCGTCGTCGGCGACGCCTATATCCGCAATGTGACGACGGATATCCGTTCAGGCTTCGAGGGCATGGAACGGGACGGCAATTCGATCTTCATTTTCGAGATTGCCGGGCTCTGTATCGGCCATCTCGGCCATCTGCACCACGAGCTCGACGAAAGCCATTACCGGCAGATCGGCCGGCTCGACGTGCTCATGGTGCCGGTGGACGGCGGGCTGACGATGGGCGCGGAGAGCATGAGCCGTGTCGTCTCGCGGCTGCGCTCGGCGCTGATCCTGCCGATGCACAGGCCGATGACCAACGACTTTCTGGCGATGTTCGGCGATGACTTCGACAAGCGCTTCGCCACGGAGCCTTCCGTGAAGGTGTCGCTGCGTTCCCTGCCGAGCAGACCGCTCATCTATGTCCTGCAGGGCGTTTGAGGACCGCTGCAGCGCATTTCCCGCCTCCTGAAAACACGACGCGACTGCTGGACTGGACGCGGCAATGAAACTATAAGGCGCCCGATCTCACCAAAATCACGCATGCAGAGGGCGTCATGGCTGGCCATTCACAGTTCAAGAACATCATGCACCGCAAGGGCCGTCAGGATGCGGTGCGCTCCAAAATGTTTTCCAAGCTCGCGCGCGAAATCACCGTCGCAGCAAAAACCGGTCTTCCCGACCCGACGATGAATCCGCGTCTGCGTCTGGCGATCCAGAACGCCAAGGCGCAGTCGATGCCGAAGGACAATATCGAGCGCGCGGTCAAGAAGGCTGCGGGCGGCGATGCCGAGAATTACGAAGAAGTCCGCTACGAGGGCTACGGCCCGGGCGGCGTCGCGGTCATCGTCGAGGCGCTGACGGACAACCGCAACCGCACCGCCTCCAACGTACGATCCACCTTCACCAAGGCGGGCGGAGCGCTCGGCGAAACCGGTTCGGTTTCCTTCTCCTTCGATCGCGTCGGTGAAATCACCTACAAGCTTTCCGCCGGCGACGCCGACAAGGTCATGGAAGCCGCGATCGAAGCGGGTGCCGACGACGTCGAGACGGATGAGGAAGGCCACACGATCACCTGCGGTTTCGAGGATATCGGCGAGGTGTCGAAGGCCCTCGAAGGCGCGCTCGGCGAGGCGGAGACCGTGAAGGCGGTCTGGAAGCCGCAGAATACCGTGCCGGTCGACGAGGAAAAGGCACAGTCGCTGATGAAGCTCATCGACAATCTCGAAGACGACGACGATGTCCAGAACGTCTACTCGAACTTCGAGGTTTCCGACGAGGTCCTGGCGAAGCTTTCGGCCTGAGGAGAGGAAGGGTACCCCCCTCTGGCCTGCCGGCCATCTCCCCCGCAAGGGGGGAGATCGGCAAGCGGCGATGTTCCACTCAATTCAATTAGGCAGCGTGCACGCACTGCGTTCACCGTCGGGCAGGACGGGAGATGCCCGGCAGGGCAGAGGGGGGCGTATCGGGCCGGTTGGATCAGAGCACTCAACCCGTTCTTCGGACCCCGCCGAAAAGCTTCACCGAACGCAACCGCGCTTCCATGTCGAAGATCGGCATTGAGACGATCAGCTCGTCCGCCCTGGTGAGATCCACAAATGCCTCGATCTTTCGGCGGATCGTCTCGGGGCCGCCGACCACCGCGTAGCTCATTGCGTGGTCGACGAAAATCTTCTCGTCCTGGCTCCAGAGGCCGTCCATCGATTTGACCGGCGGCGGGAAGCGCCCGCGCGCATTGCGGCGAAGCGCGACGAAGGATTGCTGCATGGAGGTGAAGAGGTGGTTCGCCTCCTCGTCCGTGTCCGCTGCGACGCCCATGACGCCCACCATGACATGCGGCTTGTCGAGCTGTGGCGACGGGGTGAAGCGCTCGCGGTATATTTCGAGCGCGGAAAGCAGCATGTCCGGCGCGAAATGCGAGGCGAAGGCGAAGGGAAGGCCGAGCATGCCGGCGAGATGGGCGCTGAAATGGCTCGAACCGAGCAGCCAGATCGGCACGTTCGAATCCGCGCCCGGAACGGCGATGATCTTCTGGTCTTCGGTCGCCGGGCCGAGCAGCGCCTGCAGTTCCACGACATCGTTGGGGAAATTGTTGGCGCTCGCCTCCATGTTGCGGCGGAGCGCCTGCGCCGTTCTCATGTCCGTGCCGGGCGCGCGGCCGAGGCCGAGATCGATGCGGCCGGGGTAAAGCGCCGCAAGCGTGCCGAATTGCTCGGCGATGACGAGCGGTGAATGGTTGGGCAGCATGATGCCACCTGAGCCGACGCGGATCGTCCGCGTGGCCGAAGCCACATGCGAAATCACGAGAGACGTCGCGGCGCTGGCAATGCCCTTCATGCCATGGTGTTCGGCCAGCCAGAAGCGCTGATAGCCATTCTCCTCCGCCGCGATTGCCAGCCGCTGCGAATTTTCGAGCGACTCTGCGATGCTGCCCCCTTCGGTGATCGGCGACAGGTCGAGAATGGAAAAGGGGATCATGGCGAGGCTTTCAATTAAGAGAAATTGATCTTCCGCAATGTAGGTTCAAGTTTCCTTACGCCAAGGGTGCCCCGGCGCTTTTAGGCAGCACGCCACCATTTCTGTGCAATGTTTTTGTTTTGTTCACTTTTTGCTGGCAGCGTCCCGCCGACCGAAATAGGGTGAAGCATGCAGAATACGATTCGCATCATCGGCATCGATCCGGGCTTGAGGCGCACCGGCTGGGGGGTCATCGAAACGCTCGGCAATTCGCTGCGTTTCGTCGCTTCCGGCACCGTCACTTCCGATGGCGAGTTGGATCTTGCCTCCCGCCTCTGCCAGTTGCATGACGGGCTTGCCGAGGTGGTGCACGGCTACCAGCCGCACGAGGCCGCTGTCGAACAGACCTTCGTCAACAAAGATGCGACCGCCACGCTGAAGCTCGGCCAGGCGCGCGGCATCGCCATGCTGGTGCCGGCCCGGGCGGGCTTGAGGGTCGCGGAATATGCGCCGAACGCCGTCAAGAAAGCCGTGATCGGCGTCGGCCACGGCGAAAAGCAGCAGATACATATGATGTTGAAAGTCCTGATGCCCAAGGCCGAGTTCAAAGGCAACGATGCCGCCGACGCGCTCGCCATCGCCATCTGCCACGCCCATAACAGGCAGGCAGTCACGAGCCGCCTTGCGGCGCTTGCGGGGTAGGTCGTGCGAATGAATATGACGGCAAGCGATGCGCCCTCTGGCCGGCAGGTCAAAGGGCGTTGGAGGGCAACCGGATGATTGGCAAGCTGAAGGGCACGATAGACGAGATCGGCGAGGATCACGTGGTTCTCGACGTGCATGGGGTCGGGTATGTCGCCCATTGCTCCGCGCGCACGCTCGGAAAGCTCGGAAGCGCTGGAGAGGCGGCCGTACTCTTCATCGAGACCTATGTGCGCGAGGATCAGCTGAAGCTGTTCGGGTTCCTGAGCGCGTTGGAGCGCGAATGGTTCCGCCTGCTTCAGAGCGTTCAGGGTGTGGGATCCAAGGTGGCGCTGGCGGTGCTCTCCACGCTGACCCCCGGGGAACTCGCCAATGCCATCGCATTGCAGGACAAGACGTCGATCTCGCGCGCGCCGGGCGTGGGTCCGAAAGTTGCCGTGCGTATCGTCACCGAACTCAAGAACAAGGCTCCGGCCTTCGCCGGCGAGATGGCACCATCGATCGGCCTCAAGCAGGAGCTCGGCGAAGGTGTTGCCGCAGCGCCGGTTGCGGACGCGGTCTCGGCGCTCACCAATCTCGGCTATTCGCGAGACCAGGCGGCCAACGCCGTTGCGGCTGCGCTGAAAAACGGCGGGGAGGGCGGCGACAGCGCCAAGCTGATCCGCCTCGGCTTGAAGGAACTGTCGCGGTGAGGAAGCGGCGAGCCTTCCTGCGGCCACAAAAGCATTGGAGTAGAGGGACGCTGGCCGTTCTCGCTGGATTGATCCGGGCGCCCCAATTATGGTTGAGCGCGGCAGCGGCGGTGACCGGCCTCAACACCGGCACCCCTATGGCCGCGGACAGCCCGAAACGGAAGCAATGACATGAGCGAAGCCGCACGTCTGATCGCGCCGGAAAAGCGAGGCGAAGACCTCGATGCGACCATGCGCCCGCAGACGCTCGACGAGTTCACCGGCCAGGCTGAAGCCCGCGCCAATCTGAAGATCTTCATCGAGGCGGCGCGCAATCGCGGCGAAGCGCTCGACCACGTGCTCTTCGTCGGCCCGCCCGGGCTCGGCAAGACGACGCTGGCGCAGATCATGGCAAAGGAGCTCGGCGTCAATTTTCGCTCGACTTCCGGCCCGGTGATCGCCAAGGCCGGTGACCTTGCGGCGCTGCTCACCAATCTCGAAGAGCGCGACGTGCTCTTCATCGATGAAATCCACCGCCTCAATCCGGCCGTCGAGGAAATCCTCTATCCGGCCATGGAGGATTTCCAGCTCGACCTCATCATCGGCGAGGGGCCGGCGGCCCGTTCGGTGAAGATCGATCTCGCAAAGTTCACCCTCGTGGCGGCGACGACGCGCCTCGGACTGCTGACGACGCCGCTGCGCGATCGCTTCGGCATCCCCGTGCGGCTCAATTTCTATACGGTCGAGGAGTTGGAGCTGATCGTCCGGCGTGGCGCGCGGCTGATGGGTCTCGGCATGACCGACGAAGGCGCGCGCGAGATTGCCCGCCGGGCGCGCGGAACGCCCCGCATCGCCGGCCGCCTCCTGCGCCGGGTGCGCGACTTCGCCGAGGTCGCACGGGCGGAGGCCGTGACGCTAAAGATTGCCGACGAGGCGCTGACCCGGCTGCTCGTCGACAGCATGGGTCTCGACCAGCTCGACCGGCGCTATCTGACGATGATCGCCCAGAATTTCGGCGGCGGGCCGGTGGGGATCGAGACGATCGCCGCCGGGCTTTCCGAGCCGCGCGACGCGATCGAAGACATCATCGAGCCCTATCTGATCCAGCAGGGCTTCATCCAGCGCACGCCGCGTGGCCGCGTGCTCACGGCGAATGCTTGGAAGCATCTCGGCCTCAATCCGCCACGGGATGTCGAGGCAAGCCAATTCCGGCTGACGCTCGAGGACGACTGAAATGATCACCCGGCGGGGCTTCATGAAGGTCCTCGGCGGTGGATTGGTGAGCGCCGTGGCCCTGGGCAGCTACGCCTTCGGCATCGAACCGCTTGCGCGTCTGAGGGTGGCCCGCTACGCCCTGACGCCACCCGGCTGGAGCCCCGGCCTGAAGCTCCGCCTGGTCGCGCTCGCGGATGTTCATGCCTGCGAACCCTGGATGTCTGCGCGCCGCATCGCATCCATATGCGAGCGCGCCAACGACCTCGGCGGCGACGTGACGGTCCTTCTCGGCGACTACGCTTCCGGCATGAATCTCGTGACGCGCTATGTCCATTCGAGCGAGTGGTCGAAGGCGCTTGCCACGCTCAGGGCACCCCTCGGCGTCCATGCGATCATGGGAAATCATGATTGGTGGGAAGACAGGACCGCCCAGAAGAGCGGCGGCGGCGATACCTTCGGCCATCGGGCATTGGCCGGCGTCGGCATTCAGGTGTACGGCAATCGCGCGGTCCGCCTTGAGAAGAGCGGCTTCCCCTTCTGGCTCGCAGGGCTCGAGGACCAGCTTGCGCTCCTGCCGGGACGGAAATGGAAACGCGCGTGGATGGGCGGACTCGACGATCTCGATGGCACGCTTGCACAGGTGACGGACGAGGCGCCTGTGATACTGCTCGCGCACGAGCCGGATATTTTTCCGAAGGTGCCCTCGCGGGTGGCATTGACACTATCCGGTCACACGCATGGCGGACAGGTGCGCTTTGCCGGCCATTCGCCCGTCGTGCCATCGCGTTTCGGCGACCGGTACGCCTATGGTCATATTGTCGAGGGAGATCGCAACCTCATCGTCTCGGGCGGCCTTGGCTGCTCCATCGCACCGATCCGTTTCGGCGTGCCGCCGGAAATTGTGGTCGTCGATCTCGGATGACCGGAATTGCCCCTCATCCGGCTGCCGCCACCTTCTCCCCGCATGCGGGGAGAAGGGACTCGCGGTTTCGTCATTGCAACCAATATCGGCCGCGCATTCGCAGGGGGCATGTCCCCTCTCCCCGCTCGCGGGGAGAGGGTTAGGGTGAGGGGCGAAATCTTGGTTCAACGGTCACAGCTTGCACGGCAAGCTCCCGGATCGTCGCAGCCAGTCTTTCCCTTCCGCCCGGCACCCAGCCGAGCGCGCGCAGCTTCTCCGTCGACATCGTCTTGAATGCTGCCGCTTCCGCTGCCGGCGGCAGAGGGTGCGGGCAGCCGGTTGCAGCCTGGAGAAAGGAGAGGATCTCGCGGTTGTCGGTCAGCACGTCGGAGACGTTGAACACCTGACCGGATATTCTCGCCGGTTCGGTTTCGAGCATGAGGCGGACGGCCTGGGCGACATCGTCGCCGTGGACTTCCGTGCCGATGCGCCTTGGCACCGGTCGGCCGGCAATGTAATCGGAAAAGAGATCGCTCCACTTGTGTTTTCGTCCCGAGCCCGCGGGGCCGTAGACACCGGTGACGCGCAGGCTCGTCGTGACGAAACTGTGGTCGGTCATCGATTTCAAGGCGTTCTCGGTGGCGAGCTTTACCTGTCCGTAGAACGTGTCCGGCTCGACAGGTGACGTCTCAGCGACAACCGGCGGCGCCGTCTCGCCATAGACGGCGCGGCTCGACAGGAAAACGCAGCGCCGTACGCCGGCGGCGCGCGCTTCCTCGAAAAGGCGAACGGAGCCGTCGAGATTGGCGCGGCGGAAACTCGTGGGATCGTCACCCTCGCCTCCGCGATATCTGCCCTCGACATGCTCGAAAGCCGCATGGACGAAATAATAGATATCGTCGAAGGCGCCGGCCTGGTCCGCATCCGCATCGAGACGGAGCGGCACATGGGACACGGGTTGCGAATAAAAGCCGGCAGGCGGCGGAGAGCGCCCACCGACCGTGACCTCATAGCCGTTTGCCAGCAGGTGCTCGATGATGAAGCGGCCGACGAATCCGGTGCCGCCGGAGACGAGAACGCGGGTCATGGCGACGTGAGGCCGGCTTGCGGATTGGGAAGACCGGCAATATCGGGAATCTGCTCGCCGGTCAGAAAAGCGTGCCAGAGATCGATCAGCGGGCGCAGCGCATCCGCGCGCGGATGATCCTTCTCCCACGGCTTTTCGTACTGGTAATGGAGCACCCCGATCGAGCGCCAGTCCCAAAGCTCAGGCAGGTTGAACCACACATATTGCAGCATGTTCATCGTCACCGGCAGGCCATGCCAATCGGGGAAGAAGCTTTGCAGAAAGGTCTGGTCCGTGCGCGGCCAGAAGGCGTCCGGCGCATCGAGGGCCGCGAGCATCTTCTCGAAGGTCGCGACTGCCGGCTCGGCGACGAAGACGCCGGAGTTCAGGCGGTGGAAGTCCGCGAGACTCTCATAGACGTTCGGCGCTGCGGCAAATTCCGGATAGAGGAACAGCTTGTCGATGTTGCGCAACACGATCGCGTCGGCATCGATGAAGATGCAGCGTTCGTATTCGACGAGTTGCCACAGCCTTATCTTGCAGAAATTGTCGAGCGGCGAATGGAAATCGGGCTTGCGTCCTTTTGTGAAGGGTGCCTGCTCATGCACGTTGCGGCGCTGATGCCGGGCGTTGAATTCGTCCGAAAGCGGCAGCAGGTCGGTTTGGATCAGGCGGCAGTCGAATTCGGTCAGCGGCTCGAGGGAGGCGGCATCCACCCCGCCGGTATGGAGCACGACGATATCTGCGGGCGTCCGGGTGAGACGGATCGATCTGAGCAGGGCCCGCGCACCGAGCGCGTAGTCGCTGTTGGTGACGAGCGTCACGAAAGCGTGGCGCGCAGTCACCGTGGAGGAGGGACTGAGCCCCTCCGGACTGGCGAAGACGCGGCTCATGAAACCGATTTCAGCCGCTTGCCCTCCGGATCGTGGTTGATCAAGGGGGCGATGTCCTTCGTCCAGGCGGAAACCGCCGGCACGCGCGAGCGATCGACGCGATAGGCGAATTTCTTCGCCACGTCGACGATCTCCGAAAGCAGCCCGTCTTCGAGGCGAACCGGATTGAGGCCGAGCGCGAGGAATTTCTCGTTCCGCACCACGAGTTCGTTCTCGGCCGCTTCCTTGCGCGGATTGGGCAGCCAGGCGATTTTCGCGCCGGTCATGCGTGCGACCATCTCGGCGAGATCGCGGATGCGATGCGTTTCCGTCATCTGGTTGAATATCTCGACGCGGCTGCCGCGCGCCGGCGGGTTCCTGAGCGCGAGCTCGATGCAGCGCACCGAGTCCTGAATATGGATGAAGGCGCGCGTCTGGCCGCCGGTTCCGTGAACCGTCAGCGGATAGTCGATTGCTGCCTGGATCAGGAAACGATTGAGGACGGTTCCGTAATCCCCGTCATAGTCGAAGCGGTTGATGAGCTGCGGATGACGCCGCGTCTGCTCCGTATGCGTGCCCCAGACGATGCCCTGATGCAGATCGGTGATCCTGAGGCCGTCATTCTTCGCATAGAACTGGAAGAGCAGCTGATCCAGGCACTTGGTCATGTGATAGACGGAGCCCGGATTGGAAGGATAGAGGATTTCCTGGTTCACCGTCTCTTCGCCCATGGTCTCGATGCCGACGGGCAGGTAGCCTTCAGGGATCGCCGCCCCGATCGTGGAATAGCCGTAAACGCCCATCGTACCGAGATGCACGAGATGGGCATCGAGTTCGAGTTCGACCAGTGCGTTCAGGAGATTGTGGGTCGCGTTGACGTTGTTGTTGACCGTGTAGTTCTTGTGCCTGTCGCTCTTCATCGAATAGGGGGCGGCCCGCTGCTCGGCGAAGTGGACGACCGCATCGGGCCGATGCTCCGCCAGCCAGTTCTTCAGGAGTTCGTAGTCGCGGGCGAGATCGATCAGATTGAAGTGAATACGCCGGCCGGTTTCCGCGTGCCAGATGCGCGTGCGCTCCTGGATGGAATCCATCGGCGTCAGGGATTGAACGCCGAGTTCCGTGTCGATCCAGCGGCGGGAGAGATTGTCGAGGATGTGAACCTCGTGGCCCGCATCGGACAAATGCAGGGCGGTGGGCCAGCCGACGAAACCATCACCGCCGAGGACTGCAATCTTCATGCACGATTCTCCTGCTCGGGAAGAGGACAGGGTCCTGATAGGATAGGATTGTGACAAAGCTGCAGTGCTTGCAAATGTCTTTTTGTTCCTGCACAGGAAAACGCAATAAATCCTCCCGGAGAATGCCATGTCACTGATTTCGCTTGCCGGCGAGCTGACCGAGACCGGCCACCGACTGATCCAGCGGGTCTATTACGAGGACACCGATTTTTCCGGCGTCGTCTACCATGCGCGCTATCTGCATTTCATGGAGCGCGCCCGGACCGACTATCTGCGGCTTCTCGGCGTCGAGCAGGCGTCGCTGGCGATCGAAGGCGACGTGGAAGGCCTCGTCTTCGTCGTCCACCGTATGGAAATCGACTTCAAGGCGCCGGCGCGCATGGACGACGTCCTGACTATCGAGACCGCGACCGAAAAGGCCGGCGGCGCAAAAATGATCCTGCAGCAGCAGATCAGGCGCGGCGACGCGCTGCTGATCGCGGCCAAGGTAATCATTGCGGTCATCAACGGTCAGGGACGGCCACGGCGTCTGCCGGAGGCACTGGCAACGAAATTCCTGGCTGCGCAAGCGGCTTCCGCGTGAGCGGCCGGCTCATTCGACCGAGTTCAATATCTTCTTCGTCAGCGACTGACTGATCTTGCCGATCTCCCGCCACGGATCGGTCCCGGCTTCGATCCGCTCGATAATGTCCGGAATCTGAAACCCGTTGGCGGCTTCGAGGCCTTGGAGTTCGTCCCAGCCGACCGGTGTGGCGACCGGTCCGCCGGAGCGCGCGCGGGTGGAATAGGGCGCGATCGCCGTGGCGCCGCGATCGTTTCTCAGCCAGTCTATGAAAATCTTTCCCTTGCGCTTCGCCTTCGACATGGTGGCGACGAAATTGTCCGGATCGCGCTCGGCGATAGATCGCGCGAGCGCTTTCGCGAAGCCTTTGGCCTCCTCCCATTCGGCATGGGGGCGGAGCGGAACGATGACGTGGACGCCCTTGCCGCCGGTCACCATGGGCACTGTTTTCAGGCCGATCTCGGCGAGTTCGTCGCGGAGCCTGAGGGCTGCCGCCTTGACTGTCTCGAAGTCGACGCTCGGATCGGGGTCGAGATCGAAGACCAGACGGTCGGGTTTCTCCAGCCGGTCGATGCTTGAACCCCAGATGTGAAACTCGAGCGTCCCCATCTGCACGGCGGCGACGAGGCCCTTGGCATCGTGGATGTACATATAGTTCTCGGTGTCGCCCGATGACTCGGTAATCGGCACTTCCCGGATCGCCTCGGGAAAGCCGTCGCTTGCGTGTTTCTGGAAGAAACAGTGCCGCTCGCCGCCCTGCGGGCAGCGCACCAGCGAAACGGGGTGATCGGCGGCAAAGGGGAGCATCCTCTCGGCGACAACGGCGTAATAGCGGGCGAGATCGATCTTGGTGATGCCCTGGCCTTCGAAGAGCACCCGGTCCGGATGGGAGATGCGGATGCCGAGGACATCGGCGTCTCCCTGCACAGGCGGCGTCTTGCGCGTCCTGGCGGAAGATTTGCTCTTGGCGGTCTCCGGCTCCGCTTCTGCCGGCTTCGGTGTCTCCAGTTTCACGGCCCTGGCCTCCTTGTCCTCGCGCAATCCCTCGAATGAACCGTGACGGACATGTCCGTCGGCCGTGAATTCGGCGAAATCCACCTCCGCCACCAGGTCCGGCTCAAGCCATACCGAATTTCGCATTCTCTCTCGCGGCACGCTGTCGAAGGGCGACGTATCGCGCTTGCGCTTTGCGAAGGCCGCGGCGAGGTCCTCCATTGTCTTTCCGCTGAAACCGGTGCCGACGCCGCCACGGTAGATCAGCTTCCCGCCTTCGAAGGTCCCGACGAGCAGCGAGGCGAAGGCACGCCCCTTCTTTGAAGACGGGGTATAGCCACCGATCACGAACTCCTGGCGCTTCGTGCATTTCACCTTGAGCCAGCTTCGGCTGCGCCCGCTGCGATAGGGGGCATCGGCCTCCTTGGCGATTATACCCTCCTGGCCGGCCTTGCATATCGCGGAAAGCACGTGCTCGCCATTGCCGCGGACATGCTCGCTGAATTGTACGGTAGAGGTGGCGCCGAGCGTTTGGAGCAGCGCTTCGAGCCGTTCCTTGCGTTCCACGAGCGGCTTCCGGCTCAGATCCTTGCCGTCGAGCTCGATGAGATCGAAAGCGTAAAGCCGTGTGCTGGCCCCCGTTCTAAGCGCCTTCTGCAGGGCCGAGAAGGTCGATCCGCCTTCCGAAAGCGCCACCACTTCGCCATCGATCAGAGCGGACTGGCAGTCGAGTTCGGCAAGGGCGGCGGCAATTGCCGGGAACTTCTCGGTCCAGTCGAGGCCGTTGCGCGTGTAGCAGCGCACGGTGCCGGCACCGACGGCGCAGACAAGACGGTAGCCGTCGAACTTGGCTTCGTTCAGCCATGCGTCGCCGGCGGGCACCTTGGTCACCAGAGTCGCCAGCTGCGGTGCCTTGAAGGCGGGCAGCTTGCCGGAGGCTTTTCGCGTCGCGCGCTTGCCTGCATTGCCGTTTTCGGCGATCGCGCCGGCCTTGAGATTGGCCGAGATGCTTTTGTTGGAATGCCAGACCCGCGCCCGCTTCTCGCCCCTGCCTTCGGCGATCTCCTCCATCGTCCGGCCGGTAACGATGCTGGTGATGTTCTCGTTGATCAGGCTCTCGCCGTCATCGGAGGCGACATCGTCCGTTTCCTTGACGAGCAGCCAGTTCTCGCGCTTTTCGCCTTCGCGTGGCCGCATGCGCACCAGCGCCCAGCCGCCCTTCATTCGGCTGCCATGCAGCTTGAAGGAGAGCTTGCCCTTCTTCAGGGCTTTCGACGGGTCATCCTCCGGCTCCCACCAGCCGGTATCCCAGAGCATCACGGTACCGCCGCCATACTCTCCCTTCGGTATCGTTCCTTCGAAGTCGCCATAGGCAAGCGGGTGGTCTTCGGTACGCACGGCCAGGCGCTTGTCTTCGGGGTTGAGGCTCGGGCCGCGTGTGACCGCCCAGCTCTTCAGCACGCCCTCCCATTCCAGGCGGAAGTCGTAATGCAGGCGGGTCGCAGCGTGCTTCTGAACCAGGAACCGCATCCTGTTGTCCCCGCTGCGCCGAGCGACCGCTCCCTTGGGTTCGCTCGTCCGCGTGAAATCGCGGCGCCGGTTATATTCGGAAAGCGGTTCATTGCGAGCGGCCATGGATCGTCAGCCCGATTTCGGCTGGAAGGCTATATGTTTCGGGGACCAGGGGCTCATGGCACCGAAACGTGCGACCTGCTGCGAAGTTCCGTATTGCGCAAGCTCACTCGAACTGCGCGCGCGGTAATACTCCCTTAACCATAATGGTGTCTTAATCCGTGTATCAGGATTTGTGCAGTGCACGTCATCCTTTGACCAAAATTGACGGCAAGAAGGCAGGCTGAAGCGAGTAGATCGCAATGCCGCGATCGGTGGCAATACCGGGGCATTCCTGCTGCAGGACATTTGGGCGACCCGGTCACGAGCATGAGTTGCTCTGCCGGGTGTTTGGATTCGGGGACTGAAATCGATGGAACAGGTTGGATTGGCCGCGACGAGCGACGTGACCCTCTGGTCGCTCTTCATGCAAGCGGGCTTGGTCGTGAAGCTGGTCATGCTGGGGCTCATCGCCGCCTCGGTCTGGACCTGGGCTATCGTCGTCGACAAGAGCCTGAATTACGGGCGTGTCCGCCGGCAGCTCGATAATTTCGAGCAGGTATTCTGGTCGGGTCAGTCGCTGGAGGAGCTCTATCGGACCCTCTCGGACAGGCAGACGAGCGGAATGGGCGCGATCTTCGTTTCGGCCATGCGCGAATGGAAGAAAAGCTTTGAGCGCGGCGCGCGCGCGCCGATCGGCCTGCAGATGCGGATCGACCGCGCGATGGACGTGACGCTCGCCCGTGAATCCGAAGCGCTCGAGGCAAGGCTCGGCTCGCTGGCGACGATCGGCTCGGCTGCCCCCTTCATCGGCCTTTTCGGCACCGTCGTCGGTATCATGACCTCGTTCCAGGCCATCGCCGGTTCCAAGTCCACCAACCTCGCCGTCGTTGCTCCCGGTATCGCCGAAGCGCTGCTTGCGACCGCCATCGGTCTGCTCGCCGCCATTCCTGCCGTTATCGCCTACAACAAGTTCACCGCCGATGCCGGCAAGCTGACGGCACGCATGGAAGCCTTTGCCGACGAGTTCTCCGCCATCCTGTCGCGACAGATCGACGAGAAGCTGCAGCCTTCTCGCCAAGCCGCGCAATAACGACCTCAAAGCACGGAGACCACGCTGATGGGTATGGCAGTTGGCGGAGCCAAGGGGTCGGGCGGCGGGCGCCGCCGCCGCGGCGGCAGAAGAAGCGCGATCAGCGAGATCAACGTCACGCCGCTCGTCGACGTCATGCTGGTTCTCCTCATCATCTTCATGGTGGCTGCGCCGATGATGACGGTCGGCGTGCCGATCGATCTGCCGGAAACGCAGGCGAAGGCCATGAACGCCGATACGCAGCCGATCACCGTCTCGGTCAACCCGGCGGGCGAGATCTTCCTGCAGGAGACGCCGATAGCGATCGACGAGGTCGTCCCGAAGCTCGAGGCGATCGCCACGACCGGCTACAATGAGCGCATCTATGTGCGCGGCGACACCAATGCCGACTACGGCACCGTGATGAAGGTGATGGCACGCATCTCCGCGGCAGGCTTCAAGAACCTGGGTCTCGTAACGCTTCAAGAACAAGAGAAGTGATCGTCCGAATGAAGGGCAGTATCGCTACATCTGCTGTCCTCCACGCCCTGGTCCTGACCTGGGCGCTGGTGTCGCTTGGCAGCCCGGCCGATTTCGAGGTCGCGGACGTCGAGGCGCTGCCGGTCGACATCGTGCCGGTCGAGTCGATCACGCAGATCCAGCAGGGCGACAAGAAGGCTCCGGCCAAGGAAAAGGCATCGCCCGTTCCGACCAAGAAGCCGACGCCCGTCGAGAACGCCGAGAATGTCGGCGAGAACGACGTCGACCTGAAGACGCCGCCCACGCCCAATGTCAAGCCGGTCGAGAACGAGTCGGCCGCAGCGCCGCAGAAGACCGAAAAGGCCCCGCCGACGCCCGATCCCGTGAAGGAAGAGATCGAAAAGGTCGAAGAGACCAAGCCGGCCGCCGAGCCCGCGACGGAAGTGGCGGCACTCCCCGAGCCCAAGCAGGAAGTAAAGCCGGATACGAAGCCGGAACCGGCACCGGCGGAAGAGCAGCCCGCGGAAAATCCCGAGGCCGAGGCTCTGCCGGACAGGGTGCCGACGCCGCAGGTGAAGCCCAAGGTCGAAAAGCCCGCGCAGACGGCCAAGACGCCAGAGCGCAAGAAGGAAGAGGTCAAGAAGGAGCAGAAGAAGGCGTCCTCCCAGAAGGAGAGCGACTTCAATGCCGACGAGATCGCGGCGCTGCTCAACAAGCAGGAATCCTCCGGCGGCGGCGCCAAGCGCTCGACCGAGGAGGCGGCCCTCGGCGGCAAGAAGACGACGAGCGGCAACACGCTTTCGCAGAGTGAAATGGACGCGCTTCGCGGCCAGATCCAGAACAACTGGTCGATCATTCCCGGAATGGCCGACGCGGCGGATGTCCGCATCAAGGTGACGATGCGGCTCGACCCGAACGGCGACCTGATCGGCGAACCGGAAGTGGAAGCCAGCGGCGGCTCGGATGCGGCGCGGCGGGCACTCATGGGTGGTGCACGCCGGGCCATCCTGAAGTCCGTTCCCTTCAAGGGGCTGCCGGCCGACAAATACGATTCGTGGAGCGAGGTCGTCGTCAACTTCGACCCGAGCTCGATGCTCTAGACAGGTTGGGCCGGTTGTGGGCGGAATATTGCGCCTCATCCTGCTCGGAACACGAAAGGCTGAAAGGCTTTATGGAAATGCTGAGACGCAATTTTTTCCGCCTCCTGATGGTGCTGGTCGCCGGCTGCGGGCTCATTGCCTCGCCGGCAAATGCGCTCGTCGAGATCAACATCAACAAGGGTAACGTCGAGCCGCTGCCGATCGCGATCACGGACTTCCTGCAGGGCGAACTCGCCCAGAAGATCTCCGGCGTGATTGCCGCCGACCTAAAGCGCTCCGGGCTTTTCGCGCCGATCGACAAGGGCGCCTTCATCGAGAAGATCTCCAATCCCGATGCCACACCGCGTTTCGAGGACTGGAAAGTGATCAACGCGCAGGCGCTCGTCATCGGCCGCGTCACGCAGGAAGGCGACGGCAGGCTGAAGGCGGAGTTCCGCCTTTGGGATACCTTTGCCGGCCAGCAGATGCTCGGTCAGCAGTTCTACACCCAGCCGGAGAACTGGCGCCGGGTCGCCCACATCATTGCCGACGCGATCTATGAGAGGATCACCGGCGAGAAGGGGTATTTCGACACGCGCATCGTCTACGTCGCCGAAAGCGGGCCGAAGAATGCGCGCAAGCGCCAACTCGCCATCATGGACCAGGACGGGGCCAATTCCCGGGCGCTCACCAATTCCAACGACATCGTGCTGACGCCGCGCTTCTCGCCGAACCGTCAGGAAATCACCTATATGTCGTTCGAGAACCAGCAGCCGCGCGTTTATCTGCTTCAGCTTGAAACGGGGCAGCGCGAGGTGGTCGGCAATTTCCCGGGCATGACCTTCGCCCCGCGTTTCTCGCCGGATGGCCAGCGGGTGATCATGAGCCTGCAGCAGGAAGGCAACGCCAACATCTATACGATGGATCTGCGCTCGCGCACGACGACGCGGCTCACCAACACCGCGGCGATCGACACCTCTCCCTCCTATTCGCCGGACGGCAGCCGGATCGTCTTCGAAAGCGACCGCGGCGGCAAGCAGCAGCTCTACGTCATGGGCGCCGACGGCTCCGGCCAGACGCGCATTTCCTTCGGCGACGGTTCCTATTCGACGCCCGTCTGGTCTCCGCGCGGCGACCTCATCGCCTTCACCAAGCAGTCGGGCGGGAAGTTCTCGATCGGCGTCATGAAGCCGGACGGGTCGGGCGAGCGCATTCTCACCACCGGCTTTCACAATGAAGGCCCCACCTGGGCGCCGAACGGCCGTGTCCTGATGTTTTTCCGTCAGAACGCCGGTGCGGGCGGCCCGCAGCTCTATTCGATCGATCTGACGGGCTATAACGAGCAGCTTGTCCAGACGCAGGGCTTCGCCTCGGATCCGGCCTGGTCGCCGCTGATGGAATAGGGCATCCGCCGCGAGCCCAATCGAGAGAAATGATGAGATTCAAAGATTTCGGGCCAATACGGCCCGAAATTCTTCGTGATCGCGCGTCCACAGTTATGGCAGGGAATGAGGCGAATGTGCCGCTTTCTCGCCGCAAAGTGCTGGTGTAGCAGGCGCCCCGACGCACATTGTCGATTTGTTAACCATATCCGTTGAAAAGCAATTAACCGCTTCCGGTTACAGTCTGGCAACCGTGAATTTGACACTTCTCAAGGAGACCCGGCCCATGAGCCGAATTGACACCCCGGCAGCAAGCCGCATGCAGACCATCGCCCGCAATCCGGTCATGATCGCGCTCGTCATGACGCTTGCCCTTGCTGGCTGCGCTTCGAAGAAGAACCTGCCGAACGATGCTGCCGGCCTCGGTCTCGGCGCAGGCGCGGCGACCCCGGGCTCGCAGCAGGACTTCACCGTCAACGTCGGCGACCGCATCTTCTTCGATACGGATTCGACGTCGATCCGTGCCGACGCGCAGGCGACGCTCGACCGCCAAGCCCAGTGGCTGGCAAAATATCCGAACTACGGAATCACCATCGAAGGCCATGCCGACGAGCGCGGCACCCGCGAATACAACCTGGCGCTCGGCGCCCGCCGTGCTGCCGCGACCCGCGACTATCTCGTCAGCCGCGGCGTCCCCGGAAACCGCATGCGCACGATCTCCTACGGCAAGGAAAAGCCGGTCGCCGTCTGCGACGACATCTCCTGCTGGTCGCAGAACCGCCGCGCCGTTACCGTGCTCGGTGGCGCCGGCAGCTGATTATTCGGCATAGAAGGTGAATTCGAGGGGCGGTCTACGGGCCGCCCTTTCTTTTTTACCACACTTTGGCCGAACTCCGTTGCTTTTTCACGGGAGTTGGAAAACTGTGCGGCGCCCCGCCTCGGAATCGGCAAATGTACTGCGCAACGCGATCCAGGGCGGGATAATCGGTTACGAACAGGACAAATGAAATGAAGAAATTTGTCGTGGCAGGACTGCTTGGCCTCGTGACCCTTGCGGGTCTCGGCTCTACAGCAGATGCCATGCCGCTTTCCGGGCTCTTTGCCCGCACGACGCAGACCGATGCCGGCAGCAAGGGCGACCTTCCGGTAATGAAGGTGCAATCACCCGATATTGCGCGGGTCGGTCAACTCGAGGAACAGATCCGCTCCCTCAATGGGCGTATCGAGGAAATGAGCTTCCAGCTCCTGCAGATGCAGGAGCAGATCCGGAAGTTCCAGGAGGACAACGAGTTCCGCTTCCAGGATCTGGAAAACGGCAGGTCCTCCTCCAAGAAGAGCGGCGCGCTTGAAACGCCGAAATCGAATGATCAGGCGTCCGTCACCCCCGGGGTGACGGATAGCCGGCCGTCGGGCGCTCCGGCTGCCGGCGGCGCCGATATGGCGGGTGTCGATCCCAACGCGCCGGGCGCCGCGCCCGCGCCGGCGACGCTGGGGCAGATCATTTTCGACGAGAACGGCAACCCCGTCTCGGCAACGGCGGGCGTAGAGCCCGGGGCCAACGCCACTCTGCCCGGCGTCGATACAGGGCTTGCGACCCAGGGCGGTGGCCTCAACGACAATCCGGGAAGCGTGCCGGACAGCGGACAGGCGACCGCGTCTCTCAGCGATCCGGGCGATCTCTACCAAGCAGGCTACAGCCACGTGCTTTCCGGCGATTACAGCATCGCAGAGCAGGAATTCCGCGATTACCTCGATGCCTTTCCAAGCGGCGACAAGGCGGCGGATGCGAGCTTCTGGATGGGCGAGGCACAGTATTCGCAAGGCAAGTACAGCGACGCGGCCAAGACCTTCCTCAACGCGCATCAGAGCCACGGCAAGTCACCGAAGGCTCCGGAAATGCTCTTGAAGCTCGGCATGTCCCTCGGCGCCCTCGACAACAAGGAGACCGCCTGCGCCACGCTGCGCGAGGTCAACAAGCGCTATCCGAAAGCATCACCCGCCGTGAAGGCGAAGGTGGCGAGCGAGCAGAGCCGTTTCGGCTGCTGAGGCGGGCCCAGATGCCCCATGCCGTCCTCGATACGGCCCGAAATTTTCTCCGATCCTTTATCACGCCCCGCAGGATCCTGGTTGCCGTCTCCGGTGGCAGCGACTCGATGGGGCTGCTTGTAGCCCTGCATTCGGCGATCGCCGCAGATGAGCGACGCGGATTTTCCCTTGCCGCCTGCACTGTCGACCATGCGCTGAGGCCGCAGTCGGCTTGTGAAGCCGAAGATGTGGCGGCCTTTTGTGCTGCGCTCGGCATTGCCCACCGTATCTGCCGCTGGGAGGGCGCGAAGCCGTCGACCGGCATTCAGGCGGCGGCTCGAAACAAGCGCTACGAATTGCTGGCCGAGGCCGCCGACGCGCTCGGCGCCGATTGCATCGCGATCGGCCATACCCGCGACGACCAGCAGGAGACCGTCGCCATGCGCATTGCCCGCGGCAAGGGTGATGGTGCCGGAGACGGGCAGGGCGAGGGGCATGGCGGCGCCGGCATGGCCGCGTCCATGTTATACGGACGGCGTATCTGGGTGTTGCGGCCGTTTCTCGGCTTGGCGCGCGCCGAGATCCGCAGCTTTCTCCAGGCACGCGGCGTCTCCTGGATCGACGATCCGAGCAATGCAAACCCCGCCTTCGAGCGGGTCCGGGTGCGTGCCCGTATAGCGACATCCGGAGGGATGCCGACGCCCTTGGGCAACGGGCGCCAGCGCGCCGCCTCTTCCGCCAGAGCCGCCGCCCTGATCGAGAAGCGTATCCGCGTTCACGAGGCGCTCGTCGCGGAGGTCTCGGCGCGGCATGCCGGGGAGATCGACGATCCGGACTGGCGCCGTGCGCTCCTGACGGTCGCGTCGGTTCTCGGCGGGCGCGAGCACATGCCCGCTTTCGCCACGGTGCAGCGGCTTTCGCAGTTCCTGCGATCGGGTGAGCCTGGCCGCATGACGGCGGGACGGGTCGTCTTCGACCGGCGAGCAAGCGGTCTCTATCTCTATCGAGAGGCGCGCAACCTGCCGGTGCTCGCCGTTGGACCGGGCCGGCAGGGCGCTTGGGATGGGCGGTTCACGGTAAAGAGCCGCGGGCCTGCGGTTACGGTCGCCGCGGACGCTTCGGGGAGGTTGTGGACCAAGAGGCTTATTGACGCAGGGCTGCCGGCGGGGATTGCCAAGCGGGGGTCCACGGTGGCACCAGAAATCGCGTCGACGGACGGCGCGGGGCTCGCCTTCGGCGAGGCTCCGGCGCAAGTCGAGTACCACATCGGGCTTTACGACACCTTTTTGCCGGGTTTCGACAGGATCATGGCGGATGCGGTCGCCGTGTCGTTTGGGCGTGATCGATACCCCGCGCCGCCGGTGCACGATGTTTTGATAGAAATGGAAACGTAACCGGCGGTTTTCCTTGGCAAGGTCACCCCGGACACCTATGTTAGGGACAAGAATACAGTCCGGCAAATGCGCGGGCTGCGACAGGTTCCGGGGAGTTCGATGAACCCTAATTTTCGAAATTTTGCCCTTTGGGCAATCATAGCGCTTCTCCTGATAGCGCTATTCAGCATGTTCCAGCAGCCGACCGAACGAGCAGGCTCGCGTGAAATTCCATTCTCGCAGTTCCTCAAGGACGTCGACGCGAGCCGCGTGAAGGACGTGGTGATCACCGGTTCGAAGGTGATCGGCAGCTACACCGAGAGCGGGGCGACCTTCCAGACCTATGCGCCCGCCGTCGACACGGCGCTGACGGAGCGGCTGGAAGCCAAGGACGTCACGGTCACGGTTCGGCCGGAGACGGACGGCTCGTCGGGCTTCCTCAGCTATATCGGAACGCTGTTGCCGATGCTCCTGATCCTCGGCGTCTGGCTGTTCTTCATGCGGCAGATGCAAGGCGGCTCGCGCGGCGCGATGGGTTTCGGAAAGTCCAAGGCAAAGCTTTTGACGGAAGCGCATGGCCGCGTGACCTTCGACGACGTCGCTGGTGTCGACGAGGCGAAGCAGGACCTGGAGGAAATCGTCGAATTCCTGCGCGACCCGCAGAAGTTCCAGCGTCTCGGTGGCCGCATCCCGCGCGGCGTGCTGCTGGTCGGACCGCCCGGCACCGGTAAGACGCTGCTTGCCCGCTCGGTGGCCGGTGAGGCGAACGTGCCCTTCTTCACGATCTCGGGTTCGGACTTCGTCGAAATGTTCGTCGGTGTCGGCGCATCGCGCGTCCGCGACATGTTCGAGCAGGCGAAGAAGAACGCGCCCTGCATCATCTTCATCGACGAAATCGATGCGGTTGGCCGTCATCGCGGCGCCGGTCTTGGCGGCGGCAACGACGAGCGCGAGCAGACGCTGAACCAGCTGCTGGTCGAGATGGACGGCTTCGAGGCGAACGAGGGCATCATCCTCATCGCCGCGACGAACCGGCCGGACGTGCTCGACCCGGCGCTGCTGCGTCCGGGCCGCTTCGACCGCCAGGTCGTCGTGCCGAACCCGGACATCAACGGCCGCGAGCGGATCCTGAAGGTGCATGTCCGCAACGTGCCGCTCGCACCGAACGTGGACCTCAAGGTGCTGGCGCGCGGCACGCCGGGCTTCTCGGGCGCCGATCTCATGAATCTCGTCAACGAATCGGCGCTGATGGCGGCGCGGCGCAACAAGCGTCTCGTTACCATGCAGGAGTTCGAGGACGCCAAGGACAAGATCATGATGGGCGCCGAGCGCCGCTCCTCGGCCATGACCGAAGCCGAGAAGAAGCTGACCGCCTATCACGAGGCGGGCCATGCGATCCTTGCGCTCAACGTCCCCTCGGCCGATCCGTTGCACAAGGCGACGATCATTCCCCGGGGCCGTGCGCTCGGCATGGTGATGCAGCTGCCCGAGGGCGACCGCTACTCGATGAGCTACAAGTGGATGATCTCGCGTCTCGCCATCATGATGGGCGGACGCGTTGCCGAGGAACTGACCTTCGGCAAGGAGAACATCACCTCGGGCGCATCCTCCGATATCGAGCAGGCGACGAAGCTTGCCCGGGCGATGGTGACGCAGTGGGGCTTCTCCGACCAGCTCGGACAGGTCGCCTATGGCGAGAATCAGCAGGAGGTTTTCCTCGGCCATTCCGTCGCGCAGCAGAAGAACGTTTCGGAATCGACCGCGCAGAAAATCGACAACGAAATCCGCCGGCTGATCGACGAGGCCTATGAGACGGCACGCCGCATCCTCGTCGAAAAGAACCATGAATTCGTGGCTCTCGCGGAAGGCTTGCTCGAATACGAGACGCTGACCGGCGACGAGATCAAGGCTCTGATCCGCGGCGAGAAGCCGGCGCGCGATCTTGGGGACGATACACCGCCGCATCGCGGCTCCGCAGTGCCTTCGGCCGGTACGAAGAAGGAAGCCGGCACGAAGGGCGAAGAGCCTGAAGGCGGGTTCGAACCGCAGCCGCAGTAGGTTCCTACACATGCGCAAATCAAATGCCGCCGCTCCGGAAGGGGCGGCGGCATTTTTTGGATGCTCACGGTTTCAATGAAGCAGTGGTGCGCGCCGGTTTTGCGTTCATGCTTCAGGCGACCCGGCCGAAGCGTTGAAAGATCCAGTTGTAACGCGCTGTAATGATTTCTGATGTTATGATCGGTGCCGTATATTGCGGTTTTATGGCAAATATGGCGCAGATCTGCAGGCGGGGTCGCGGAACTATGAAAAACAATAGCGGAACACGCAGGCAGACGCGGCCGGCACAAGAGACGATGCCGAAGCAGGACAATGGAGTTTTTATGAAGCGCAGATATTTCGGCACCGACGGCATTCGCGGCCAGTCCAATATATTTCCGATGACGCCGGACCTCGCCATGCGGGTCGGCATTGCAGTGGGAACCATTTTCAGAAACGGCGCTCACCGACACCGGGTGGTGATCGGCAAGGATACGCGCCTCTCCGGCTATATGCTCGAGAACGCGATGGTCGCGGGCTTCACGGCGGCGGGGCTCGACGTCTTTCTGCTCGGCCCGATCCCGACGCCAGGCGTCGCCATGCTGACGCGGTCGCTGAGGGCCGATATCGGCGTGATGATCTCCGCCTCGCACAATGCGTTTCGCGACAATGGCATCAAGCTCTTCGGACCCGACGGCTACAAGCTTTCGGATGACATCGAGCAAAAGATCGAGGACCTGCTGGAGCAGGACATGTCCGGGCAGCTCGCCAAGCCGGAGGATATCGGCCGGGCCAAGCGCGTCGACGGTGACATCTACCGTTATATCGAGCAGGCCAAGCGGACGCTGCCGCGCGACGTCACGCTGAAAGGTCTCCGGATCGCCATCGACTGCGCAAACGGTGCCGCCTACAAGGTCGCGCCCTCCGCCCTTTGGGAACTCGGCGCCGAAGTCGTTACGATCGGGACCGAACCGAACGGCGTCAACATCAACCTCGAATGCGGATCGACGCATCCGGCGGCGCTTCAGAAGAAGGTGCACGAGGTGAGGGCGGATATCGGCATCGCGCTCGACGGAGACGCCGACCGTGTTCTGATCGTCGACGAGGAGGGGGCGGTCATCGACGGGGACCAGCTCATGGCGGTCATCGCCGACAGCTGGGCGGCAGACGGCATGCTCAAGGGCGGCGGCATTGCCGCGACAGTCATGTCGAATCTCGGCCTCGAACGCTACCTTCAGGCGCGCCGGCTCAAGCTTCACCGCACGAAGGTGGGCGACCGCTACGTCGTCGAGCAGATGCGTCAGGACGGCCTGAACGTCGGTGGCGAACAATCGGGCCATATCGTGCTTTCCGATTTCGGCACGACCGGCGACGGCCTCGTCGCGGCGCTGCAGATCCTCGCGGTCGTCAAGCGCCAGGGCAAGACGGTGAGCGAAATCTGCCGTCGTTTCGAGCCGGTGCCGCAGGTCCTGAAGAACGTTCGCGTGTCGGCCGGCAAGCCCCTGGAGGATGCGGCCGTGCAGCAGGCGATCGCCGAAGCAGAGGCGCAGCTCGCCAAGAACGGGCGGCTGCTCATCCGGCCCTCCGGCACCGAACCGCTGATCCGCGTCATGGCGGAAGGCGACGACCGCGGTCAGGTCGAGCGCATCGTCGACGAACTCGTCAACGTGATCGGCGGCGTGCGCAACGCTGCCTGAAGAAGTAGCCTTTGCCCCTCATCCGGCCTGCCGGCCACCTTCTCCCCGCAAGCGGGGCGAAGGGACAAGCGGCCTGCCCCTCGAACACCATCGCCTCCCGGCGTCAGGGAGTGAAACCGTTGCCACGAGTCACCTTCTCCCCGCAAGCGGGGCGAAAGGACAAGGGGCCTGCCCTCGTACGCCATCGCCTCCCGGCGTCAGGGAGTGAAACCGTTGCCACGAGTCACCTTCTCCCCGCGCGCGGGGAGAAGGTGACGGCAGGCGGATGAGGGGCAACTATTGTTGGCTGCGACGACCGAATACTGCCGACAGTTAATATTCAAGGTAAATTTTTGTAGTTAATCAGGGATTAACCATTCCCCTTCATTATGCGTCGAAGCATACGGAACCGCTGCGACTATGATCCGTCAGCCGTTCAAGAATACTCTAATGTATTGGGGTTGGGGCATGAAGAAGATTTTTAGGGGCGTTGCTGCGGCTCTGCTGAGCGGCACGCCGGTATATGCAGCGGACGTCTATCAGCCGCCCGTGGAAGCGCCGTTCGTCGAGCAGCCTGTGGAGGTGGTCGAAGCCAGCGGCTGGTATTTGCGCGGCGACGTCGGCTACGCGTGGAACGATTTGCGCGGGGCCCACTATTTCCAGGGCTCGAACAGCAACCTGGTCGATTTCGACCGCGCCGATGTGGATGATTCCTACGTCCTTGGCGGCGGTGTCGGATACCAGATCAACAGCTATCTGCGCGCCGACGTCACGCTCGACTACCTCGGCGAGTCCGACTTCAACGGTTCTACCAGCGGCGGTTGCGGGGTTGCCGTCAATTGCGTCTCGAACGATGTCGCATCGATGTCCGCCTGGAGCCTGCTCGCCAATGCCTATGTGGACCTCGGGACCTACGGCGCCTTCACGCCCTATGTCGGTGCCGGTATCGGTGGCACCCGGGTAAAGTGGGGAACGCTGCGCAACACGAGTTGCGACGTCACGGATCCGAGCAACTGCGACCCGACGATCGAGCACAAGGGCGAAAGCGATTGGCGCTTCACCTATGCGCTGATGGCCGGTACCTCCGTAGATCTCACCTGCAATCTCAAGGCCGATGTCGGCTACCGCTTCCGCCATATCAACGGCGGCAACATGTTCGGCTACAATCTCAACAGCGGCCCGGCCTACGACAAGGACATCTATGTGCACGAGGCGCGCGCCGGCTTGCGCTATTCCTTCGGCAACAATTGCGAAGCGGCCTATGTGCCGCCGGCCGAGCCGATCGTATACAAGTGATCCGAGCTAGACCTAGACTGCGGAGTTTCGAAGGGCCGTCCCATGGGGCGGCCCTTCCGTTTTGTCGCCCTTTCCACATTCCTAAGAGACATGGTTAACCCATAGTTAACCCGTGCCTGCAATAGTTAACGCGAATGGTCAGCTTCATGCTGCAGCGCTTTGCGTCCCCATATGCGCAAGCCCGCAGCTTGGCCGAGCGAAAGGGCATGGCATGGATTGGCGACGGGGATTTTGCAGCATGGCGTTCTGCGCCGGCCTGTTGGCGCCGTTCTCCGCACAGGCCGCCGACGAAGAACTGCTCGACGCGCCCGAGATAACGATTTCGCCGGAAGCGACCGGCGGCGGCCGCCTTTATCTGCGTGGCGACATCGGCTACGCGGCCTGGCTGGACGAGGGCGATCCCTTCTACCGCTCCTTTGGCGGCACGGGAGAAGTTTCCTTCGACAACGCACGCTTCGACAAGCCGCCCTCCGCCACGATCGGTCTCGGCTATCAATTCACCGACGTCATTCGTGCCGACCTGACGGCCGAATATTTCGAGGGCCGCTTCGACGGGTCGTCGCTGTCCGCCAGTCCGTGCGCGGGCGAGGGCGCTGGGACAAGGTGTGCCCTTTCCCACAGCGCCAATTTTTCCGCGCTCGGCCTGATGGCAAACGGTTATCTCGATCTGGCGACGCTTGCCGGTTTCACGCCGTATCTCGGTGCCGGTATCGGAGCAACCCGGATCGACTGGAAAACGACCCATGAAACCTCGACTTGCGTCGGGGCAGGCGGGGCCTGCTCCGGGGCGGCGGGCGGTGCTTCCTACGGCGGGCGGGACAGCTGGCGCTTTACCTACGCCCTCATGGCGGGTGTCTCCTACGATGTCACGGATCGGCTGAAGTTCGATGCGGGCTATCGCTATTCGCAAATCGCGGATGGCGACATGTTTGGCTCCGGGGGCGCGAAGGGTCATGACGACGGACTCTCACGCCATGAGTTCCGAGTCGGCCTGCGTTTCGCGCTTTGGTGATGCAGAGCGGGTTTGCTCGAAACGGCAAAAGTTTCTTCAATCGCGACGCGACCGCTTGACTTCCTCTCCGAGCCGCAATATTCCCGGCGGCGGGACACCCCTCCCCAACGAGGGGCTTCTATCTGAGAGGATAGCATATGACGAAGCCTGCCAAGCCGGCCATGCGCCCGGCCAATACTCATTTTTCTTCTGGTCCTTGCGCCAAGCGTCCCGGTTGGACGCTCGAAGCTCTCTCCGATGCCCCGCTCGGTCGCTCGCACCGTGCCAAGATCGGAAAGACGAAGCTCAAGCAAGCGATCGACCTTACCCGCGAAATTCTCGAAGTTCCGGCCGACTACCGTATCGGTATCGTCCCCGCTTCGGATACCGGTGCCGTTGAAATGGCGCTCTGGTCGCTGCTCGGCGCCCGCGGCGTCGACATGCTGGCCTGGGAGAGCTTTGGTGCCGGCTGGGTGACCGACGTCGTCAAGCAGTTGAAGCTCTCCGACGTACGCCGCCTCGAAGCCGATTACGGCGAGCTCCCGGACCTGTCCAAGGTCGATTTCGACCGCGACGTGGTCTTCACCTGGAACGGCACGACCTCCGGCGTGCGTGTCCCGAATGCCGATTTCATTCCCGCGGATCGCAAGGGCCTGACCATCTGCGATGCGACCTCCGCCGCCTTCGCGCAGGCGCTCGATTTCGCCAAGCTCGACGTCGTGACTTTCTCCTGGCAGAAGGTGCTCGGTGGAGAGGGCGCCCATGGCGTGCTGATCCTCAGCCCCCGCGCCGTCGAACGGCTGGAGACCTATGTCCCCGCCTGGCCGCTGCCGAAGATCTTCCGCATGACCAAGGGCGGCAAGCTCATCGAAGGTATCTTCACCGGCGAGACGATCAATACGCCGTCCATGCTCTGCGTCGAGGACTATATCGACGCGCTTCTCTGGGCGAAGTCGGTCGGTGGCCTCGAAGGTCTGATGGCCCGCGCCGATGCCAATGCCGAGGTCATTCACCGTTTCGTTGCAGCCAACGACTGGATCGCCAACCTCGCGGTGAAGCCCGAAACCCGCTCCAATACGTCGGTCTGCCTGAAGATCGCCGACAATGATGTGTCGGCGCTCGACGCGGACGCACAGGCCGCCTTCGCCAAGGGCGTCGTGGCCCTCCTCGAGAAGGAAGGCGTCGCATTCGACATCGGCCACTATCGCGATGCGCCGTCCGGGCTTCGCATATGGGCGGGCGCGACGATCGAGACGTCCGACATGGAAGCGCTGATGCCGTGGCTTGCCTGGGCTTTCGAGACCCAGAAGGCGACGCTTTCGCAGGCTGCCGCCTGATCCGATGCGATCCGCTTCGCTCTCCCTGAGGGCGAAGCCTAATCCCCAATGGTTCAGACCTGTTTTTTCAAGGAGGCCTTCATGGCACCTCGCGTTCTCGTATCCGATGAACTGTCGGAAACCGCTGTCCAGATATTCCGCGACCATGGCGTGGAAGTGGATTTCCAGCCGAAGCTTGGCAAGGACAAGGAGAAGCTTGCCGAGATCATCGGCAATTACGACGGCCTCGCCATCCGCTCAGCCACCAAGGTGACCGAAAAGCTGATCGCCGCCGCGACCAATCTCAAGGTCGTCGGCCGCGCCGGCATCGGCGTCGACAATGTCGACATTCCCGCCGCTTCGCGCCGCGGCATCATCGTCATGAACACGCCCTTCGGCAACTCGATCACCACCGCCGAGCATGCGATCGCCTTGATGTTCGCGGTTGCCCGCCAGCTTCCCGCTGCCGACGGCTCGACCCAGGCCGGCAAGTGGGAAAAGTCGAAGTTCATGGGTGTCGAGATCACCGGCAAGGTGCTCGGCGTCATCGGCGCCGGCAATATCGGCTCGATCGTCTGCGCCCGCGCGATCGGTCTCAAGATGCACGTCATCGCCTATGATCCGTTCCTGTCGAAGGAGCGGGCGGAGGAAATGGGGGTCGTCAAGGTCGAGCTCGACGAACTCCTCGCCCAGGCAGACTTCATCAGCCTGCACGTGCCGCTGACGGACAAGACCCGCAACATCCTGAACGCGGAGGCGATCGCGAAGGCCAAGCCGGGCGTGCGTATCATCAACTGCGCCCGCGGCGGTCTCGTCGATGAAAAGGCGCTTGCGGAGGCCCTCAAGGCCGGCCACGTCGCCGGCGCAGGCTTCGACGTCTTCGAGGTCGAGCCCGCCACCGAGAGCCCGCTCTTCGGCCTGCCGAACGTCGTCTGCACCCCGCATCTCGGCGCATCGACCACCGAGGCGCAGGAGAACGTCGCTCTGCAGGTCGCCGAGCAGATGTCGGAGTATCTCGTCAAGGGTGCGGTCACCAACGCCATCAACATGCCGTCGATCACGGCGGAAGAGGCGCCGATCCTAAAGCCCTTCATCCGACTCGCGGACGTTCTCGGGGCCTTTGTCGGGCAGGTCACCGAAAGTGCGATCAAGGAGATCGAGATACTCTACGACGGCTCGACCGCGGCGATGAACACCAAGGCGCTGACGAGCGCGGCGCTTGCCGGCCTGATCCGCCCGCAGGTGGCCGACGTCAACATGGTTTCGGCGCCGGTCATGGTCAAGGAAAAGGGTGTGATCCTTTCCGAGGTCAAGCGCGACAAGACCGGCGTCTTCGACGGCTACATCAAGTTGACTGTAAAGACGGCGAACCAGACCCGCTCGGTCGCAGGTACCGTCTTTTCCGACGGCAAGCCGCGCTTCATCCAGATCAAGGGCATCAATCTCGATGCGGATGTCGGCAATCACATGGTCTACATCACCAACACCGACGTTCCCGGCATGATCGGCTTCATCGGATCGACCCTCGGCGACGCGGGCGTCAACATCGCCAACTTCCAGCTCGGCCGTGAGAAACAGGGCGGCGATGCAATCGCGCTGCTTTACGTCGATGGCCCGGTTTCGGAGATCGTGCTCGACAAGCTGCGGGCGAACGAAGCGATCCGCCAGGCAAAGCCGCTGGTGTTCAATATCGACTGAGCACGGTCGCCCCCCTCATCCGGCCTGCCGGCACCTTTCCCCATCGTGTGGGGAGAAGGGGCCGGCAGGCGGATGAGGGGCGGGTTACTACAGCGCGGCGCGATTTCTCACGCGCGCGAACATGCGAGCCTTTATGTCACCGCGGCAGCTTCGGCCGGCCGCGTTCGGCGATGGCGATGCCGCCGAGGACGAGTGCCAACGCCGCGAGATGAAACGGGTGAAATATCTCGCCGACCAGAAGGACGGAGAGAAGGGTCCCGAACACCGGAATGGCGTTGATGAACAGACCGGCACGGTTGGCGCCGATCATCTCGACGCCGCGAACATAGAGAACCTGCGACATCAGCGAGGGGAAGATCGCCGCATAGATCACGATCGCCCAGCCGGTCGCATCCGGCATGATCGCCGTGCCTTTCCCCATCTCCCACAAGAGGAGCGGTATGGCGCTCAGCAGCGCCCCGAAGGCCGGGGCGGCTATGAAGCTCTGCCAATGCATCGCCGGTTTCCACCGCAGCGCAACCGTATATGCGGCATAGACGATGCAGGCGAGGATCATCAGCGCGTCGCCGAAATTGAAGCTCAGGCGCATGAGGCTCGCGAGATCGCCATGGGCGGCGGTAATGAGCACGCCGACCAATGTGACGGTAAAGCCGATGACCTGGGCGAGCGACGCCTTCATCTTGAAAAGCGCGAAATTGAAGATGAAGATCAGCATCGGAATGCCGGCCTGAAGGATGACGGCATTGATGGCGCTGGTGTATTGCACCGCGGAATACAGGAACGCATTGAACATGGTGAAGCCGACGGCGCCATAGGCAAGCAGCTGCAGCCAGTGCTGGCGGATCTTTTGCCAGTCGCGGCGGATCTGCGGCGTCATCAGGACCAGGATGACCGCAAGCGCGAGCAACCAGCGCAAGGTCGTCAGCATCATCGGGCTGACGTGCCCGACGGCCATCTTGCCCGCTACCGAATTGCCGCCCCAAAAGAGCGCGGTAATACCGAGATAGAAATAGGCCCTGGCGTTCACGATGATACGGTCCGTGCGGGATGGAGGAGGATTGCCGGAATGGCACGAGAGTTCGAGATATAGGCGTTAAATCCGCGGTTTGTCATTCAAAAAGGACTGACCACCGCTCATAACGGGGTCGCTTTCCGAAAGACAACACAGTATAGATGCGCGGGTTTGAGAACAGCGCACCGTCCGCATGCGCGCGTGAACAGGAAGAGAATTATGACGAATGTCGTGGTGGTCGGATCCCAGTGGGGCGACGAAGGCAAAGGCAAGATCGTGGATTGGCTCTCGGAGCGCGCCGACATCGTGGTGCGCTTCCAGGGCGGCCACAATGCCGGCCACACGCTGGTGATCGACGGCGTCAGCTACAAGCTGTCGCTGCTGCCTTCGGGTGTCGTCCGTCCCGGCAAGCTCGCCGTCATCGGCAATGGCGTGGTGATCGACCCCCATGCATTGCTCGCCGAGATCGACAAGCTTGCGGCCCAGGGCGTCAAGGTCACGCCCGAGAACCTGCGCATCGCCGACAATGCCACGCTCATTCTCTCGCTCCACCGCGAGCTCGACGGCATACGCGAGGATGCGGCTTCCAACAGCGGCACGAAGATCGGCACGACCCGCCGCGGCATCGGTCCGGCCTACGAGGACAAGGTCGGCCGCCGCGCGATCCGCGTCATGGATCTCGCCGATCTCGACACCCTTCCGGCCAAGGTCGATCGACTGCTGACGCATCACAACGCGTTGCGCCGCGGCCTCGGTGAGGCGGAAATCAGCCATCAGGCGATCATGGACGAGCTGTCGTCGGTTGCCGAGCGCGTGCTGCCGTTCATGGACACGATCTGGCTGCTCCTGGACCGGGAGCGCCGCAAGGGCGCACGGATCCTTTTCGAAGGCGCGCAGGGCACGCTGCTGGATATCGATCACGGCACCTATCCCTTCGTGACCTCGTCGAACACGGTCGCCGGTCAGGCCGCCGCCGGCTCGGGCATGGGCCCCGGTTCGCTCGGCTATATCCTCGGCATCACCAAGGCCTATACGACGCGCGTCGGCGAGGGGCCGTTCCCGACCGAACTCGACGATGAAATCGGCCGCTTCCTTGGAGAGCGCGGCCATGAATTCGGGACGGTGACGGGTCGTAAGCGCCGCTGCGGCTGGTTCGATGCTGCGCTGGTGCGCCAGTCGGTCGCCGCCAACGGCATCACGGGCATAGCGCTCACCAAGCTCGACGTGCTCGACGGGCTGGATGAGTTGAAGATTTGCGTCGGCTATACTCTGGATGGACAGCAGATCGATCATCTTCCCGCAAGTCAGGCACAGCAAGCTTCGGCAAAGCCGGTCTATATCACGCTCGAGGGATGGAAAGAATCGACGGTGGGTGCCCGCAGTTGGGCCGATCTTCCGGCGCAGGCGATCAAGTATGTTCGCCAGGTCGAGGAACTGATCGGCGCGCCGGTCGCGCTACTTTCGACCAGCCCGGAACGGGACGACACGATACTTGTGACGGACCCTTTTGAGGACTAGTGTCGGCGCAGGGAAAGCGGCGACGCGGCAATTGCCGCGGGTCTCGAAATTGAGAAAGTACTGATGGCGGATTTTGTTGCAGTTATTCGCAGGACGGTCGACGGCCTGTCGGAAAACACACTGGAAATGCGAGGCAGGGTCTACGAGAAGGCGCGCGGTGCCGTACACCGTCAGCTCGAGAGCATGAATCCAAGGCCCTCGGACGACATGATCAACCGCCAGCTCAACAAGCTGGAACAGGCAATCTCCGAGGTTGAAAGCGAACACGCCGAAGCCCTGCCGCCGGTCGAGGAGACCGAAGCTATCGAGCCGGATACGCTCGAAGCACCGCCGAGCGACGAGGCCGCCACACCGGTAACACAGGAGGCGGAGCCCGAGGCACTGCCGGCCGCATCCGTCGAAGCGGAACAGACCGCTCCAACTCCGGTCGAAGAGCCTGCTTCGGACGCCGCCCCCGAAGAACCTGAAGATCTGGTGCAAGCGGCCCCCTATGAGGAGCCGCCTGCACCGGTTGCCGAGGCGCCCACGGTCGACACGCGCGAAGGGGCACCGCTTCACGATGAGGAGCCGGTAGACGCTGCCCCCGCCGTTCCGCAACGGGATGAGCCGGCCGAGGAACAGCAGCCGGTTGCCGAGGCCGATGCGCAGCAGGAACATCCGGCCGAAGACGTGACGGCCGCCGGGCCCGATTCGCAGGATGTCAGCCGCGATGAGGCTGAGATCGAAACGCATCCGGCCGAGCCGGCGCCGATGGAGGTCCAGGCCGAGGATGTGCCGGACAGGCCGGGACCATCCGAGTGGGCCTTGCCCGAATGGGAGGATACCACCCCCGCACGGCCGAGCGAGACCCCGGCCGAGCCGGAAGACCATAGGCAGGACGAGACATCGCCGGCCGAGCCTGAACGGCTTGGCATACATCCGGTCGAGCCGGAAAAGGCGGAAACGCAGCAGCAGGGCGGCGAGGCCGACGCAGCGCGCTCCTGGTCATTCGACGACAGCGACCCCTTTGCCCAAGGAACCGAAGGCAAGAAGGACCGGCCGGCCGACGAGCCGGAAATTTCCGAATGGTCGTGGCCCGTCGAGAAGGCTCCGGCGGCCGCGAACCAGGAAGAGCGTGCCGGCACGGCCTGGGACCATGTCGATGATCTGCTCGGTTTTGACGACGACGGGCGAACGGCGAATGGTCCGACGAGCAACAAGGACAAAGACAGCAGCCTTGCCGCGCCGCCGGCGGTCCCTGCTCGCCCCACTTCCTATCGCACCACGCCCAAGCCCAGCCGGTTCAGCATCAAGCGCCTGTCGATCGGCGCGGCGGTCGTGCTTCTCCTCGGCGCCGGCGGCTACGCCTACTGGCAGAACAGAGAGGCGGGCAATGCCTGGCTCACGGGCATGGTCGCGAAGCTCATGCCGGGTGATCCCGCCGAGGCACCGGCACCGGCGACGCCCGGTAGCGAGGCCGAGCCGGCGAACCGACCGGCCGAACAGTCCGGCATCGAGGAAAATGCAGCGCTTTCGGATGCTGCATCCACCAAGTTCACTCAGCGGCTGCTTGCCGATGGAACGGAAATGGACGAGGGACCTGCCGTCGCGAACGAGACGGCAGCTTCTCAGGAAGGCAAATCCGTCGCCGCACGGACGCATGCGGTAGAGCCGCCGAACGCCAATGCCGGCGTGCAGCAGGCGGCAGCGGATCAGACAGCCTCGCCGGGGCCCGGCCAGGCCGCCAGCGAGGCAGCGCAGCCCGAGGTTTCCGTCGCCGATGGCGAGAAGATGTTCCTCTATGAAGAGAGGCTCGGCCAGTCCTCACCGACCGCGATCCCCGGCACCGTTGCCTGGTCGATCAAGGAGGAATCGCCCGGCGGCGATGCCAAGCCCGAGCCCGCGATCCAGGCGCAGATCACGGTTCCCGATCGTGGCCTCACGGCACTGATGACCATCAAGCGAAATGCCGATCCGTCCTTGCCCGCAAGTCACGTGATCGAGTTCGTGTTTTCGCTGCCCGAGAGCTTCGAGGGCGGCGCCATCGACGGCGTCCAGCGCGTTTCGATGAAGCGAACCGAGCAGGACCGCGGCGATCCGCTGATCGCAGTCCCGGCGAAGATCACCGACGATTTCCACATGATCGCGCTCAACGATTTTGCCGAAGCGGTCAGCAACAACACCGAGCTTCTGCGCAGCCGCAGCTGGATCGATATCCCCATCACCTATCGCAACGGCCGCCGCGCGCTCCTCACGTTGGAGAAGGGGCAGGGCGGAGCGGACGCCTTCAACAAGGCCTTGCAGGCATGGGGCAGTCCCGGCAGCACAGCTTCCAGCGGGCAGTAGAGCACTTCCCGGAAAAGTGGGTAACGGTTTTCCGTCCGGTAGTGCGTGGTTTCAGAGCACATGAAGACATGAAAAAATCCCGGCTGGGTGTCCAGCCGGGATTTTCGTTTGTCGAGAAATGAGTGGTCCTTTAAGCGCCTTCAACCACGCGCAGCGCACTGGCTCGTTCCAGCGCAGCCTTGCGCACGGCCTCCTGCACCTTTTCGAAGGCACGAACCTCGATCTGCCGCACGCGCTCGCGGCTGATGTCGAACTCGGTCGAAAGATCCTCCAGCGTTATCGGTTCCTCGGTGAGGCGGCGGGCCTCGAAGATCCGGCGCTCACGATCGTTCAGAACCTTCATGGCATTGGCCAGCAGTGCGCGGCGGCTCTCGAGCTCGTCCTGTTCGATCAGGATTTGTTCCTGATTGTCGTGATCGTCCACCAGCCAATCCTGCCACTGGCCGGAATCGCCTTCGCTCGCCTTGATCGGCGCGTTGAGCGAAGCGTCGCCCGAAAGGCGACGGTTCATCGAGACGACCTCTTCCTCACTGACCTTCAGGGTCGTGGCGATCTCCTTCACCTGTTCCGGCTTGAGATCGCCTTCATCGAGCGCCTGGATGCGGCCTTTCAGCCGTCTCAGGTTGAAGAACAGGCGTTTCTGGTTGGCCGTCGTGCCCATTTTGACCAGAGACCACGAACGCAGGATATATTCCTGGATGGCAGCCTTGATCCACCACATGGCGTAGGTCGCGAGGCGGAAGCCGCGATCGGGCTCGAACTTCTTGACCGCCTGCATCAGGCCGACATTGCCTTCGGAAATGACTTCGCCGATCGGCAGACCGTAGCCGCGATAACCCATCGCGATCTTGGCGACGAGGCGAAGATGGCTCGTTACGAGCTTGTGCGCGGCCTTGCGGTCGTCATGCTCCTGATACCGCTTGGCGAGCATGTACTCTTCCTGCGGCTCGAGCATGGGAAATTTGCGAATCTCGTCGAGATAGCGGTTGAGACCGCCCTCTCCAGCAGCAATGGTCGGCAAGGTATTGCGGGCCATGAAGCACCCCCTTTGTGCGTCGCCGGCCTCCGGGACGGCAGGCCGGGCCTGTGGGTCTTCATCCAAGACCCCACGAGGCTAATAGATAAGTGCGGCGAAAGCATGATTCAAGGAATCCAGTTTCACGCTGTCGTGAAACTGGAGAAAGAAATCGGCGAATTGAAACGCCTATAAGATCGGAATCTTCACACGCAAATTCAAGGGGCTCCGGCCCGCAGCGCCGCGATCAATTCCTGCATATCCGCCGGCACGGGCGTTTCGAAATGCATGGTCTCGCCGGTTGCGGGGTGTTCGAATTGCAGCATGAAGGCGTGCAGGGCCTGTCGCGGAAAGCGATTGACGGCGGCCCTCGCCGGTTCCGGCAGCAGATTGGCCTTGGTGCGGAAGGCCGCGCCGTAATCCGGATCGCCGATGAGCGGATGACCGATATGGGCCATGTGCACGCGGATCTGGTGCGTACGCCCGGTCTCCAGATGGCACTCGACGGTGGAGGCGAGAGAGGTGCCGTCCGGTTTCTCGTGATAGCGCTCGACCACCTCGTAATGCGTGATCGCCTCGCGTGCATCGTCGCTGTCTTCGCGTTTGACGGCCCGTTTCGTCCGGTCGCCCGCCCGCCCCAGCGGTGCGTCGATCTTGCCCTTCAATTGGCGCGGCCGGCCCCAGACTACGGCGCGATAGGCGCGCTCGAGCGGCCCGTTGCGGCCATGGTCGGCGAACTGATCCGAAAGGTGGCGGTGTGCGGCATCGTTCTTCGCGACCACCATGACGCCGCTCGTGTCCTTGTCGAGGCGATGCACGATACCGGGGCGCTTGACGCCGCCGATGCCGGAAAGGCTGTCGCCGCAATGGTGGATGAGCGCGTTGACGAGGGTTCCCGTCCAATTGCCGGCGCCCGGATGCACGACCAGACCGGCCGGCTTGACCAGTACGATCAGGTCGGCATCCTCGTAAAGCACGTCGAGCGGGATCGCCTCACCCTTGGGTTCGGGATCCTCCGGCTCGGGCAGTGCAATCCGGAAGGAGTCGCCGGGATGAACCTTTCGCTTCGGTTCGGTGACGGTCGCGCCGTTGATCGAGACGGCTCCTTGCTCGATCAGGCTCTTGATGCGATTGCGCGAAAACTCGCCCGCAAGCGCTTCCGTCAGGAAGGCGTCGAGGCGCCCGGCCGCGTCATCGCCTGCCGTCAGGACTTTCCTATTGCCGGGCGCTTGTTTAAAGGGATCGTTCATTCCGTTCCAATTCCGATAGAAAGCCGACCATGACCGCAATCGAGCCTGAAGAACAGGAAGACAAGCCGCTTGACCCCGCGATGGAGAACGTCCGTCGCAAGATGGTGCGCCTGCAACTCGTCTCGGCCGGCGTGATGCTGGTGATGCTTATGGCCGTCCTCGGGGCGATTGTCTACAAGCTGACCCGCACGGACGGAAGCGCCGAGGCGGCGCAGCCGGCCCTGAGCGTGCCCGGCGATGCGCCGGTAAGTGCCATTGCGGCGCTGCCGGCCGGCTTCTCGGTGAGCAATGTGGCGCTTTCCGGCTCGCAGCTCGTCTTCTACGGCAGTTTGCCCGGTGCGGAGCCGCGTGCGATCGTTTTCGACATCAAGGCTGGCCGCATCGTCGCCGACGTCACGGTCAGGACCAACTGACGACATGACTGAGCCTCTCCTTCGCATCGACGACCCGGCGGACCCGCGCATAGCCGGGTTCCTGTCGATCAAGGAGCGCGATCTGACGGGACGGCAGGGCCGCTTCATCGCCGAGGGGACCGTGGTGCTCAGGATGCTTGCGGCTGCGCATCGCGAAGGGCGCGGCATCGCAGCCGAGGCGATCCTGCTCCTCGAGAGCCGGGTCGCCGGCGTCGCGGAGCTGCTCGCGCAGTTTCCGCCGGACGTTCCGGTCTATGTGGCCGCCAGCCGCGTCTTCGACGCGATCGCCGGGTTCAACATGCATCGCGGCGTGCTGGCGCTCGGCCGGCGCGATGCCGCGCCGGGCCGCGATGCGCTGATTGCAGGCTTACCGCAGTCGAGCCTCGTGCTCGCCGCCTGCGGCATATCGAACCACGACAATATGGGATCGCTCTTTCGCAACGCTGCGGCCTTCGGGGTCGATGCGGTGCTGATGGACTCGACGAGCTGCGATCCGATGTACCGCAAGGCAATCCGCGTATCCGTGGGGTCGGTGCTGACGCTGCCCTTCGCGCGCGAGGGTACGGCGGCGGAGCTGATCGAACGTCTTCAGACGGCAGGTTTCGTCGTCTGGGGTTTGTCCCCGCGCGGCACCGCCGACATCAACGCAATCCCGCCGGCGCCGCGCACCGCATTGCTTGTCGGCACCGAAGGCGAGGGACTGCCCGAAACGATCCTTTCGCAAATCCGCACGGCCCGCATCCGGCAGCGGCCCGGCCTGGACAGCCTCAACGTGGCGATGGCGGCGGGCATAGCGCTGCATCAGGTTGCAAGCATCAACGGCAGGATTTGAGCGCAACGGCGAGCGTTCAGGCAAGATGGGTGCGGATGCTGCCCCTCATCCCGCTGCCGCGACCTTCTCCCCGCCATGCGGGGAGAAGGGGCCAGCCGCAGGCTTGAAAGCTGATCTCCAGGGAGGACAATCCAGGCGAGACATCGCCGCTTGTGCCTTCGCCCCGCTTGCGGGGAGGAGGTGCCGGCAGGCGGATGAGGGGCATGCCGCCTTCGCCAGGCGCCCTGATCTCATTCGGGCTCCAGCATCTCCTTCACCCGCCGCGCCAGGCTCCTTCGGCCTGCCTGCCCTTCGGCATCCTCGCCGGCAAGAAGGCCGTGGATGGGCGAGGTGTCGCCCTCGCGCGTCGCCGTCAGGGTGACCATGCCAGCCGCGATCTCGGCCATCTCCTCGCGGAGCGCCTCGTCGTGAGCAGCCGATTTGGAGCCGACAAGGCGTTCGGAGAGCGCTGTCGCCCGGTTTCTGAGATCGTCGGAAAGCGCGGTCGTGTCGGGGCCTTCCGTCGCGGCGTCGTGCCCGTCCGCATGCTTCGAACGCTTCGCACCGCGCGTTTTGACCTGCGACCTCAAATGGGCGATCTCTGCCGCGCGCTGTTCGAGGGCACTTTCGCGGTCGGCATTGGCCGCCGTTTCGCGGGCGAGCCGGTTTTCGAGTTGATGCATGCGTGCCTCGTCTCCGGTGAGGCGCAGCTCCATTTCCCCGGCGCGGGCGGTTTCTGCCTTCAGGTTGGCGCGCAAAGTCTCGCGCTCGTCATGCATCGCTCTCATCCGGCTCTTCAAGTGCTCGATTTCGGTGTCGCGCGCCGCAAGGTCTATCTTGAGGCCGTCGAGGTCCGCGCTCTGCTTGTCGATCCGGCTCTGCAGCGAGCGCACGGTCTCGGAATTCGCACCGTTCTCTCGTGCCGAGCTCTTGGCAGCCGCCTCCATGCTTTCCAGGCGTTGCTCCAGTTGACGGATGGCAGAGCGCATGGTGGCCGCCTCGACGTTCATATCCGCCAGCTGCGCCTGAAGTTCGGTGTTTTCGCTCACCAGATGGCGCGTGTCCCTCAGGGTTCTTTCATGCTGAACCATCAGCGCGACAGCCTTGTCGCGCTCGCGGCGCAGCGCCTGAAGCGTCTTGGCGTTTTCGACGGCATAAGTCGCGCGCGCCGCATCCCTTTGCGCGCGCACTTCCTGCGGGCTCAGAGGCATCGTTGCCTTCAGCCTGTCCTCCGCAAAGCGCACGATGCGCCTTTGGATGGCGGGTGCGACGAGAAGGCCGATGACGACCGCCGTCAGGAAGCCCAGGGCAAAGAGGAGCGCATATTCAATCACGTGCGGGCCGTTTCAGTGTGGACCGGGTCTGCAGCAGGCAGTCATTCGCGTTCATGCAGTAAGCATGATGCAGGAAATGCTGCAACAATTACCGCAAGCTTGCACGTCTTTTCGAAGGGCAGTTCATCGGCGCCGTGCCGCGGGCGCCTCAGAAGGGGTTCCAGGTCGGCTGCTGCGTCAGCTTGAGATAGCCGACATTGATACCGAGCCTCGCGCCGATGCCGGTGCGGATCGGCACCACCACGACATGTTCGTCCGTCAGCACCGTCATGCCGACGCCGGCGACCACGTAAGCCGAACCGGAGACGCCGCCGAAGCGCTTGTAAAGAGCCGGGACGCTCGGCAGATTGTAGACGAGCATCATGGCGCGGCTGCCCTGGCCGCCCCAGTCGAGCCCGAGTGACGGGCCCTGCCAGAAGACGCTGTGCTGCCCCACATTCTTGGTATGGAGCTCGCCCTCGCCATAGGTGACGCCGGCGATGAAGGCACCGGATCCTTCCTGGCCGAGGATATAGCCGTTCGGCAGGCCGTAGCGCTCGAAGGCGCGCTCGACGACCTTGGCAAGGCCCCCGGACGTTTCGCCGAAGAAACCATGACCGGCGTCGACGATCTCCTGCATCGTGTACTGGCTTGAGTTTTGCGATTGCGCCTGTGCGCCAGAGGTGCCGGCGATCAGGGTGCCGGCCACCAGGGCCATCATGGTCACAATAGCGCGGACAGCCATCAGGGTGGTCTTCATCATCGGCTGCATCGTTTCCTCCGTCGGGGCGCGAAAGCGGCTCGCGCGCCGGCCGTCATGACCGGCTCTTCCATCGGCTGCGCCGTCGGTGCCGGCACGGGCCATTTTCACAAGCATGCGCGCGGGACGCACTAGCATTTGGAACGAGTGCACCTTATCGGCTTCCAGGAACCCACCTGAAATCGGGGTGCTCCGACAATTTGAACGGATCATCTTAACAATCGGTTTACCAAATGTGATGTCATTATGGCTTATCGACATATGGCACGACCGCCCGCCTCATGATCTTACTCACGACCGTGCGGGAGCTGCGTCGGGCTTATGCGCGCCCGGCGCCGCGACAGCCCGTGATCCGGTTTGAAGCGAGCAAGGAAGAATGATGGCAAAGAATCCGAATCTGACGTTGACGGGACACGATCTGGCCGCGCTGCTGTGCAGCCGCGTCTGCCACGACATCATCTCGCCGGTCGGCGCCATCAACAACGGTCTCGAACTCCTCGACGAGGGCGGCGCCGATGCGGACGCGATGGACCTGATTCGCACCAGCGCGCTCAATGCCTCGGTACGGCTGAAATTCGCGCGCCTTGCCTTCGGGGCATCGGGCTCGGTCGGTGCCTCGATCGACACCGGCGAGGCCGAGAAGGCCGCCAAGGATTTTGCCGCTTCGGAGAAGAAGACCGAGGTCAACTGGAACGGACCGCGCGCGATCATCGCCAAGAACCGCGTCAAGCTGCTCCTGAACCTGTTCCTGATCGCTTACGGCTCGATCCCGCGTGGCGGCGTCATCGACATCACTCTGGAAAATCCGGAGTTCGACGCGATATTCACCCTCAATGCCAAGGGTCGGATGATGCGCGTGCCGCCCAAGCTGGTGGAGCTCATCTCCGGCACGCCGGAGGAGGCGGTCGACGCACATTCGATCCAGCCCTATTACACGGTACTCCTGGCGGAAGAGGCCGGTATGGCGATCGACGTCGTATCGACCGGCGAAGCGATCGTCTTCACCGCTCGCGTCGTAGCGCCCGAAACGGTGAGCGCCTGAGGCGGGACCAAGCGCGGCTTTCGGCAAATCTGGCCGATTTCCATCGTCTCATTGCTCCGGTGACGGGAGGACTCATGCGCCCTCCCGTATGCTTCACGACCGCATCCCTCCGACCGACCGGAAGCGCCGGCGGTTTTCAGCGCGGCGGGTGATGCCGCGTCACCGCGGTAACTGTTTCTTTGCCAAATCCGTATAGGATTGCTTCATGGAGATGGTTTCGCGTGTGGCGGAGCGGGAAGGAGATGGACGTGCGGCGCTTGATGATTGCTGACGGATCGGATGTTGTGCGTAAGGTCGGGAAGCGCATCCTGTCGGGAATGGGATTCCTGGTTTCCGAGGCGCCGAGCAGCCTTGAAGCGCTGGTGCGATGCGAGGCCGAACTGCCGAACATCCTGATCGTCGACGCGGGCCTGGACGGTGCGCTCGACCTGATCGGCAATATCCGTCGCCTGCCTGAGGGCGCTTCGGTGCGGATCTATTACTGTGTCGTCCAGGCGGATCTCAAGAAGATGATGGCCGGCAAGCGGGCCGGTGCCGACGATTTCCTGCTGAAACCGTTCGACCGCAAAATCCTGACGAGTGTTTTCGCCGGTCAGTCCATGGCGGCCTGAAACAGAGCCGGTCCTATGGGGCCACGCGGGGCTTACCCAAGCGATCACCTGCCCCATCTTCCGATAGGGCAAGGCTTTCTCTCTTGATTCCTCATTCCTGTGCTCGTCACAGGAATCCAGCCAGGCCGAGTCCCTGGGCTGAAAAGACCCTCCCGCGCCGCAGACGCAGCGCTGCTGGATTCCTGTGACACGCACAGGAATGCAGCAGAGAGAAAAAATGTATCCGCCACCAATCGCTGCTATGCGGCGTCACGTACTTGCTGTGACGGGTCAATATGCGTCGGCAACAAAAAACCCGCCCTGATTAGGCGGGTTCGGCTGCGGTTCGGGCGAGGCGGCAGATGCGGGTATGTCGCCTACGGGAATGCCGGAAATCAGGCGGTTTCCAGGTAGTCGCTGCCTTCCGGCTCGCGCAGCACGTAGCCGCGGCCCCAGACGGTTTCGATGTAGTTGGCGCCGCCGGCGGCATTGGCGAGTTTCTTGCGCAGCTTACAGATGAAGACGTCGATGATCTTCAGCTCCGGCTCGTCCATGCCGCCATAAAGGTGGTTCAGGAACATTTCCTTGGTGAGCGTCGTGCCCTTGCGCAGCGAGAGCAGCTCCAGCATCTGGTATTCCTTGCCCGTCAGATGCACGCGCTGGCCGCCGACTTCCACGGTCTTGGCGTCCAGGTTGACGATCAGCTCGCCCGTCGAGATGACCGACTGGGCATGGCCCTTGGAGCGGCGCACGATCGCGTGGATCCGGGCCACCAGCTCGTCCTTGTGGAAAGGCTTGGTCATATAGTCGTCGGCGCCGAAGCCGAGGCCGCGCACCTTGTCCTCGATACCCGCCATGCCCGAAAGGATGAGAATCGGTGTTTTGACCTTCGACAGACGCAGCGTTCTGAGAACTTCGTAACCGGACATGTCCGGCAGGTTCAGGTCGAGGAGAATGATGTCGTAGTCGTAAAGCTTGCCGAGATCGACGCCTTCTTCCCCGAGATCTGTGGTGTAGACGTTGAAACTTTCGGACTTGAGCATGAGCTCGATGCTCTGAGCCGTCGCGCTGTCGTCTTCGATCAGTAGAACCCGCATAGTCTTCCCCTTTTCCGCCGCCCAAGGTTGTCGTGGCATCCTTACGCGATACGGATCCAGTCGTTGCCTGATTTGGAGGCTGCCACCAAATGGTTAACAAATTCTGATTCACTCTGGCAAGGTGTATCGAAAATGTTAAATATTTTTAGCAGTCTCCTGATTCAAAACGTAAATCTGAAATTGCGCTCCTCATGCGATACATGAGGGAATGCCGTTAACTGACTCTTCCGACTCGTAAATGCGCGAAAGTCCACATTTCATGCATCAGCATTTACGGAGCCTTAAATCATCGCACCTATGATTAACGATGCCCGTAAACGAAAGGTTACCAGCGGTAGGCATTTGTTAAGGCCGCGGTCGATTTTTGTTTCCGGCTCGGTTGGGCCGGCACAACGGGCCGCAGATCACGGGGATTCCGGGCGAACCGGCTTCTCTAGTGGTCGATTAGAAGGAGTTAGAGCGGGATGCGGGCGGAGATCTCCTTCACAGCTTTCCCTTATCCCGCTCGGGAACAGTAACCGGGGTCTCGGTATCCACGGGAGTATTGCGTATGAAAGCACGTGAGAGCCTAGTCCGACTGAAGGAATTTCAGGTTCGGGAAAAGCAGCGCCAGCTCAGCCAGCTTCAAATGATGATGGCCGAGTTCGAGCGCATGACCAAGGATCTGGAAAACCAGATCGTCTTCGAGGAGAAGAAGTCGGGTATTTCCGACCCTTCGCATTTCGCCTATCCCACCTTCGCCAAGGCTGCCCGCCAGAGGGCCGATAATCTCCAGGTTTCCATTCGCGAGCTGAAGATGCAGCAGGATGCGGCCGAGCTCGCGCTCGAGGAGGTGCAGGCGGAATATGCGAGGGCAGCAGCGCTCGAGGAGCGGGATACGGGTGCGCGGCTGCGCGCCTGAGAGAGCAACTACGGCACCGCGTATCTGATGAGACGCGCGGTGCCTTACAGCGCCGCGGGTCTTATCAGAAGCACAAAGGGCGCTCTAACTTGTTGAATCGGCGCATTGTGCTTTTCGAAGATTGATTCCGATTGTCGGGCCGATGCGGCAGGAGAAGGGGTCCCTTGCACTATCAACCCTGGATCACATCCCGCCACTCCGGATGGCGCATGACCTGAGCGCGCATGAAGGGGCAGAGCGGGATGATCTTCCAGCTGCCCTTTCGGGCCTCTTCGATCGCGTGAAGGGCCAACGCCTGGCCGACGCCCTTGCCGCGCAACGCGTCCGGAACGAACGTGTGGTCCACGATTATGAGATGCGGCGACGACCTGGAATAGGTCATCTCACCGGTGTGGCCGTCGAGCGTCGCCGTGTAGCGGCCTTTTGTATTCGTTTCTTCCTGGGCGATGTCCATCGGGCGTCCTTCGTTCCCATGCGTTGGTGGCGATACGGCAGCTGCAGCATGATCTGATGGATGGTTTTATCGTCAAATCGGCTGAAACGAAACCGGCGGCTCAGGAGCACCCAAGCCGCCGGTTCGAATTATGGCCCTGCAGGGGATTGATCAGTGGCGATATTGCTGGATGCGCGTCGTGCGCAGGCCGGCGAGACCATGGTCATTTATCGAGGATTGCCAGGAGAGGAATTCCTCTACGGTCAGCGTGTAACGCTCACATGCCTCTTCGAGGCTCAAAAGGCCACCACGCACGGCGGCGACGACTTCAGCCTTCCTGCGGATGACCCAGCGCCGGGTATTGGCCGGCGGCAGGTCCGCGATCGTCAAGGGGCTGCCATCGGGGCCGATGACATATTTCACGCGTGGACGCATCATTTCGGTCATGGGACTCTCTACACAAACTCAAGACCATATGGCTGTGACCTTAGCTTGCCACATTTAATAATTGCCTAAACCGTTGATAACCATTTGATCATCATTTGAGCGGCCTCGGCCGCGGATGGTTCGCAAGGGTGGCTGTTCGTGACGGAAGGAAACGGCAGGCCTTCCTAGAATTTCGGGACGCGGGCCATGCAATCACCACATTTCGCTTCGACTGGAATTCGCGACAGCGAGGCGCCGGATCAAACGGGCGTCCACGTGTATGCTCCCGGAATAAACGGGGGCGTCACGAAGTTTGCGGGCGGCGCGGCTCATGTCTGCGGCGCGGGGCAGGGGGGGCGCTTTCAGCCACCGGGCCAGGACCGCTTTAGTCTCCATAGCGGCGGCAACGCCGGCAGCACGGTGACCGGAATGAAGGATTCGAACGAACCGGCCTCGCGGCGCGAGGCCGAAGCAAACATGCCTTTCGAGATCGACCCCGCATCGGTGCGCACGGAGTACGAGCTCCTGCATCTGATGCGGCGGCTGATCTCCCGCTACGGCTTCGCGCATTTCATGATCGCGCGTCTGCCTCTCGCCGACGAGCAGCGCTTTTCCGAACGTCTCGTGCTGAGCAATTGGCCCGCGGAGCTGGTGCAGCAGTATGATGCCGGCGAGACGTTCCAGACGAGCGAGCTGGTAGAGCGCCTGCGCCAGACGAAGCTGCCCGTCACCGGCGGCCCTGAACTCATGGAGCCCGCGGGCAAGGGCGCCGGCAAGGCCGCGTTTATCCGCCTCCCGCCCCATGCCGGTATGGGTCACTTCGCGGTGCTGCTGCACACGACCTATGGTGAGCCTTTTGTGGCAGTGCTCTCCGGCACGCGGGACGAACCGGCCGGCGCGGAGCGAGCGACGCTCTATCTGGCGCTATTGCAGCTTTTCGAATGCCTCGAGCGTACCTTCGATGCCGGCAGCGGCGCCCGCGAGAAGCTCTCGAGCCGGGAGGTCGAATGTCTGCGCTGGGCGGCGGCCGGAAAGAGCAGCGACGAGATCGCCATCATTCTCGGCATATCCGCCTATACGGTGAGCAGCTATTTCAAGAGCGCGACCCGCAAGCTCGACGCCGTCAACCGCATGCAGGCGATCGCCCGGGCGATGCGGATGAAGCTGATCTGACGGGTCGAGTGCTCGGCCGGCGTTCTGCCGTCCACTCTTGCCGTGACGGGCGCAAGTTTCTATATGTCGCGGCACGGAAAAGTCTGATGCATGCCGCCCGACACCGAGCAGCGGTTTGGGGATGACGGCATGCACGAAGAAAATACCAGAAGGGCGTAGACCCTACAGAATATGCCGCGCCGCCCTCATGTGCCGCCGTGCGGCCTCAAGCGTGAAACAGGGTGCCGGTACAGGAGCCGCGCCCGGATGCCGGATTGGATCCCGTGAACAGTCTCGATTTTGACCGCAAGCCCGAAGATACGCGCGTCGTCGTCGCCATGTCCGGCGGCGTCGACTCTTCCGTCGTGGCGGGGCTTCTCAAACGCGAGGGCTACGACGTTCTCGGCATCACGCTGCAGCTTTACGATCATGGCGCGGCGGTGCACAGGGCCGGCTCCTGCTGCGCCGGTCAGGATATCGACGACGCCCGCCGCGTCTGCGAGACGATCGGCATTCCGCATTATGTCCTCGATTACGAGGCGCGTTTCCGCGAGACGGTGATCAACCCCTTCGCCGAAAGCTATATCGCCGGCGAGACGCCGATCCCGTGCGTGGCCTGCAACCAGACGGTCAAGTTCGCCGACCTGCTTGCGACCGCCAAGGAGCTCGGCGCCGATGCGCTCGCCACCGGCCATTACATCCGTTCGCGGCCGAGCCCGAAGCCGCGTTATGCCGGCCAGCGCGCGCTCTACCGGCCGGCCGACGCCGAGCGCGACCAGAGCTATTTCCTCTTTGCGACAACGCAGGAGCAGATCGACTATCTGCGCTTCCCGCTCGGCGGTCTTCCGAAGAGCGAGACCCGGGCGCTCGCCGAGGAGATGGGCCTTGTCGTCGCCAAGAAGGCCGACAGCCAGGACATCTGTTTCGTGCCCCAGGGCAAATACAGCGACATCGTCTCGAAGCTGAAGCCGAACGCGGCGCTTGCCGGCGAAATCGTCCATCTCGACGGTCGCGTACTGGGCGCGCACGAGGGCATCCTGCATTACACGATCGGTCAGCGCCGCGGCATCGGTGTCGCGACCGGCGAGCCGCTCTATGTCGTCTACCTCGACTCCCGCTCGCGCCGCGTGATCGTCGGCCCGAAGGAGGCGCTGGAGACGCGCCGCGTCTACCTGCGCGACGTCAACTGGCTGGGTGACGAGGAACTGGAAGCGGCAGCCGGGCAGGGCTTCGAATGCTTTGCCAAGGTGCGCTCCACCCGCCGCCCCGCGCCGGCGGTCCTCAAGAGCGATGCCGAAGGGCTATATGTCGAGCTCGTCGAAGGCGAGGCGGGTGTCGCGCCCGGCCAAGCCTGCGCGCTCTATTCCGGCACCGGCGAGGATGCGCGCGTCTATGGCGGCGGCTTCATCCGCAGGTCCGAGCGCGAGCCGGCCGCGGAAGCGGCGCTGAAGGCGCTCTTGCAGGCGCCGGCGGCAGCGTAAAGCGGGCGATTCCGGCGTGGCGGGAAAACATCGCTTTTTCCCGAAGACATTGCTTGACACTAGCCGGAACAGCGCCTTATAAGCCGCCCGACCAGCCAAGACGGGCTTCGTTCAGAAGCTTTCACGGCACCGGCGGCGGAGTAGCTCAGTAGGTTAGAGCAGAGGAATCATAATCCTTGTGTCGGGGGTTCGAATCCCTCCTCCGCTACCAATCCTTCCCGGTCCATTCTGGACACAT